>JGI24724J26744_10000745_pt1 | contig 23096 bp, 23 predicted proteins | sample Cruoilmetagenom7_FD_26744 | JGI IMG/M metagenome (IMG submission 26744) | reverse complement strand
CCCGCCGCTATGCAGGCCTGCTCAACCGATCCGGGTGGGGCATCAAAACCAGTGTGCAAAATGGCCGAGTTGGCTTTGGATGCGCCGTCCAGAACCTCGGCGGCCTTTTCCAACACCACCACCTTGGCCCCGTCCAGTGTGAACCGACGGGCCATCGCACAACCAACCACACCTGCGCCAATGATAGCGACATCAAAAAGGGGGGCTTGGGTTGGCAATTTTGACATGTGTTAACCTTATAGTTCTCGTGCCCACCCTGTCTGGACGGCTCCGACTTGGCAAGACAATTGCTGCTGATTTTGAACACCGCCCTGCCAGTTGCATCCATTGGCCAACCATCGGAGGTATCCATCGCAAGTTTTTCATATATTCAGTTCGGGGCATTTTGGTAACAGCCGTTGTTTTGGCCGCCGTCGCTTTTTGGCAACGCGAGAAGATCAATCGCTTGGTGGCCGTAAACAGCCTGTTCTCTCTGGGGGAAATTGTCATCAACTTCTGCCATATGGATACAATTTTCCTGAGCCGCTCCAACGCGTAGAGGGCTGGATCGTGTCGGATACGGGTAACAATGGTGGGAGCCTGGGGGCGGTTGAGGGAGAATATATGGTGCGCCGAATTTACGGGCAATACATCTATGTGAACTAGGCCTTGGGCGCGGTTATTGCCACCACGGCAGCGGCCAAAAAGTTTCGCGAACCCAGCGTATCAGACCAAAACACCGCGATGTTCCGCAAGATTGTCGAAGGCATGCAAGGCTTGATCCGCCAGCTCACAACTAGGGAACCAGCGCGTCCCCCATCAGATCGTCAATAAACAGACTTAACAATTGCGGCCGCCCGCTGACGCCGGCTTTGCGATAAATCGCATTGGTCTGCGCCTTGATCGTGCCCTCGCTGGTTTCGCGCATTTCCGCTATCTCTTTGGTAGAAAACCCCTTGATCGCGAACAGCGCCACATCTTGCTCAGCTGGCGTCAGGCCCCACTCCAGCATTCTTTCATTCAGCAATTCCATGAAGGCACCTGAGGCCGCTTTCAATTGCAGTTCGACCCGTTCGCGGTGCCTGTGGGCGCGCCAAAACGCGATGCCAGAGACCACCGAGCCAATCACCAACCCAAGAGCTGCCAGAATTTCCATCAACTCAAACAGCAACCAGCTGCGGGGCAACAAGTAAATGCCAAAGACCATAGAGGCTATTTCCGCAATGAAAAATATTGCGCAAAATATCTGAATGACGAGCGCTAAAAGAATGCTGTTTCTATCTGACACGCAGTATTATCCCAGTGCTCCAACAGAATGGATTAGTCTTCACCACCTTCTCCTTCACCTTCTCCTTCGCCGCCTTCACCATCACCGCCATCACCACCGCTGTCACCATCATCGTCACCACCATCATCGTCACCACCATCATCGTCACCGCCATCATCGTCGCCGCCATCATCGTCACCGCCATCATCGTCACCGCCATCATCGTCATCATTTGGGTCGACACCCAGATCCAACTCTTCCGGTGCAATCGCAATCGGATCGCCGATTTTGGACACCAGATTATCCCGTAGAATTTGGCCAGTAAGGGGATGGATGACAATCTCTCTTCGGACGGTGTCCCTGTCTGCTACAATCCTGATACGACCTAAAAGCGTGCGCCGGACAGAGATTTTATTATACCCCTTTATGCGCAGCTGGGCCACCGCCGCATCTGATATCGTGCCAGCCATTACCGGTGCCCCGGCCAATATCGCCGTCGCCAAGAAAAGGATCAATATCAAGCGCTTCAACATCGTTAAACCCTTATCGGCCCCTCTGCTTTGCAGAGAGGCCAGTTGTCGTCCGTTACTACGTTAACGAGTTTTAGTCGTCATCGCCACCGCTGTCACCATCGCCGCCGTCGTCGTGACCGCCGTCGTCGTGACCGCCGTCATCGTGACCTCCATCGTCGTCGCTGCCGTCATCGTCGTGACCATCATCGTCACTGCCGTCGTCATCGTGGCCATCATCATCGCTGCCGTCGTCATCGTGGCCATCATCATCGCTGCCGTCGTCGTCGTGACTATCATCGTCACTGCCGTCATCATGGCTATTGTCATTGACTTTTTCTGATTTTGCGACTTCGCGATCATAACCCTCGCCTTGGCCATGCACATCTGCGCTGGCCAACGCGTTTTCAAAACCGGCGCTCGTAAACGATTTGTCTTTCATTGTGACCACAACGTCATTTGCACTTAATGCAAGTGTCGCAGTCGCGCTCAACAACAGAGCTGCTGCCGATAGAATATATGTCTTTTTCATTTTGCTGCCTTTCAGGGTGTTCATTTCAACGTGGGGCTTCTTGTGCCCTGGTCGATAGAAACCACATCAAATTTTGCAAATACATTGGCATAGGGTTTATAGGGGGTAAAAACGCAGCCCTAAACGAAGGTTTACGCGTAAACTACTGATATATATACAAATAGATAATTCAGTAACTGTCTCATTTATTGCGATTCTGACCCACTCCGTGCCATAATCAACCCAGGTTTATGAAACACACCGCAACCACCCGCCCAAGCGGTTTGAAATCTCGTTCGTAAATTTCGGTGTCAGGCGCCGGTGTCCATATCCACACCCAAGGCTTTGGCGACGGTAAAGATGTCTTTGTCGCCACGGCCACACATGTTCATGCAAATCAAATGATCCTTTGGTAGATCAGGTGCGATTTTCATCACATGGGCCAAAGCGTGGGATGGCTCAAGCGCCGGAATGATGCCCTCCATCTCGCATGACAGCTGGAACGCTTCGAGAGCTTCTACATCAGTGATCGACACATATTTCGCGCGACCGATGTCGTGCAGCCAGCTGTGTTCAGGCCCGATACCGGGGTAATCCAAACCTGCCGAAATTGAGAACCCTTCCAGAATTTGGCCGTCATCATCTTGCAACAAATAGGTCCGGTTGCCGTGCAAAACCCCGGGCCGCCCACCGGTCAACGAGGCGCAATGCTCCATCTTGGCATTCACACCCTTACCGCCAGCTTCAACGCCGATGATGTTCACCGAAGGGTCATCCAGAAACGGGAAAAACAGCCCCATCGCATTAGAGCCCCCGCCAATCGCCGCCACTAAAGTGTCAGGCAAACGCCCCTCGGCGGCCTGCATCTGCTCCTTGGCTTCTTTGCCGATGATGGCCTGAAAATCACGCACCATTTCAGGGTATGGATGCGGGCCTGCCACCGTCCCGATGCAATAGAACGTGTCGTCCACATTGGTCACCCAATCACGCATCGCGTCATTCATNGCGTCCTTTAGGGTGCCACGGCCCGACGTAACGGCGACCACCTCGGCCCCCAACAGGCGCATCCGAAACACATTCGGCGCTTGCCGCTCTACATCATGCGCGCCCATATAGACCACGCATTTCAACCCGAATTTGGCGCAAACCGTCGCCGTCGCCACCCCGTGCTGCCCCGCGCCGGTTTCGGCAATGATGCGGCTTTTGCCCATGCGGCGTGCCAGAATGATTTGCCCCAAAACGTTGTTGATTTTATGCGCTCCGGTGTGGTTCAACTCGTCGCGCTTTAGATAAATCTTGGCCCCGCCCAAATGGTCGGTCAGACGTTCGGCAAAATACAGCGGGCTGGGTCGACCCACATAATGGGTCCACAGATCATGCATCTCGGCCCAAAAACTATCGTCAGTTTTTGCAATCTCGAACTGCTCTTCCAATGACAGGATTAGCGGCATCAGGGTTTCCGAAACGAACCGCCCGCCAAAATCACCAAAGCGACCATTNTCGTCGGGGCCTGTTTTGAAACTNTTGATCCGATCACTCATCTTGCATCTCCTTGCGCGGCCCTAACAAAGCTCGCGATTAAGTCCTCATCCTTTACCCCAGACGCGCTTTCCACACCAGATGATACATCGACCTGTCGCGCGCCCGTTAGACGCACCGCCTCGGCTACATTATCAGGGGTCAGCCCACCGGCCAGCATCCATGGTGCAAACCAGCGCCGGTTGGCAATCAAGCGCCAGTCAAAGGCGACCCCGTTGCCTCCGGGCAAGACTGCGCCCTTGGGTGGTTTGGCGTCCACCAGCAATTGGTCAGCCACATGGCCATAGGCATCCAACGCCGCCAAATCGTCCGCGTCCGCCACCCCAAGCGCCTTCATCACCGGCAGCCCGTAACGGGACCGCACTTCGGCAACGCGCTCTACAGATTCAGAACCATGCAATTGCAGCATGTCCAATGGCACACCTTCAACGATTGCGTCTAGCATCGCATCGTCAGCGTTGACCGTCAGGGCAACCTTGGCCACGCCCATCGGCACCTCAACCGCCAAATCACAGGCTTGCTGGATGTTCACGTAGCGTGGGGATTTCTCAAAGAAATTAAAACCCAGATATCCAGCGCCCGCCGCAACCGCCGCCGCAACATGCCGCGCCTCGCGCAGCCCACAGATTTTTACTCTAATATCAGATGCCATAGGGGCGTTTAGGCGCTCTTGTCCAGCAGGGCAAGGATTTCATCCTTGTCGTCTGCCACATCGCCCTTCAACCGTGTCACTTCGCGTTCCAGCGACTTCACATCACGACGTGCGCGCGCGCCCTCGGCACGGCCCTTATGCTCGCGAAACCATTCCCAAACAAAGCCGATCAACAAGCCTGCCACAATGCCACCAAAGATGATGACAAACAGCGGTAAATCCAGCGTATTGGGCAGCGGGATAAATCCGGCAACTTCCTCTGGCAACAAACGCAACGTCACCACCCCACGATTGGCCAAAGCGACGGTGATCAATGCCAAAGCAAGCACAATCAAAAATGCATAGCGAATATAGCGCATTGGGTGGCCTTATTTTCCGTTTAGACGATCACGCAACAATTTACCGGTCTTGAAAAACGGCACATGTTTTTCCTCGACATTCACAGATGCGCCTGTGCGCGGGTTACGCCCGACACGTGCATCGCGTTTTTTCACCGAGAACGCACCGAAGCCGCGCAATTCCACCCGATCACCATCAGCCATTGCGCCAATGATTTCCTCAAAGATAGTGTTGACGATACGCTCGACGTCCCGTTGATAAAGATGTGGATTCTCATCCGCAATTTTCTGAACCAACTCTGACCTAATCATGCGTGACGTCCCCCTGACAAATTTGTTTTGCACAGATAGAATTGAAAAGGCAGCTAACGCATCTATCTCAGNGACTATAGCCGCATTTTTGTAATTAGCGAAACAGATTGCTGCGTAAATATGCCAAATTTCTCACGCTAATACGCTGATTTAGAGCGATATTACGCCGTGTCCTCCCGTTTCAGGCCATTAGCGCAATGAATCCGCGCCCGTCCTGCCTTGGCCAACCCATAGCGATTCGCACAAAAAAAGCGGCCCCGCAATACGCAGGGCCGCCCAATTCTTGTTACCTAAACGGTGTGACTACTCGTCGCCGCTTTTCAGAGCTGCGCCCAGAATATCACCCAAAGATGCGCCCGAGTCGGACGAGCCATACTGCTCTACGGCTTCTTTCTCTTCGGCAATTTCGCGTGCTTTGATCGACAGACCCAAGCGACGTGTTTTGGCGTCGATGTTTGTCACACGAACGTCAATCTTGTCACCTACGCCAAAGCGCTCAGGGCGCTGTTCGGAGCGGTCACGAGACAGATCCGAGCGACGGATGAAGGATTTCATGCCTTCATATGTCACTTCAACGCCGCCATCCTCAATCGAAGTCACTTCAACCGTGATGATCGAGCCACGTTTCACGCCATCAGTCGCGCCTTCAAACGGATCACCGTCCAGGGCTTTGATGGACAACGAAATGCGTTCTTTTTCAACGTCAACTTCGGTGACAACAGCTTTAACCACATCGTTCTTGTGGAAATCGCCAATCACGTCTTCGCCACGGCCTTCCCATGTCAGATCTGACAGGTGAACCATGCCGTCGATGTCGCCGTCCAAGCCGATGAACAGACCGAATTCGGTGATGTTCTTGACTTCGCCCTCGACCTCGGTGCCNGTTGGGTGTGTTTCTGCAAACACTTCCCATGGGTTGCGCATGGTCTGTTTCAGACCCAAGGATACGCGACGTTTGACTGGATCGATTTCCAGAACCATAACTTCGACTTCTTGGCTTGTGGAAACGATTTTGCCCGGATGCACGTTCTTTTTGGTCCATGACATTTCGGAAACGTGAACCAAACCTTCAACGCCCGGCTCCAGCTCTACAAATGCGCCGTAGTCGGTGATGTTGGTGACGCGGCCAGTGTGCACGGATTCCAGCGGGAACTTGCCTTCAACGATTGTCCAAGGATCATCCTGCAGCTGTTTCAGGCCAAGGCTGATNCGGTGGGTCTCTTTGTTGATTTTGATAACCTGAACAGTGATTGTTTCACCGATTGTCAGGATTTCAGATGGGTGGTTCACACGACGCCATGCCATGTCAGTGACGTGCAACAGCCCGTCAACGCCGCCCAGATCAACGAAGGCACCGTATTCGGTGATGTTTTTAACCACACCCTCGATGGAATCACCTTCAGCCAGCTTGCCGATAACTTCGGCGCGCTGTTCGGCACGGGATTCTTCAAGGATAGCACGACGTGAAACAACGATGTTGCCACGGCGACGGTCCATTTTCAAAACTTGGAATGGCTGCTTCAGACCCATCAATGGGCCCGCGTCACGCACGGGGCGCACGTCAACTTGTGATCCTGGCAGGAACGCAACAGCGCCGCCCAGATCAACTGTAAAGCCGCCTTTGACGCGGCCAAAGATGGCGCCATCAACACGTTCTTCGTCAGCGTATGCTTTCTCCAGACGGTCCCAAGCGGCCTCGCGGCGCGCCATTTCGTGGCTGAGCACAGCCTCGCCCTTGGAGTTCTCGACCATCCGCAGGAACACATCCACGACGTCGCCAACGGCGATTTCAGGGGCTTCACCCGGATTTGCGAATTCTTTGATATCTACGCGGCCTTCCATTTTATAGCCGACGTCGATGATGGCCTGACCGCTTTCGATTGCGATAACTTTGCCTTTTACGACAGAACCCTCACTGGGTGTGTCGATTTCGAAGCTTTCTTCAAGAAGGGCTTCGAAGTCCTCCATAGATACTGATTGAGCCATGTGGTCTCATTTTCCTTTTATCATTTATACTGGCCGTGCGGTTGGCTCCGCCGGTCTTTGGGTTTCAATTGGTCAAACAGGTGTCAGATACTGTAACAATAACAAAGGGCCGGAAGAAAAATCCCGACCCTACTCATATGTCACGCGNCTCTAACGGCCCCTTCAACGGGGGCTATATAGTTCGCATTTCCTCATATAGCAAGGCTTTTCCGCACTTCCTGTAGCGCTGACCTGGCCCCGCTTTCGTTCCATGGGGTTAGCCCATTCTTAACTTGAAACGATCCCCCGGATCGTTTCTGTTTCAGCACGAGCTCCCCTCGCAGCGCGTATAAAGTTTATTTATCCCATCCGCGCCTCAATCACTGCCACCGCCTTGGCCACAGCTTCCTCGATCGACATCTCGCTGGTGTCCAACTCCACCGCATCAGCCGCCGCCACCAAAGGTGCCGCATCGCGCTCCCGATCCCGTGCATCACGGGCGCGCAAATCTTCCAGTACCCCATCAAGGGTCACATCTTCGCCATTGCCCGACAGCTCCTTATAGCGTCGCTCGGCCCGCACCTGATCGCTTGCCGTGACAAACAGCTTCACCGGCGCGTCCACACAAATCACCGTGCCAATGTCGCGCCCGTCCAAAACGGCACCACCGCTGCGCATCGCAAACGCCCGCTGGAAATCCACCAAGGCGGCCCGCACTTCAGGGATCGCAGCCGCTTTGCTGGCCGCTTGCGCCACGGGTGCTGTGCGTAAATTATCCGCCGCTAAATCCTCGGCTTGCAAGGTCTGCGCCGCGCGGATCGGCTCCACCCCGTTCAAAACCCGCAGGCCCACCGCCCGATAGAGCAGCCCGGTATCCAGATGTGCGAAACCGAAATGTGCCGCCACCGCCTTTGATATCGTCCCTTTACCCGAGGCCGCCGGCCCGTCAATCGCTACAGTAAATCCCATTTTAGCCTCAGTCTTGATTGTTCCAGAAAGGTGCCTACTCCCACTTTCTAATCCGCAATGCGATGAAGCAAAAGCAGTTTTGAAAATCGACGACCCAATGCCGTTAATCGACCCGTGTGGTTAAGGCGGGATCGGCAGCAACCCGGTTTTGCCACCGGATACATCACCGCCCCGCACAAACAGCCGCCGGTCTTGCTCATGGCCTTGCCTTTCGTTTGCGCAGCCAAGCCATCAGCAACCCCGCAATCAGCGCCAGCAAGGCCAGCGTCACCGCGCCCGATTTCAGCACCGTCCACTGGCTCGCCGTGGTGACCATCGCCACGCTCAGCCCATCGCCAGCCCGCAGCATCACCGCCACAGCAGCATTTTCCATGTAATCAAACCCCGCCCCTGCCAGCGCCAGAGCCATCGCCACCCAGCGCGGCCATCCAGCAAACAGCTGGTTAAATGCCATCACCATCACCACTGCAAACAGCGCCGGATAAGCGCTATCCAGCATCTGCTGCACATTCAGGTAAAACCCGCGGCCCTCATCCGACAAAGCCGCCAAAAACGCCTGTGCCTCAACAAATGAATACCCCGTCGGTCGCAAATCAAACGCCAGCACCCCGCCAGCATCCGCCGTGATTTTCGGGATCGACCACAGCGCCATCACCAAATAAACGCCTGCCATCACAGTGAGCAACACCCAGAATATCAGACGCATAAGACGCGCCTAATTGACACGTTCGAACCGTGCGCCCAATGCGGCCATCAATGGTTCAAAAATCGGGAAACTGGTTGCAATCGGTGCGCCATCGTCAATCGACACGGGCTGCTGACTGGCCATCCCCAAGCACATGAAACTCATGGCGATCCGGTGATCCAAATGGGTCTTGCACAGCCCCCCACCGGCCACGCTGCCCGCGCCCTGCCCCGTCACAATCAGCGTATCCTCATCCTCGGAAATACCGACGCCATTGGCCTCAAGTCCACGCGCCATCGCATCAATCCGGTCACATTCCTTGACGCGCAATTCCTTAACCCCGCGCATGACGGTAGCACCTGTTGCATTCGCCGCCACCACCGACAGGATCGGGTATTCGTCAATCATGCTGGCCGCACGTGCCGCCGGAACCTCGACACCTTGCATATCGGGCGAAAAACGTGCCCGCAGATCCGCCACAGGCTCGCCGCCCTCGACCCGCTCGTTCTCATAGGTCAGATCAGCCCCCATTTCGCGCAACGTGGTGAACAACCCGATGCGCGTCGGGTTTAACCCGATACCGGGCACCAACACGTCCGACCCCTCAACAATCAGCGCTGCACAAACCGCAAACGCCGCCGAGGATGGATCACGCGGCACCACGATATTCTGTGCCGTCAGCGCTGGCCGCCCCGTCAGCGTGATGACACGCCCTCCGTCAACTTCCTCGACACTAATCTGCGCCCCGAATCCAGCCAACATCCGTTCGGTATGATCACGGGTGGCCTCCTGTTCAATCACCACGGTTTTCCCCGGAGCATTCAGCCCCGCCAGCAGCACCGCCGATTTCACCTGCGCCGAGGGCACTTCCATCTCGTAGCGCACCGCCACAGGATCAGCCGCCCCCATAACCGTCATTGGTAATTTGCCGCCACTGCGCCCATAGGCCTTGGCCCCGAACAACCCGATCGGCCCGGTAATGCGCCCCATCGGACGGCTACGCAGACTGGCGTCGCCTGTAAATGTCGCGGCAATCGGACAGGTTGCCATTGCGCCCATAATCAGCCGCACACCGGTGCCGGAATTACCGCAATCAATCACCGCCTCAGGCTCGCTAAATCCACCAACCCCAACGCCATGCACGGACCACTCGCCACCACCATGTTCAACCACATCCGCCCCAAGGCTGCGCATCGCCCGCGCCGTATCCAGCACGTCATCGCCTTCCAGCAATCCGCTGATCCGCGTCTCGCCGATGGCAAGCGCGCCCAGAATCAGCGCCCGATGTGAAATGGATTTATCACCCGGCACCTCGGCCACGCCGTTAAGCGCACCACATTTTCTAGATTTCATCGGGGTTGGATCACCGTGACCAGACATGCTCATTCCTTACCTATAATCCACCGCCCTTTCCCACGCCGCGCAGGCGACGAGATAAACAATGGTACCCGCGGCCGGGATCGAACCGGCACGGCCTTCCGGCCCAGAGATTTTAAGTCTCTTGTGTCTACCATTCCACCACGCGGGCATTATTGGGCGGGTCAAATGCAGGCGCGACAATAACGCCCGATTCTGCAAGGGCAAGCGCTTATGGCATTAAAGTTTCTTTTGTTGTGATGACATCGCCCAAGGTTTCTTTATTGTCACGGGCCCATTCCGAAAATCCGTTCAAAAACCAGAGCTATTTTAATGCAGTATTGTAAGCAGTATTCATTGGGCATAAAAACAGTAATTGTTACCTGGCGTTACCGACAACACCGTCAATAGAAGATAGAGAGGTTTTTATGCTTTCTGAAAATAACTCCCCACCTCTGCTTTTCATCACTCGATTTTCGTATTTGGGAAAGTCCGGTTGGAAATCTGAAGCATCCAATAATAAAGCTTTGCTATTCGCTACAGACCGCCTGACAGAACGCTTGAAGATTTTCAAACACATCACAATTCCAACACTTATGATGCAAACCGATATGGATTTTCATCACTACGTCCTTTCCTCTGATGAATTACCTGCTCCATTCAAGAAAATGCTGACCGACCTATGCCAAGATACCTTGGGAGATCGTTGCACTGTTGAATTCAAACCAGCAGGCCCTGCTCGGAAATATCTTCGCCAATTCATGACCAGACGCTACCCGAAACAAACCGTCGCACAGATCACCTTGGATGATGACGACGGCCTTGCAAATGATTTTGTCGAAACAGTACGTCATGACATCGCTGAATTGGAAAAGCAGGGCGAACGGCCTTATTTTGTGTCCTACATGCTGGGTTACGGGTTGGTGACCGACGGTCCTGCTCTGCAGCTTTTCAGACATAAATACCGCTTTATAAACTTGGGCCTGACGATGGTCGGAGCATGCGGTGGAGTAAACATACTCGCCATTTCGCATAATAACGCCCCCCGCAAAGCGCCCAACATCGTCAACAACAGGACCCCCATGTTTCTGCGCTCAGTACATGACCATAATGATAGCCGCGTTGCTAAGACCGACAAATGGGTCGAACAAAAAAACTGGGAAAACGATAGCATGATTATGGAGCGGTTTCCCTTCTTGAGCACCTATCAGGATTCCCTGTAGCGCAACAATACCATCATATGCTACATTACTTCGTCTTTTACTGCCTGCATTGCCACATAGGTCGAAGTGCTGGCCACATGCGGCAGGCTGGAAATTTTCTCAGCCAGCACCTCACGATAGGCCGTCATATCTTTAACGCGCACTTTCAACAAATAGTCGAAATTCGCCGCCAGCATATGGCATTCCTCAATTTCGGGGACTTTGCGCACTGCGGCATTGAACGCCGACAATGATTTTTCACGCGTGTCCGACAGACGCACCTCGACAAAGGCCACATGGTTCAGCCCCAGCCGGATCGGGTCCAGCAAGGCGCGATAACCGGTGATATAGCGCTCTTTCTCCAGCCGTTTCAGTCGCGCTTGGGTTGGCGATTTCGACAGGCCGATGCGCTGCGCCAACTCGGTGACGCTAATCCGCCCGTCCGCCGCCATCTCACGCAGAATCGCCTGATCAAAGCTGTCCAGCTCTGAAATGTTCATTTTTACCGCAAAATCGACCATCTAAAGTNCTTTTACCTGTNNTTNAACAATCTTCAGTAAGATTAGCCTGAANAAACCACATAATAAAGAAGTATTCGACCACCGCAGAGAAAGCGACACCCATGTTCAGCGCCCATCGTAATAAAATTGACGCCGCTCTTTATGCAGACGAGGCCAAAACCCTCGCCAGCCTGACCAAAAGCGCCGCCCTGCCCCCGGCAGTTCGCGCCAGCATCAGCGCCCGCGCCACCCAGCTGGTCCGCGACATCCGCACCTCGGCCAAACCCGGCCTGATGGAGGTGTTTCTGGCTGAATATGGCCTGTCCACCGACGAGGGCATCGCGCTGATGTGTCTGGCCGAAGCCCTGCTGCGGGTGCCTGATGCCGACACCATTGACGCGCTGATCGAGGATAAAATCGCGCCGTCAAACTGGGGCAAACACCTTGGGAAATCCTCNTCGTCACTGGTCAACGCCTCGACTTGGGCCTTAATGCTGACCGGCAAAATTCTGGAGGATGCCGAGCCCGGCATCGCCAGCCATTTGCGCGGCGCCGTCAAACGGCTGGGGGAGCCTGTGATCCGCAACGCGGTGGCCCGTGCCATGCGCGAAATGGGTCGCCAGTTTGTGCTGGGCGAAGATATCGACAAAGCCATGAAACGCGCCCGTGGCATGGAGGNCGANGGCTACAGCTACTCCTACGATATGCTTGGCGAAGCGGCCTGCAGCGACGCCGATGCCGCGCNCTATCACCTCGCATATTCCAAGGCGATCACCGCGATTGCCGCCGCCTGCAGCCATAGCGACATCCGCCAAAATCCAGGTATTTCGGTTAAACTCTCGGCCTTGCATCCGCGTTACGAGGTCGCCCAAAAGGCCCGTGTGATGGAACAGCTGGTGCCACGGGTACGTGCGCTTGCAGGCCTCGCCAAATCGGCGGGCATGGGATTCAATATCGACGCCGAAGAGGCCAACCGCCTGTCCCTGTCGCTCGACGTGATCGAGGCTGTGTTGTCAGACCCGTCCTTGGCCGGATGGGACGGCTTTGGCGTGGTGGTTCAGGCCTTTAGCCAACGCGCAGGCCCCACGATAGACTGGCTCTATGCCCTATCCGAAAAGCTGGACCGCCGTATTATGGTGCGGCTGGTCAAGGGGGCNTATTGGGACACCGAAATCAAACATGCCCAAGTGGAGGGTGTAGCGGGTTTTCCGGTGTTCACCNATAAATCCGCCACCGACATTTCCTATATCAGCAACGCTCGTCGCCTGCTGGGGATGGTGGACCGGATATATCCGCAATTCGCAACGCATAACGCCCACACTGTCGCGGCCATTCTGGAAATGGCGGCTGGGGCCGATACCTATGAATTCCAACGCCTGCACGGGATGGGCGAGCGCCTGCACGACATTGTTTTGCAAGCTGAACAAACCCGCTGCCGCATCTACGCGCCGGTTGGGGCACATCGCGATTTACTGGCCTACCTCGTGCGCCGCTTACTTGAAAACGGCGCTAATTCCTCATTCGTGAATCAGATCGTGGATGAGGACGTGGCCCCCGAAATCGTCGCTGCCGATCCGTTTGAGACAGACCGGCCGCCCACCAGCATCAAAACCGGCCCAGAGCTTTTTTTGCCCGAGCGCCGCAACTCCAAAGGTTGGGATTTGGCCGATGCACCAACGCTTGACGCCATTGACGCGGCCCGCGCGCCCTATCAATCCGCCAACTTCACNGCTGGTCCATTGATTGCCGGTAAAATCGCCATATCAACCGCCGTTCCGGTCGAAAATCCGGCTGATAGCTCCGATACCGTGGGTCATGTCACATGGGCGACACCTGCCGATGTAAACATTGCCATATCAGCTGCAAAACCATGGGACGCCCCCGTCGCCAAACGCGCCAAAATCCTGAACATCGCGGCCGACCTCTATGAAGAAAACTTTGGCCAAATTTTTGCCATCCTGTCGCGCGAGGCGGGAAAAACCCTGCCCGACGCGGTTGGTGAAATTCGCGAAGCCGTTGATTTTTTGCGATATTACGCGGGCCAAGCAGCAAACCACACAGCCCCGCCAATCGGCCTGTTTACCTGCATTTCACCATGGAATTTCCCGCTGGCAATTTTCAGCGGCCAAATCGCGGCGGCCTTGGCGACGGGCAACGCAGCCCTTGCCAAACCCGCCGAACAAACCCCGTTGATCGCACATTTCGCTATCACTTTACTGCACAAAGCAGGCGTTCCGGCCAGCGCGTTGCAACTGTTGCCCGGCGACGGAATGATCGGCGCGGCGCTGACGTCGGATGCGCGCATTGGCGGCGTCTGCTTTACCGGCTCCACCGACACAGCGCTGAAAATTCGCAGCGCGATGGCCGAAAACCTTGCCCCCGGCGCCCCGTTGATTGCTGAAACCGGTGGCCTGAACGCAATGATCGTCGACAGCACTGCCTTGCCCGAACAAGCGGTGAACGATGTGGTATTAAGCGCCTTTCAATCGGCAGGCCAGCGCTGCTCGGCCCTCCGCTGCCTATATGTTCAAGAGGACATCGCAACCGGATTCACCGAGATGCTGCAAGGCGCGATGGACGAGCTGAGCGTCAGCGGCCCGTGGGATTTGTCCTGCGATGTTGGTCCCGTCATTGACGCGGCCGCCCGCAACGACATCGAGGCCTATATTGCCATCGCAAAGACCGAAGGACGGCTGCTGAAACGNCTGCCCTGCCCTGACGGCGGCCACTTTATTGCGCCAGCCCTGATACGGGTGTCGGGCATTGCAGATATGGAACGCGAAATTTTTGGCCCTGTGCTGCATATTGCGACCTTCAAATCGGGCGACCTNGATCGTGTAATCAACGACGTCAACGCCACCGGATACGGGCTGACCTTTGGGCTGCACACCCGGATTGATGACCGCGTGCAATATGTGGTCGAGCGTGTGAAGGTCGGCAATATCTACGTCAACCGCAACCAAATCGGCGCGGTTGTCGGCGCACAGCCTTTTGGCGGCGAAGGATTATCTGGCACGGGACCAAAAGCCGGCGGGCCTTTGTATCTGACCCGCTTCATAGCCCATGAAGCGCCCCAAACCACAGGCAACGACCCTGTGCTTGCTTCAAACAAAGTGCAGAACCTGATCAACGACGCAAGGGTTGTTGGTGAATTGTCTGCCACTGATTTGCCAGGGCCGACGGGGGAATCCAATCGGTTGGCACATCACGCGCGGCTGCCGGTTCTATGCCTTGGCCCATCATTGCAAGTGGCTGAACAACAGGCAAAAGCGGTGCGGAGACTGGGCGGGATCACGGTGCTGGCCAACGGGCTTGAACCCAAAACGTTAAGCACACTCACCGGATTTTCCGCCGTGCTCTATTGGGGCGATGCGGGCCGTGCCTATGTGCGAGCGCTTGCGAAACGCGACGGCGCTATTTTGCCTTTGATCACAGGCTTGCCAACCCTCGCCGACACCCGGTTGGAGCGCCACACTTGCGTAGACACTACTGCATCCGGCGGCAATACGGCATTGTTGTCTGAGGCCGGATAGGAGGCGTTGCGCCGCACTTCGTGCGTCGCCCCAAAGCGCTTTGGCCCCTGTGGGACCAAAGCGCTGATGCCTGCGGCGCAGGTATTTAGAAAAAGAAGAACGGGGGTGTTAGAAACCTTTAGATCTTTTACAATCGCGCTGATCATCCCGTCAGGTTGCGATCAGCGACACCATAACAATCACTGTGCGCAAAACACATCTTTGTCAAAACCGGTTGGTGGCGCGCAAATTATGCCTCGGCTCTTGACCCTGATTGGCGTTTGCGCGACCTTCCCGATATGTTTCCAATTCGTGACCACAACCCGTCCCTGAAAACGCCCTATGTCACCTATGCCCTGATGGCGGTGAATATTGTCGTGTTCCTGACCTATTGGTCCGATCTGCAAGACCCACAGGTCATCAACAGGTTTTTCTTTGATTGGGCTATGGTGCCGGCATTCGTGACCGGGGGCGACCATTATTATTCAATGATCTCGTCGATGTTCCTGCATGGCGGATTTATGCATCTGGCTGGTAACATACTGTTTTTATGGATATTTGGTGACAATCTGGAAGAACAGCTTGGTCATGTCCCATACCTTGTGTTCTATTTCGCTGTCGGTCTGGCCGCCGGATTTGTGCAAATCATGACAGACCCGTCATCGCCCGTGCCTGTGGTTGGCGCATCAGGGGCAATTGCGGGGGTAATGGGCGGGTATTTACTGTTATTTCCCAAAGCGAAAATCGACATCTTGATTATCATCATTGTGTTTTTCCGTATTTTCCCGATTCCAGCGTGGATTATGCTGGGGCTGTGGTTCGCNATNCAGCTGTTCAGCGGCGTGGCGGCGGACTCGCAAACTGGCGGCATTGCCTATTGGGAGCATGCAGGCGGTTTCATTGCTGGAATGCTGTTCATCCTGCCCGTTTGGTTGCGACTGGGCGGTATGGAGTTTTGGAACGAAAACCACGGCCACCCACCGCATCCCGATGCTAAATATGAACTCTCGACTTCCCGTATCCCCAGAATAAAGAGAAAATAATGCCCCCCCATAAACTGACCTGCCATTGCGGCGCTGTCGAACTGGCCGTGACCTTAACCGATGGCTTCAACACGGCGCGGCGCTGTGATTGCTCATTTTGCCGCCGCCGCGGCGCTATCGCGGTTTCAGCACCGCTGGACGGGGTCAAGGTGGTCAAAGGCGCGGACAAACTGACGCTGTATACATGGGGCACCGGCACCGCAAAACATTACTTTTGCTCGGTCTGTGGCAACTATACCCACCACCAGCGCCGCTCAAACCCGAATGAGTTTGGCGTCAATGTGGCAGCTATTGAAGACCTCAACCCGCGTGATTTGGGGGATGTGCCATGGGGCGACGGGGTCAACCACCCATCGGATCGCTAAGCTGACATGGCCGAGGTTTTTTATATTATCCTGCCGCTGGTGTTGTTGGTTATTCTTGGTCAGCTCATTGCCAAAACGGGGCAGCTGAGCCCCGAGAACTGGGGCGGGCTGGAAACGCTGAGCTTTCGGGTACTAATTCCGGCCCTGATTATCCGCTCGATCTCGCAATCTGATCTGTCGTTAAAAACCAGCGGGTTATATGTTTCAACGATACTGATCACGGTTACGACGGTGGGTGTGCTTACGCTGCTTTTGCGCCCGGTAACCCGCGTTACCGCCCCGCAGCTTTCCACGATGTTTCAGGCCTCAACCCGCTTTAACGCGCTGATTACCCTACCGATGGCGGCACAGTTATTTGGCCCGCCGGGGCTGACAACTATAACGATTGCGATGGCGTTTACGGTACCTTATCTCAATATCATCAACATCGGGATTTTGTCTGCCTTTCACGCGGGTAGCTTCAGGGTTTCAAGCGTTCTGATAAGCATTGCCAAAAACCCGCTCATCATCGCCTGTGCTATCGGGTTGTTCATTAACCTTGCCGCCATCCCGCTACCCGAGGTCATCCTGCAAACGCTGGATATGGTTAGCGGCAGCGCCTTGGCGNTTGGGCTGTTGTGCGTCGGCGCAGGGTTTGACTGGCGGCGTTTGTTTCATCTGAATTGGCAGATTATCTGGGCTGTTTCGATCAAAGCGGTGGTTGCGCCACTGCTGGCAATGCTGATGGGGCAGGCCTTTGGGCTGGATCAGCTCCAAACCGTTTGCGCAATGCTTGTGGTTGCGACCCCGACAGCGACCAGCGGCTATATTATTGCGCGCCAGATGGGGGGCGGTGCCGAACTCTATGCGATTATCCTGAACTGGCAATTGGTGGCCGCAGTGGTGGCGGTGCCAACGCTGATTTATCTGATGCAGGGTTAGTCGTTCACCAGCCCTTACAGGAACCACCCGTTAGGGAACGATGAATGGTCCCTCAGCTCTGGCGAATAATTTTGCTGAACTGGTCAAAGATCGGCTCGTTGGCGCAAATCACTTCGCCATCTTCCAATATATTGCCATTTTTTTTCAGTGGCTCGATCAAGCCACCGGCCTCGCGCACAATCACCACGCCAGCGGCCATGTCCCACGAATGCAGGCTGCGTTCCCAAAACCCGTCATACCGACCCGCCGCCACATAGGCCAGATCCAGCGCCGCTGAACCCCAGCGTCGCACGCCCGCGCAGGTTGGTAAAATCCGCGCCAGATCCTGCAAGGATTCGGGTAAATCCGCCCGCCCGCCAAANGGCAGGCCCGTGGCGAACACACATTCGATCAACCGCCGACGACCCGAAGCCCGCAACCGGCTCTCGTTCATCCAGGCCCCTTGACCTTTTTCGGCAAAAAACATCTCGTCTTTGGTCGGGTCATAAATCACCCCGGCAACGATCTCGCCCTTATGCTCCAGCGCGATCGACACNGCCCAATGCGGCATCCCGTGCAAGAAATTNGTGGTGCCGTCCAGCGGNTCAACAATCCAGCGGCGTGTCGGATCTTCGCCATCCACCGGGGCTGATTCCTCGCCGACCCAACCATACATNGGTCGNGCGCCCATCAGCTCCTCGCGGATAATCGCTTCGGCCTCGATATCGGCCTTGGAGACAAAATCACCCGCCCCCTTTACCGAAACCTGCAAGTTCTCGACTTCGCGAAAATCCTTCGCTAATGAGCGGCCCGCCGCGCGTGCAGCTTTCATCATCAGGTTTACATTGGCGCTCATTGCCATGGGTCAGACTCCTTTGGGATCAAGAAGGCCGTATATACACCCCCGCGCCAAACGCACAAGTGCCCGTCACACGCCGCCCCTAAAAACCTTACGCTTCGGGTTTGTCGCCGCGCTGCAATTTCACCGGAATGGTCCGCGCCAAACGCAGCAAATGCGCCATATAGGGTTTGGTGNCCTCCTCCTCGCGAATCGCCGCGAANAATCGGCGCGTCAGTCCGCCCTTGGTCAGNGGNAGGGTGACATAGTCGGAGTTATACCGAACCTCGCGCACCACCCAATCGGGCAACACTGCCACCCCGCGATTAGACGCCACCAGCAATAAAATCACCGCCGTCAATTCGACCTGACGGATGGCCGCTGGCTCTACCTTGGCGGGNCCCAACAACTCGGTGAACGCGTCCAGCTTGCTGCGCTCCACCGGATAGGCAATCAGGGTCTGATCCTTGAAATCCGCCGCCTCGATATACGGCTTTTTCGCCAGCGGGTTCTTGGCGGCGGCCACAAACACCGGTTCGTAATCAAACAGCGGCATAAATTGGACGCCGGATAATTCCTCGGGGTCCGATGAAATCACCAGATCGACCTGCTCTTTTTGCAACGCGGTTAANGCATCAAACGACAGACCCGCCCGAATATCCACATCCACATCCGGCCATGCTTTGCGAAATTCCTCGAGCACGGGAAACAACCATTCAAAACAGGCGTGACATTCAATCGCAATGTGCAGCCGCCCAGCGCTGCCCGCATTCAAGCCCGCGAAATCATCCTGAATAGCATCAATTTCGGGCAAAACCTTATTGGCCAGATCCAACAGCCGCAATCCGGCTGCTGATAGGCGTAAGGGCTTGGTACGACGCGCAAAAAGGCTGATCTGGGTTTGGTCTTCCAACCCTTTTATCTGATGGCTCAGGGCCGATTGCGTGATATTCAGAACCTCGGCGGCCCGCGCCAATCCACCTGTCTCGTGGATCGCTCTGATCGTCCTTAGATGGCGCAATTCCAAATGCATTTATCACAAACCTCATATTAATCTTGAGAATTATGAATTTGTTTCACAATTCCGCCTGTGCGACAAGACCTGCAAGCATAAAGGATAATGACCAATGGCGACACCACGCATCAGCTTTGAATTCTTCCCGCCTCAATCGCTTGAGGCGTCTTTTCGGCTGTGGGACACTGTTCAGATATTGGCCCCGCTTTCCCCTGAATTCGTATCCGTCACCTATGGCGCTGGCGGCACCACCCGCGAGTTAACGCACGATGCTGTGGCGCTTATTCACAAACAATACGGGCTGAAAGTGGCGGCGCACTTGACTTGTGTTAATTCCACCCGCGACGAAATTCGCACCATCGCCGACAGCTATGCCGAGGCTGGCGTAACCGATATTGTAGCGCTGCGTGGCGATGCCCCCAAAGGCGCTGATGCCTTCACCGCAGCGGATGGCGGTTTTGCCAATTCAATCGAATTGATCGAAACATTNGCCGACAGCGGCAAATTCAACATCCGTGTTGGCGCCTACCCTGAACCACACCCCGAGGCCGCCAATACGGCCGCCGACGTNGACTGGCTGAAGCGCAAAATCGACGCGGGGGCAACCAGCGCCATCACCCAGTTTTTCTTTGAGGCCGACACNTTTTTCCGTTTNCGTGATGCTTGCGAGAAAGCCGGCATCGACGCGCCGATNATTCCGGGAATCATGCCAATCACCAGCTGGAACGGCCTAAAGAAATTCGCCTCGTCCTGCGGCACCACCTTGCCAAAATGGCTAGACGACGCGTTTACCGCTGCCATACGCGACGGGCGCACCGAGCTGCTCTCGACCGCGGTCTGCACCGAACTTTGTTCTGAGCTGATTGATGGTGGCGTGGAAGATTTGCACTTTTACACCCTGAACCGCCCCGAATTGACCCGTGATGTTTGCCACGCTTTGGGCGTGACCCCAACGGTGTCACTGGAAAATGTCGCCTAATCTGTACGTTGACAGCCCAACGCCTGGCTCATGTGATTTTTCTATGATCAGACGTGAGAACCCCAGCGACATTGCCGAAATAGGAAACGTGGTGGCAGCCGCCTTTGGCCCCGTGCCTTATAGCGACGGCACTGAACCGGCGGTCGTTGATATGCTGNGTGAAACGGGGGCAATGACCTTGTCACTGGTTGCTGAAAAAGACGGCAATATCCTCGGCCATATCGCATTTTCTGCCGTCACCATTAGCGGTAAAACCTGCGGATGGTTCGGGTTGGGCCCAGTTGCCGTGTTGCCCGAACACCAAACCCAGGGCATCGGCACCGCCTTGGTTAACGCGAGTCTTACGCAGCTAAAGGAGTTGGGCGCGCAGGGCTGCGTAGTGCTGGGGAATCCGGCCTATTATGAACGCTTTGGCTTTCGCGCCAACAGCGCATTGCATTTTGCNGATACACCCGCCGAATACTTTCTTGCACTGTCTTTCACAGACCACCNGCCAAAGGGCNAGGTCATTTACCACAAAGCCTTCTATCTCAAACCCCGATAGCCCAAATTCTCATAACGTCGCCCGCCGGGGCTGTGCTTGACTGCCTTGCGCTGTGGGATGAATACGCTCGCTTGGATCGCTCCCGATCTTGCGTTGGCGGCGCCATAAAAACATCTTGCCCCACCCCCGAAGCGAGCCAACCGACGGGGCCCGCACATCGCACCAAAACCGATCGTGGTAATCAGCAGGCAGGCGGACATCACAGCCCGCCAGTTTCTCCAACATCCAGACCAGCGGAATGTTCGCCAGCGGGCGCGCCTTAGTATCCCCACTCAAATGCCCGCCAATATCAGAGTGACAACCGCGAAACCACATTTGTTCCATCACGCCTTGCCAACCGGCGGGGCTGTCCCACATCACCGGCGCAAAGGCCAGACGCGTTTCATCCAGCGCCAAGGCATGATAGCCATGCCGGATGCTNTTGCCCAAGTGATGAGAGTGGAAATCATGCTGCGGCTGGGTCCAGCGCCACAAAACCGGCCACCGAACGCCCAGCGCCTTGACCGTGTCCCAAACCCCGACCATTTCAATCTCGACCCCGTCATGGCAGTGAATGGCGGCAAAATCCCGCGCCGCATCGCTGTGTGGTGTGTGTTCATAATGACGGTAAGTCTGGCGGATATTGCGCACTGTGGCATGTTCCTGCGTCAGCAACCCGATCCGGTCAATCATCCCCGCCAATGAGCGCGCCGCATAGGCCCCGCGCGAAAACCCCATCAGGAATATCCGGTCCCCCTCACGGTAACGGCTGGCCAAGAATCCATACGCCCGCCTGATCTGGCGATTAATCCCATTGCCGGTGATCACATCCCACGTCGAGCGCCACTGGTGCCACTGAACCCCGCTCTCGTAGCGCAGCGACAGATGCTGTGACGGGGCCATTTCGCACAGTATTTTATAAGTCAAACCTGCGTTGGATTCGCGGCCCTCCTTTAGCGACGTCATGGTGCCATCAAAGATAATCACATGGTCAACCCGCCCCCGGCTCAGAACCGCAGGCGTCTGGGTGATGCGAGACCCAAGCCCAATCCAACCGGATAATCGCTCGCTTAATCGCATGAAAAACTACCATCTGTGAAAATTTCAACCATATCCAAACCTTCAGCGCCCGTTTGATCGTAGCCATAAACATTACTGTGAGCCTATCGTAATATACTTAACCCCGCGAGCGGGAAAACAATCTGCAAAGCCCCGCTTGCCAGACTCATTTTTTTCGGCTTACTTCATTGGGAAACCCCTTGCCAAAAAGGTGCCCGCGNTATGGATCATGTCAAATTCACCTATGGCTTTTTGCATTTGGTCTGTGTCACGGACAAAATGTAAAATGCCTACAACATTGAAATCGAGCAGGCCATTTTCACATATACTGCTGATAAGAATGAAAATGACCATGAATGAAAGACGGTGACAAGGAAGACTATGACTTCCTGACCAAACACGAGGTCGAGCACACCAAAGGTACCGCTGATCGCCTGCTGACGGCACTGGTTGATCTGGACGAAGGGCTGTCAGGCTACCAAATCAGCCGCCTTGGCCATTCCTTGCAATCGGCCACACGGGCATGGCGCGACGGGGCGGACGTTGACTGGGTGGTCTCGGCCCTGCTGCACGACATCGGCGACATCTATGCGCCCTATAACCACGATGAATACGCAGCCAGTATCCTGCGCCCCTTTGTACGCGAACAATGCGCATGGGTGGTGGAAAAACACGGTGATTTCCAACTGGCCTATTACGGCAATCACGTTGGCGCGGACCCAAATAAACGCGACACCTATGCGGGCCACATCTACTATGACGATTGCGTGAGGTTCTGCGAGCGCTGGGACCAAACCAGCTTTGATCCAGATTACGACACCTTGTCGATTGAATTCTTCACCGATATGACCCGCCAAGTTTTCGCCCGCGCCCCCTATGACGCAAGCGTGATCCGCACGGGCGAACGTGTGGCCCTCCAAACCGACGCCCCCGACCGCGGTTAGCAACCGCACGTCACTCCAGCGAAAGTCCGGTTCGAGCCCAAAGCGGCAAATGCCGCACTGCAGAGTTACAGATCAGTGTTTCCCTGCTGGCTCAACGGCAGCAAACAGATTCAACTGCAACCATGTTGGAAACG
>JGI24724J26744_10000740_pt1 | contig 23144 bp, 23 predicted proteins | sample Cruoilmetagenom7_FD_26744 | JGI IMG/M metagenome (IMG submission 26744) | reverse complement strand
GCGATCCATCCACTGAACCATAAAGTGGCACCCGATCCCCGCATAAGCGCGGCTGCCCTTTGGCAGCCTGGTCGAGGTGTTATGGGGACAGCCGGAACAGAAATATGGCAGACGCGCTGCGATCTCGGGTGCGTTATCGGCTTTCTCTGCATCCTCAATGGCTTGCAAGCCATTCTTAATACCATCGTTGCCGCGTCCTTCTTCAATCAGGACCTGCCCCAGACATTTGGCTATCGCAACCGGGTCGAGCGCAAATTTGACCCCAAAGAAATCTTTGCCGTCCTTGGTGCCGCCATAAACCCGACGCCCGCGCCGGTCGTCAAAAATTGCTTCTTTGATCTGCACCTCGATCAGTTTGCGCTTTTCCTCGACCACCACGATCAGGTCCAGTTCTGCGGCCCATTCGTTAAAGCTGATCATATCCAGCGGAAAGACCTGACCGATCTTATAGGTGGTAATCCCCAAGGCCTCGGCCTCGGCTTCGCCAATACCCAGCAAGGATAGCGAATGCACCAGATCAAGATAGTTTTTACCGGCGGCAACAAAACCAATTTTCGCGTCCCGGTTCCCCCAGACACGTTTGTCAATTTTATTAGCCCGAGCAAAGGCTTCTGCGGCGAACCTTTTGTAATCTACCACCCGTGCTTCCTGAGGAACCCGGTCATCGCCCAGACGAATATTCAACCCGCCCTCGGGCATCTCGAAATCCGGGTTCACAAACTTTAACCGGTTCGGATCACCATCCACGACCGAGGTCACCTCGATCGTGTCTTTCATCAGTTTCAGACCGACCCAAAGCCCGCAAAACCGCGACAAAGCATAGCCATAAAGCCCGTAATCAAGGATTTCCTGAACGCCCGCAGGCGACAGCACCGGCATATAGGCATCCATCAGCGCCCAGTCCGACTGGTGCAATGTGGTCGAGCTTTCGCCAGTGTGGTCATCGCCCGCAGCCATCACCACGCCGCCATAGGCCGACGTTCCGGCCATATTGGCGTGACGCATCACATCGCCAGACCGATCAACCCCCGGCCCCTTGCCATACCAAAGCCCGAACACACCGTCGAACCTGCCTTCGCCGCGCAGCTCTGCCATTTGCGTGCCCCAAAGGGCGGTGGCGGCCAGATCTTCGTTCAGGCCGGGCTGAAAGCGAACATCGGCGGCGTCCAGATCGGTCTTGGCCATCGTCATCTGCTGATCAACCGCCCCGACGGGCGAGCCGCGATACCCCGTCACATAGCCAGCTGTGTTCAGACCGGCCGCCGTATCGCGCGCCTTTTGCATCAGCATCAACCGAACAAGCGCCTGCGTGCCATTGAGCAGCACGTGTTCTTTTTCAAGATCGAACTTGTCGTGCAGTGTTGTTTCCGGTTTGCTCATGTCAGGCCCCTTTTTTGCCTATTATAGGTCAATTTCGTTGACCTACAAAATGAAAATCGAGTTCTGGCAACAATTGCTTTATGCCACGCTTACCGGTAACTCTGAACCAGATTCGATGCGTGATCTGGAAATGATTGGAACGATATGGACTGGGACAAGTTACGAATATTTCATGCAGTGGCGGATGCTGGCAGTCTGACCCATGCGGGTGAGACGCTAAATTTGTCGCAATCTGCCGTGTCGCGCCAGATCCGGGCACTGGAAGAAAGTCTGAACACCACCCTGTTTCACCGTCACGCGCGCGGACTGATTCTAACCGAACAGGCGAATTGTTGTTTGATGCAACGGCTGCGATGAAAAAGCGGCTGGATGCGGCGACGGCGCGGATCAGAGATAGCGAAGAAGAAGTGTTTGGCGAATTGCGGGTGACCACAACGACAGGCTTTGGCTCGCTTTGGCTGGCCCCCCGTCTGCCCAATCTTTACGCCAAATACCCGGACCTGAAGATCGACCTGATGCTAGAAGAACAAGTGCTCGACCTGCCCATGCGAGAGGCCGACGTGGCAATCCGGATGAAAGAACCTAGTCAGGCCGACCTGATCCGCCGCCGCCTGATGGGCGTGCACATGCGGCTTTATGCAACCCAATCCTATCTGGACGAAAACGGCGCGCCCGAAAGCATGGATGACATGTCAAAGCATCGGCTGATCTGCCAGAATACCACCTCGGCGCAAGTCAGTGCCGGTGCAATGCTGGTCAAGGAATTGCTGACCCATGACATCCATTCGATGCTGACCGTGAACAACTATTTTGGTGTATTGCAGGCCGTGCGCAACAATCTGGGGATCGGCGTTTTGCCCGATTACATCACGCAGGTTTCGGATTCTTTGGTGCGTGTTTTGCCGTCGATAGAATCAAACGAAGTGCCTGTTTTTCTGGCTTACCCAGAGGAACTGCGCCCGTCTAAACGCATCGCGGCCTTTCGTGATTTTGTCATGGATGAAATCGCGATACTTCGAAAAAAGCAAAAAGAAGAAGCTGTTAGCTGAAAAATTAATCAGCCATGCGGCTGCCGCATATCGGCCATGCGCAATTAGGCGCGGGTTTCACCTTGTCGCAAGCTGTCTGCGCTCCTAAATCGAATGGGACGCTGGTGATTGAGGAAACTCTTATCAGCGTCACCTCCCTGTTGGACTTGGCCGGGCTTTTGCCCGGCCACTTTTTTTTGCCCAAACGGGTCTATCTGTCGATGCCTTTTGCGCTGACCTTGTCGCGCCGGGCCTGCAAAAATTCCCGATCTGCATCGTTTCCACTTAGCGCAATCGCCCGCCCATAGGCCGCCTGACTGGCCACATGATCGCCAGCGCGGGCCAGATATTCCGCACATGCCGCATGATAGGGCTGATAATCGGCCAGATCTGTCGAAAGGCGCGCAAATTCCTGTAACGCCTGATCCAGCCCGCCCGCTTCGGCCAGTGCTGCGGCCCTGTTCAGCGCCACAACCGGCGTGGGTTCAAACCCCAGCAGGGCGTCATAAAGCAACACAATCTGGCGCCAATCTGTGGCCGCCTCACGGGCAGCGCCCACATGCAAAGCACTGATTGCCGCCTTTATTTGATAGGGGCCTGAAGCCCCTCGTGCTATCGCGCGATCAAGCAGGTCCAGACCTTGGCCCAGCATCTCGTGGTCCCAAAGCGCGTGATCCTGATCNGCCAGCGCCACCGTGGCGCCGCTNCTGTNTTGACGGGCGGGCCGGCGTGCATGGGTTGTCAGCAATAGCGAAAGCAAGCCTTCGATTTCGGGCTCTGCTGGTTGCAACTGATCCAGCAATCGGGCCAGAAACACTGCCTCGTCACACAAATCCACACGGGTTGGCGATGTGCCGGATGTGGCGGCGTAGCCTTGATTGAAAATCAGATAGATAACGGCCAGCACCGAATTCAGGCGCGCGCCCCATTGATCCGGCGCCGGGGTGACGAAGGGAATGCGCGCGCGGGCGATTTTTTTGCGTGCGCGTGACAAGCGTTGCCCCATAGCCGGTTCAGCATCAAGAAACGCAGCCGCGATTTCGCCCGTGCTTAGCCCGCCAAGCGTGCGCAACGTCAGCGCGACACGCGTTTTAGCCGCAAGCGCCGGATGGCAGCAGGTAAAAATCAGCCGCAATCGTTGATCGGCGATGTCAGGGGCACTGGCGTTGGCATCCATTTCGTCCATCTTTGCCAGATGCGCAATGTCGGCCGTATAGCCCTGAAACCGCTTTTGACGACGGATACGGTCGATCGCTTTGCGCCGTGCCACAGTTAGCAGCCAGCCGGTCGGGCTGTCGGGAATACCCGTGCGCGCCCAATGCGTCAGGGCCGATTCCAATGCATCTGACAGGGCCTCTTCGGCCAGTTCAAAATCCCCAAGTGCGCCAATCAGCGCCGAGATTAAACGCCCCCGGTCATTGCGCATCACACTGGCCAGTGTGGCGTTCAGACCGGGGGAATTGATCACTTGCCGTAGTCTTCGGGCATCATGACCGGGCGCAGCTCTATTGTGCCAAATGCGACTGTTGGGATCATTGCAGCGTATTTGATCGCCGCGTCCAGATCTTCGCATTCAAACAGGTAATAGCCGCCAAGACGTTCCTTGGTTTCAGCAAACGGCCCGTCCATGGTTTCGGTTTTGCCGCCACGGATGCGCACGCTGGTCGCTGTCTCGACCCCCTTTAGGCCATCACCGGCAATCAACACACCGTCGCGTTTAAAGGTCTCGGTGGCGTCCATGTAGCCCTTCATAAAGGCCCCAAATTCCGGGGTGCCGGGTTTGGGGCCTTTGCCTTCTTCGGTATAAATCAAAGCCATATATTGCATGTCATCGTCCTTATTTTGTTGATAAAGTTGAATTTACGCAAACACCGACCAGAATTTCAGGCAGCCGATTAGCCCCCCAGAACAGAGATCAAGATCAACACAATGGAAATCACGACCGCCAGCGTTGTGCCGATACTTCCGGCCATACGCAGGGGCGACATGATTTTTGTTGCCGACAGACCAAGCGGGTGCAACAATCGCCCCACCACCAGCAACAGGCCAACGCAATGCAGCCAGCCAGACCCGGCCCCCTGCATTTCGGCAAGCCCCATCAGAATCACCGCCATTGGCACAATTTCGGTAAAGTTCCCGTGCCGGCGCATCCTTTCCTGCAGGGCCATATCGCCCCCATCACCGATAGATATCCCGGTTTTGCCGCGCAAAGAGCTGACATAAAAGGATAGCGCGATCATAATCAGGCCAAGAAGCGCGCCGTAAAGCGCCGTGATTTGAAGTGTCATTTTTCATTCCTTTAGGTGTTTGAGTATTCATAGGACGTCTTGCATTGGACCATTTCGACACGTCCTGACAGAAAAATCCACAAAATGTCGCGACGATGCGGCTTTTCCCTGATTGCCACATGCCCTAAGACATCCCCAACATGCGCCTAGGGGACGATGATGCAGGAACCAGAAATCAACGCCGAACTAATTGCCGCCCACGGGCTTAGCACGGACGAATACCAGCGCTTGCTTGAAATTATCGGGCGGGTGCCAACATTTACCGAACTTGGCATATTCTCGGCGATGTGGAACGAACACTGTTCTTATAAGTCATCCAAGAAATGGCTGCGCACCCTGCCTACCGAAGGCCCTCAGGTGGTTTGCGGTCCCGGTGAAAACGCAGGCATCGTCGATATTGGCGATGGTCAATGCGTTGTTTTCAAAATGGAAAGCCACAATCACCCCAGCTATATCGAGCCCTATCAAGGTGCGGCCACCGGTGTGGGCGGTATCCTGCGCGATGTGTTCACCATGGGCGCGCGCCCGATTGCGGCGATGAATTCCCTGTCGTTTGGCGCGCCCGACCACCCCAAAACCAAGCAGTTGGTCAACGGCGTTGTTGGCGGTGTTGGTGGCTATGGCAATTGTTTCGGCGTGCCGATGATTGGCGGCGAGGTGCGGTTTCATCCCGCCTATAACGGCAATTGTCTGGTCAACGCGTTTGCCGCCGGGCTGGCTGATACCGACAAGATTTTTTATTCCGCCGCTTCGGGCATCGGCATGCCTGTGGTCTATCTGGGCGCAAAAACCGGACGCGACGGCGTTGGCGGCGCAACCATGGCATCGGCCGAATTTGACGACACGATTGAGGAAAAGCGCCCCACTGTTCAGGTTGGTGACCCGTTCACCGAAAAGCGCCTGATGGAGGCCACGCTGGAACTGATGGCAACTGGTGCGGTGATTTCCATTCAGGATATGGGCGCTGCGGGCCTGACCTGCTCGGCCGTTGAAATGGGTGACAAGGGCGGGCTTGGCGTGCGCCTTAACCTGGAAGATGTGCCGGTGCGCGAAGAAAACATGACCGCCTATGAAATGATGCTGTCAGAAAGTCAGGAACGCATGCTGATGGTGCTGAACCCGGCGCTGGAAGCCCAGGCCAAGGCAGTGTTTGAGAAATGGGACCTCGATTTCGCCATCGTCGGGGAAACAATCGCCGAGGATCGTTTCCTGATCATGCACAATAACGCTGTGATGGCCGATCTGCCGCTAAAAGCACTATCGGGCAACGCGCCGGAATATGACCGCCCATGGGTGGAAACGCCCGCGCCCGCGCCGCTTGGCGATGTGCCCGAGATTGACCCGATCGACGGGCTGCGCGCGTTGATAACCTCGCCTAATTACGCCGCCAAACAGTGGGTTTACGAACAATACGACACGCAGGTGATGGCCGACACTGTGCGCGCGCCCGGCCTTGGGGCGGGTATCGTGCGGGTTCACGGCACCCCTAAACTGCTGGCGTTCACATCGGATGTTACACCGCGCTATGTGTTTGCAAACCCGGCTGAGGGCGGCAAACAGGCGGTGGCCGAGGCCTATCGCAACCTGTGCGCCGTCGGGGCGACGCCGCTGGCCACAACCGACAATCTGAATTTCGGCAACCCCGAAAAGCCCGAGATTATGGGCCAGCTTGTGGGCGCGATCAAAGGCATCGGTCAGGCCGTTGCAGCCCTTGATATGCCGATCGTGTCTGGCAATGTCTCGCTTTACAATGAAACCGACGGGGTCGGCATCCTGCCAACACCCACAATCGGTGCTGTTGGCCTGATAAAAGACCCACAAGACCTGATTGACGGCACGGCCCGCGAGGGTCACGTGGCCTTATTGATCGGTGAAACACAGGGCCATCTGGGGCAATCTGCCCTGCTGGCCGAGGTGTTCAACCGCGCCGAAGGTGATGCGCCGCCCGTCGATCTGGACGCCGAACAACGCCACGGCGATTTCATTCGCGCCAATCACGCGCTGATCCGCGCCGCCAGCGACCTTGCCGATGGCGGGCTTGCCCTGGCTGCGTTCGAAATGGCCGAGGCCGCCGGTGTCGGTGTGACGCTTGATGCACATGACACGGCCACGCTTTTTGGCGAGGATCAGGCCCGCTACCTGATTGCCTGCAATTTCGATTGCGCCGAGGCCCTGATGGTCCAGGCCGCGCGTGCCAATGTGCCCATAAAAACGGTCGGGCATTTTGGCGGCGATCAAATCACCTTTGGCGCGGCTTCTGCCCCCCTAAGCGCGCTGTCAGAAACCTTCCGCACCGCCTTTGCCACAGCCGTCGCGTGATGTNGCCTGNCCGCAAGCGCGACGGGAAAACCAAAAATCTCGTGACGCCGCAGGCGTCCCAATTGGATTGCGCCCTTGCAGCCATGCGCGCCCCGTCCTACATCTGAGGCGAACAAGCTGGGAACCGATGAATGGCCATTCAAGCACAAGAGATTGAGGATCTGATCCGCGCGGCTTTTCCAAAGGCCACGATTACGATCACGGATCTTGCAGGCGATGGAAATCACTACGCCGCCGAGGTCATCGACGAAAGCTTTCGCAGCCAGAACCGCGTTCAGCAGCAACGCTCTGTCTATGCTGCCCTAAAGGGCAAGATGGATGGCCCCAACGGCGCGCTGCACGCGCTGGCCCTGACAACCAAAGCACCGGAGTAACCCATGAGCGATCAGCAAACAGCAATCCAAAATACAGTATCGGGCAATGATGTCGTGTTGTTCATGAAAGGCACCAAGATGATGCCACAATGTGGTTTCTCCAGCAAAGTTGCCGGGGTGCTAAACTACATGGGCGTCGAATTTGCCGACGTGAATGTGCTTGAAGACGACGGCATCCGTCAGGGGATCAAAGATTTTTCCGACTGGCCAACAGTCCCGCAACTCTATGTTAAAGGGGAATTTATTGGCGGTTGTGATATCATCACCGAAATGACCCTTTCGGGTGAACTTGACCAGTTGCTGGACGAAAAAGGTGTTGGCTACAGCAAGGATGCCGCCGACAAAATCCGCGAAGCCAACGCCTGAACTTGCAGAAATTCGGGCCAATTTCGCCCTGATAACAGACCTGAGGCCGCCATCATTGGCGGCTTCACCGGTTAAAATTGCACCGAAATTCCTTTTCTTATGCACAATTCTGCCCACGCCCGACCACGAGCGCGTGATGACCTCTTTTTATGGAAACCTGCTGCCAACAGGTGACCAGAAGGGCGCAAATTTTGCTGCGCGAATCCTGGAGGGAACGAAAAATGCCGTATGAGGACCCGCGAGATCAAGGTCGTGAAACGCTGGATGATCCGCAAACCACACCGGTGGATGAAAACAAAACAGATCAGCCGGAAAAAGACAAAACCGAAACGACCTACCGATACACCGACTGGGCCAGTATCTGATTTTACTGGCAGCGTTTTGATGCGATGATCCGATAAACCTGACGGAGCATCCACAATGAGCGATCCGGTTTCTGCCATCCGAAACCTTGGCCCGGCGAGCATCGAACTATATGCGACCGTCGGCATCGACAGCGCCGCCACCCTGCGCGAAATCGGCGCAGATGAGGCCTATCGCCGCCTGCTAGCGGCCGGTCGTCGCCCCCATTTCATTGGATATTACGCGCTTGTCATGGGGTTGCAGGGACGCCCNTGGAATGACTGTAAGGGGGCTGAAAAAACTGCGCTGCGTGCCAAGTTCGACGCCCTNAAGGACAGCGCGCACGATAAGGGCCGCTTCGCGCTGGAAACGGCCCTAAACGAAATCGGTGTCATTAAGCGGCCCGGTTAGTTTTTGGCGCACAATTCATGCCAAAAACCGGTTCCCACTTTTTGGATCGCGCAGGTTCTTTCGCGCAATTNNTGCCAAAAACCGGTTCCCACTTTTTGGATCGCGCAAGTTCTTTCGCGCAATTTATCCAAAAACCGGTNCCCACTTTTTGGATCGCGCTTTAGCCGACCAGTTCTAGTCCCGAAAAGAAATACGCAATCTCTTCTGCCGCAGTTTCTGGNGCGTCCGAACCGTGGACCGAGTTTTCGCCGACAGATTCAGCAAATTCAGCGCGGATCGTTCCCGCAGTGGCATCAGCCGGGTTTGTCGCGCCCATAACCAAACGGTTTTTGGCAATCGCGTCTTCGCCTTCAAGCACCTGCACAACAACCGGTTCGGACGCCATGAATTCACATAGCTCACCGAAAAATGGCCGCTCTTTGTGCACGGCATAAAACTCGCCCGCCTGTGCCACAGTCATATGAATGCGCTTTTGTGCGACGATACGCAGACCAGCGTCCTCGAACTTGGCGTTGATTTTGCCGGTCAGATTGCGCCGTGTTGCATCTGGTTTGATGATCGAGAATGTGCGTTGGATACCCATGGTAAGCCTCTGTATTGTTTGCGCCTCAGGCCCGCTGCCTGTGACATTTTCCGGCGCTGCCCTAACACGGGCCAAGGCACTTGAAAAGCACCGATGCACACCAATTGTCAGCACCTGTGCGCTGGTTTTGCCGGCAGATGCCTGTAAATTGGGCGCAACCGCCGATAGGCAGACGCAAGTGATTGACCCCGACTGCGACCTCAGGCAAACCGCGCGCCATGCTTAGAATCCAGAACATTAGTTATTCGGTTCAGGGACGCCCCCTGATTGTCGACGCAAGTGCAGTCATTCCCACAGGCCACAAGGTTGGGCTGGTCGGGCGTAACGGCACCGGAAAAACCACGCTTTTTGGCCTGATCCGGGGCGAGCTGACGCTGGAAGGCGGCGACATCCGCCTGCCCAGCCGCGCCCGTATCGGTGGCGTATCACAGGAAGTTCCGGGTTCAGACGTGTCATTGATCGACACGGTGCTCGCGGCCGACACAGAGCGCGCCGCTTTGATGGCCGAGGCCGAAAAAGCCACCGATGGTGCCCGCATTGCTGAAATCCAGACCCGCCTTAGCGATATCGACGCCTGGTCGGCCGAGGCGCGCGCGGCCGCGATCCTGAAGGGATTGGGCTTTGACGATGCCGAGCAACGCCAGCCCTGTTCGGACTTTTCGGGCGGCTGGCGGATGCGCGTCGCCCTTGCCGGTGTGCTGTTTTCGCAGCCTGACCTGCTGCTATTGGATGAGCCGACCAACTATCTTGATCTGGAAGGTGCGCTTTGGCTTGAAAACTATCTGGGGCGCTACCCGCATACGGTTATCATCGTCAGCCACGACCGCGCCCTGTTGAACCGGGCCGTGGGTGGCATTCTGCATCTGGAAGACCGAAAACTGACGTTTTATCAGGGCAATTACGATGCGTTCGCCGCGGCTCGCGCCGCCCGTCTGGCTGGCGCTGCGGCAGAAAACCGCAAGATCGAGGCCCGGCGCGCCCATTTGCAAACCTATGTAGACCGGTTTCGCTATTCGGCCTCAAAGGCGGTTCAGGCACAATCGCGTCTGAAAATGATCGCCAAACTGAAACCGATCACAACCCCGCAGGAAGCCGCGCTAAAGCGGTTTACCTTTCCCAAGCCCGAAGAACTGTCGCCCCCGATCGTTTCGCTGGAAAATGTCGCCGTTGGCTATGACGGCAAGGCGGTTTTAAGCCGGTTGAACCTGCGTATAGATCAAGACGACCGGATCGCGCTGCTGGGCAAGAACGGTCAGGGAAAATCGACCCTTTCCAAGCTGTTAGCAGGACGCCTTGATGCGATGGAGGGGCGGGTCACCACCTCGAACAAACTGCGGGTCGGCTTTTTCGCCCAGCATCAGGTCGAAGAATTACACACCGACGAAACGCCGCTGGAACATATTCAACGTCTGCGCCCCAGCGAAATGCCAAGCAAATTGCGCGCCCGGCTTGGTGGGTTTGGCATTGGCGTTGAACAGGCCGACACCACCGTTGGTCGCCTGTCGGGTGGCCAGAAGGCGCGCCTGTCGCTGATGCTGGCAACCCTTGATGCGCCACACATGCTGATCCTGGATGAACCGACCAACCACCTGGACATTGAAAGCCGCGAAGCACTGGTGGACGCGCTGACTGACTACACCGGCGCGGTTATTCTGGTCAGCCATGATATGCATCTGCTGTCGATGGTGGCGGATCGTCTGTGGCTGGTGAAAGGCGGACGCGTCGCCCCCTATGAAGACGATCTGGCGGCCTATCGAAAACTGCTGCTTAGTGCCGACAAACCGGCCAAAGCGGCCAAACCCGTTGCGGTCAAACGCGCCGGGCGCGATGAAATTTCTGCCCTGCGCGCCAATGTGCGCAAATGCGACGAACGTGTTTCAAAACTGAATGTAATGCGCGATAAACTGGCCAAGAAGCTGGCCGATCCTGCGTTGTACGAAGACGGAAAACTGGGCGAGATGGAAGTCTGGCAAAAGAAATACGCCGAAGTGATGAACGCGTTGGACCGGGCCGAAGAAATGTGGATGGCAGCGCAGGAAAAGTTAGATTCAGCAAAGGCTTAGACGTGGAAATTGCAGCCCTGATAACCGCTTTTGTAACGATCTTCGTGGTGATCGACCCGATCGGGCTGGCCCCAATGTTTGTGGCAATCACCAAGGGCGAGGACGCCGGACACCGACGTATGGTGGCGTTGCGAAGCTGTGCCATCGCTGCGGTTTTGCTGACGCTGTTTGGGCTATTTGGCGAATCGGTGCTTGGGTTTGTCGGCATTTCAATGCCCGCGTTTCGTATATCGGGCGGCATCCTTTTGTTCCTGACAGCGCTAGAAATGCTGTTTGAACGGCGCACACAGCGGCGCAAAGGCCAGGCCACCAAGGCAGATGACCCGTCTGTTTTTCCACTGGCAACGCCGCTTATCGCCGGTCCCGGCGCAATCGCGACGATGATCCTGCTGACCGGTCAGGCGGATGGTGTATCCGAACTGATCGCCGTGCATCTGGTGATGCTGGCGGTGGTGGCACTGGTCTTGCTGTTCTTCCTTGCGGCCCCCTTGATGGAGCGCGCGCTTGGCGACACCGGCATCAACGTTGTAAGCCGCCTTTTGGGCATGTTGCTGGCCGCATTGTCGGTGCAATTTGTGCTGGACGGGCTGGCAGGATTGGGCCTGTCGGCAGCGACGGGCTGACATTTGGCGCACGCGTGCATATTTAAAGCNCATGAGCGGAGAATTTCATGAGTGGTGATGATTATGGCCGGCTGGCCTATCTGGTATTAATTCTTCTTGCGGTTGGCGGTTGGTTCATTGCCGAANGCCGCGCCAATCTGGGCAANACCGCCCGGCAGGCTGCCGTCTGGGGGCTGATATTTGTCGGCACAATCGGCGCCGTTGGCCTGTGGCCAAGCATCCGCGATCAGGTAATGCCGCGCCANTCGGTGATCGGCAGCGGCGTGATCGAGGTGCCGCGCGGTGTTGACGGCCATTATCATCTGGTGCTGCAAATCAGCGATGTGGCGGTGGATTTCATTGTCGATACGGGCGCAACGGATGTGGTCTTGTCGCCCCAAGACGCGCGCCGGGTCGGGCTGAACCCGGCGGATCTGAATTTCTCTGGCACCGCGCGCACGGCCAATGGCATCGTCAGAACGGCCCGCGCGCAGGTCACCGATGTGCGCCTTGGCAATATTGTAGACCTGCGTTTGGGCGTTTCGGTGAATGGCAGCGAAATGGACAGTTCGTTGCTGGGAATGAGCTATTTGCAGCGGTTTGAGCGCATTGAAATAGCCGCCGACCGGTTGATCCTGACGCGTTGACGCCAGAAAGTTGCCCGCGCCCAGCATGATCTGCGGGCGCACCGAAAACCGGCCCGCCAAATTATCAACGCAGCTCGCCCTGCCCTAACCAGCGGGCGCGTTCGCCTCGGCCTTTTTGGCCCAGTTTCCGCTTTCCTGCGACCAGTATTGCGCCGCACAGCCGGCGTCGGCCANCGTCTTCCACTGCCCCCGCGCCACATCCAAGGCGGCCGGATCATTGCCGTCAAACAGGATGCAAACCCGCTTCATCGCGCTCACGTCATCGGGCGAAACCACCGCCCCGTCAATTGCCATCAGGCAGGCCGGATCGTTGGCCGCGTCAGGCCCGGTGGTGAGCAGAATGGGCTGCATCGCGTCATGCGCGCCGCCTGCCACACCATGGGGCAGAAACGCATCCTCGGGCCCAAGCCACAGCTTTTCATCCAGCCAGTTAATCCGGGCGACATCGCAAGCGCGCACCGCGCAGGCCCACCCGGCCTCGCGCGCTTTGCCAAGCAACATCGGCAGCGTAACCTCTACCGGTGTGCGGGTCAGATGATAGAAATAGACAGCGCCCATTAGCCTTCAAAATTGTTTGCAATCAACCGATTAAGCGCCAAAACACCCCAGCCGGTCGCCCCCTTTGGGGCCATTTTCGTTTCGCTTGTGACGCTGGCCACCCCGGCAATGTCCAGATGTATCCACGGGGTTTCGTCCTTTACGAACCGCTTCAAAAATTGCGCCGCCGTGATCGAGCCTGCCGCGCGCCCACCAACGTTTTTCATGTCCGCCACGCGGGATTTCAACTGTTCGTCATAGGCCTGCCCAAGTGGCAGGCGCCAAGCGCCCTCGCCCTCGCTATCGGCGGCCTTCAGGAAGGCGTTGCACAGGGCGTCGTCATTGGAAAATACGCCGGCATTTTCATGCCCCAGCCCGATAATAATCGCCCCCGTCAGGGTTGCCAGATCGACCATGCCGACCGGCTGGAACCGATCCTGCGCATACCAAAGCAGATCACACAGAACCAAGCGCCCCTCGGCGTCGGTGTTAATCACCTCGACTGTGTCGCCCTTCATTGATCGCACCACATCGCCGGGGCGTTGTGCGCGCCCGTCGGGCATGTTTTCAACCAGCCCGACAATGCCGACGACATTGGCCTTGGCTTTGCGCATCGCCAGCGTTTTCATAACACCCGACACAACACCAGCGCCGCCCATATCCATGGTCATGTCTTCCATGCCCGCCGGTGGCTTCAGGCTGATACCGCCGGTATCAAACACGACGCCCTTACCAACCAGCGCAAAAGGTTTTTCCTTACCGCCGCCGTCCCATTTCATGACCACAACCTTGGAGGGGCTTTCGGACCCTTCGCCAACGGCCAAAAGCGTGCGCATCCCCAGTTTTTCCAGCGCCGGTTCATCCAGAACCTCGACCTTCAGGCCGAGCTTTTCCATATCGCTCAGCCTGTCGGCAAATTCGCTGGTCGTCAGAATATTGGCCGGCTCGTTGATTAGGTCGCGGGTAAAGAACACGCCTTGGCTAAGGGCATCAAGCGATGCAGACGCAACAAGCGCCATATCCGGGCTGGTGACCATGATCCGGGCCGATGCGGCCGGTTTGGGATCGGCTGTTTTATGATCGCTGAATTCGTAACAGCGCAGGCTTAGGCCAAGCGCCAGCTCGCTGACATGTTTCAAATTGCCCGCCAGAACCAGAACCGGCGCGTCCGCAAGCGCCTTGGCAATTGTGGCCCCTGCCTTGCGGCAATCATCGACACTTGCCCGACGCGCCAGTTTGACAACCAGCAAGCCTTCGGCAGCCAGCCCCACCGGCATCGCAATTTCACATGCCTGCCCGTCTTTAAGTTTTTCAAACGCCGATGAGCCTGCCAAACGCACCAACGCCCCACGGCTCAGCCGGTTCACCCGGCGCGCGGCCCTGTCCAGCTTGCCTTCGCTGTCGACAAAAACCGCAACGCGCCCTTCAAATGTGGCAATTTCGTCCAGATCAATTTCACAATATTCGCTGAAAATCGGCGTCGTCATCTTTGTCCTCCTGAAGGTTCGCACACAGTGGTAGTCGCCTTCCGGCACATTTGCCAGATAGGAGTTTTACCTGCCCGCAAACTGGGCTAATATCGCGCCAGTTAACAGACTGATTTCAACGGGGTGCAAAGTGGCCAGGTTCGACAGATATTTATTGTCGCAACTGATGGTCCTATTTGGCTTTTTCTCGCTTGTTTTGGTGCTGGTCTACTGGGTGAACCGTGCCGTGGTTTTGTTTGATCAGTTGATCGCAAATGGCCAGTCGGCAATGGTGTTTCTGGAATTCACCGCGCTTACGCTGCCAAATGTCATACGTCTGGTGCTGCCGATTGCCGCCTTTGCAGCCGTTGTAAATTGCACCAACCGGCTGTCTCTGGAAAGCGAGCTGGTGGTGGTACAGGCGACGGGCTATTCGCCGTTCCGTCTGGCGCGTCCGGTTTTGCTGTTTGGCGTGCTTGTGGCAATTTTCCTGTCGGTGCTGACCCATTTTCTGGTGCCGGCAAGTCTGGCCCAACTGACCGAGCGGCGCGCAGAAATTCAGCAAAACATGACCGCGCGCCTGTTACAGGAAGGCACATTTTTGCATCCGGCCAAGGGGCTTACATTTTATATCCGCGATATTACGGCCAAAGGCGAATTGCGCGACGTCTTCCTATCTGACCGACGCAAGCCCGAAACAGCGATAAATTATTCAGCACGCCGCGCCCTTTTGATCAGCGAAGACGGCGGGGCCAAACTGTTGATGTTTGATGGATTAGCGCAGGTGCTTCAGGCTGATGGACAGTTGCTTTCGACCACCAGCTTTGAGGATTTTGTTTTTAATATCGGGGCATTACTGGGACCAAAGGGCACAAAGCCGCGCAAAGCCGCTCAGCTGTCGACATCCCAATTGTTGCATCCGACAGCCAGCCTGCTAAGCGAAACCAAATCCAGCAGGGCGGAGTTTTTGCAAAAGGGCCATGAGCGGATTTCACAAGCCTTCCTAAGCGTGGTTGCAGCCCTGATTGGTTTTTCGGCATTGATGATGGGCGGCTTTAGTCGGTTTGGATTGTGGCGCCAGATATTGCTGGCGGTGGTTATGTTGATTGTGATCAAATCAGTGGATAATTATGCGAACGGTCTGGCCTTTAAAGACGCGAATTTGTGGCCTTTGGTCTACCTAAGCTCGCTTGTCGGCCTCTTGGCTGCTATTGGCATGCTATGGGTGTCGGCGCGACCTGCGCTTTTTTCACGGCGTCGCCTCAGGGGGACGCAATGACCTTGTATTTTTACTTCGCGCGAAAGTTTGCCAGCCACACTGGCCGGGTTATTCGGCCTTTTCGCGGTGCTATACGCCCTGTTGGATATGGTCGAGGTGATCCGAAAACTGGGCCCGTATTCCGTGAGTTTTCTGGAAATCCTTACCCTGACGGCCCTGAAGGTTCCCGGCGGCATTTACCAGATTGTGCCCCTAATCGTGCTACTTTCAACGCTTGTGCTGTTTCTCAATCTGGCCCGTTCAAGCGAACTTGTGGTCTCGCGCGCGGCGGGGCGTTCAGCGCTGCGCAGCCTGATGGCACCGATTGTGGTTGCCATTTTGTTGGGCGTCATCGTGGTTGGTGTGCTCAATCCGATTGTCGCGGCAACATCCAAACAATACGACCAGCTTGTGAATAAACACCGCAAAGGCACGACGTCGGTTCTGTCTGTCAGCCGCGAAGGCCTGTGGTTGCGTCAGGGCAGCGACACAGGTCAGACCGTGATCCGGGCGACACGCGCCAGTTTGGACGGCACCGAATTTTTTGATGTCACATTTCTGGGCTTCGCACTGGACGGCACACCCAGTTTTCGCATCGAGGCCGAAAGCGCCAAGCTAAAGCCAGGTGAATGGGTTGCCGTGAATGCCAAGGAGTGGCGCTTTGCGGGTGTGGCAAACCCCGAGACCCAGTCTGAAACCGCAGCCGAGCTGCATATCCAAAGCAATTTGACGCGCGATGAAATCCGCGACGGGTTCGGAACCCCCGATGCGATCCCGATTTGGGATTTGCCCGGTTACATTGCGCGCCTTGAAGCGGCTGGGTTTTCCGCACGCCGCCACCGGGTCTGGTTTCAGACAGAGCTGGCCAAACCGCTGATGCTGGTTGCAATGGTTCTGATCGGCGCTGGTTTCACAATGCGCCACACACGTTTCGGGCGCACCGGGATAATGGTGACAATGGCAATTATGATGGCGTTCGGGATATATTTCATTCGCAACTTTGTCGTTATCCTTGGCGAAAATGGTCAGTTGCCCGTTTTGTTGGCCGCCTGGGGGGCACCGGTTGCCGGGGTTCTGCTGGCGCTTGGGCTTGTGTTGCACATGGAGGACGGCTGAGCATGGGAAAATTGCGGTTTCTGCTTGGCTGCATCGCGGCCCTGATTGCCCTGACTTCGGCNGCCGTATCACAGGTCGCAACGCTCGTGGCCGATCAGGTGACGCTCAGCGCTAATTCGGTCATCACCGCAAGCGGCAACATCGAAGTGATCTATGGCACCAGCCGGCTAAAGGCACAGCGCATCACCTATGACGATGCCGACGGATCGCTGATCATCCAGGGGCCGATCATCCTTAGCGACGACACCAAGACCGTAATTCTTGCCAGCTCGGCCGAGATGAGTGCAGATTTGCGCAACGGTATTTTGCGCAGCGCCCGGATGGTTCTGGACACCCAGATGCAGATCGCCGCCGCCGAGATCGCCCGCGTTGATGGCCGCTATACGCAACTTTACAAAACCGTGGCCTCCAGTTGCCAGATCTGCGCGCAGCGTCCCGTTCCCTTTTGGCAAATCCGTGCGGAATCAATTGTCCACGACCAGCAGGAACGCCAGCTATATTTCACCAAAGCGCAGTTTTTGATCGGCAACACCGGTTTTCTTCCTGCCCCGCCTGCGCCTGCCTGACCCGACGCTTGCCCGCGCGACAGGGTTTCTTGCACCGACATTCAGCAATTCAACGCGCCTTGGTTCCGGGCTGAAAATTCCCTACTTTATTGTTATGGGCGATCATGCGGACGTGACGCTGACGCCGTATATCTCGGCACGGACCAATACAATCGAGGCGCGTTTTCGCCGCGCCTTTCGCACCGGAGACATCCAGTTTGACGGCGCATTGTCGTCTGACGAACTACGCACCAACAGCCGCGCCTACCTTTTTGGTCAAGGCAATTTCAAACTGCCGCGCGACTTTAAACTGGCCTTTGACGTCGAACTAACGTCGGACCCGTCCTACTTGCTGGATTATGACTATTCCGACAAGGACCGGCTGGACAGTGCGATCGCGATCACCCGGACCCGGCGGGACGAATATATTTCGGCCTCCCTTAACAGCTTTCGCACCCTGCGTGGTTCAGAGCTGGCGATTGACGATCAATTGCCCAACATTCAGGGTGAAGTTTTTTATGAAAAGCGGTTTTTTCCAACTTCCATCGGCGGCCAAGGCAGCTGGGAGGTCAGTCTGCGCGGGCATGGACGAGAGTCCAAGCTTGACCAGCTGGGGCGTGATGTGGCCCGTTTGGGCGGCCGGCTAAGCTGGGGACGCGGGCAGGTTTTTAGCAACGGAATGGTGGGGCGGATCGGCGGCGAGATCACCGGCGAAGCCTATTACATTGCGCAGGATTCCACCTTTCCGGAATTTGCGTCCTACATGACCCCGGCCATAGAGGCAGAGTTGCGTTGGCCAATGGTTCGACGCCAGAAAAATGGCGCCACCATGACATTAGAGCCAGTGGTCCATCTGGCCTGGACTGACAACATCGGCACCAATGTTCCCAACGAAGACAGCACCCTGGTCGAATATGACGAAGGCAATCTGTTCGCTCTCAGCCGTTATCCCGGCAATGATCGCTATGAGCGTGGGTTTCGCGGCACGGCGGGTCTGAAATGGAACAGATATGACCCGGACGGCTGGTCATTCGGGCTGGCAGTCGGTCGGATCGTGCGGGCCAAAGACCTTGGCCAGTTCACCCGCGCCTCGGGGCTGGACGGCTCTCGGTCTGATTGGCTGGTCAGCGCACAGCTAAAACTGGACCCCAACCTGTCGGTCACCAGCCGGGCGCAGTTTGACGATGGATTTGACTTCACCAAAAGCGAAACCCGGCTGCAATGGGCAACGGACAAGCTTTCAATGGCCGCCAATTACAGCTGGATCATTCCGGATGTTGCCGAGAACCGGCCAGACCAGACATCTCAGTTGAATTTTGACGGCACATACGATCTTGGCACAAACTGGCGGGCGCGTGGCGATCTGCGCTATGATTTTGAGGCCTCAAAAGCCACCCGAGCCGGATTGGGGCTGCGGTTTCAAACCGACTGCGTGCAGTTTGATCTTTCCCTCTCGCGCCGCTTCACTTCCTCCACTAGTGTTCGCCCTGATACCAAGGTAAACTTGGGAATATCACTGATTGGTTTTGGATCTGGCAGCCGCCCGGCCCGAAACAAATGTAACGGATGAAATACGGGATAATGCGCATGACCGCCCGCTTTTGCTGGATCAAAAATACCCTGCAGGCCACTTGGTTTGCGAGCATGCTCTGCTTAAGCGCTGCCTTTATGGCCACGCCGGGTCAGGCGCAAAACCTGTTTGCACCGGTGGCCAAGGTAAACGGCAGCGCGATCACGCTTTTTGATCTGGAACAGCGTGTGGCCCTGTTAAAAATGCTGCGCACCGGCGGGGATCTGCAAGCCGAGGCGCTAAAGCGGCTGATCAATGAAAAGCTGCAACTGGATGTGGCCCGTTCGCTGAATGTCGCGCTTACAGACGAAGAAATCGCAAACGGCGTGGATGAATTTGCCGGGCGTAATAATCTGACGGGCGAACAGCTGATTGCCGCTATTTCCGGCGAGGGCGTCGACCCCAACGGTTTCCTCCAGTTTGTCGAGGCCGGGTTGGTCTGGCGCCAGGTTGTGTCGCAACGGTTTGCCGGCACTACGTTCATTACCGATGCAGAAGTTGACCGCGCCCTGAACCTACTGGGCACTCAGGGCAGTGTGCGGGTACTGTTTTCCGAAATCTTCCTGCCAACCAACACCCCGCAAAACGCAGCGATCACACAGGATTTGGCCCCCCAAATTGCCGCTCTGCGCACCACGGCCGAGTTTTCGGACGCCGCGCGCCGGTTTTCAGCGGCCCCATCGCGCGAACGCGGTGGCCGCGTGCCCGGCTGGGTGAAACTTGACGAAGTGCCGGCATTGATCCGCCCGCTGATGCTGACGATGCGCCCCGGTGAGGTCGCCGGCCCGATCGAAATCCCCAATGCGGTTGGTCTTTTTCAATTGCGCGCGCGCGAAGAATTCATAGCCCCGGCGGCGGGCAACCCCACGCTTGATTACGCCTCCTATTTGATCGCCGGGGGCAGATCGCCCGCAGCACTTGCCCGCGCAGCAGACGTGCGCGCCAGCGTGGATGTCTGTGACGATCTGTATGAAATCGCCCAAAATCAACCGCCCGAAGTGTTGGAACGCAACATCCGTCCAATGTCAGAAATTCCACGCGATGTCGCACAGGAACTGGCCCAACTGGATGCGGGCGAGCATTCAACAACGCTAACCCGCTCCAATGGGCAGACATTGGTTTTCCTGATGCTGTGCGAACGTATTCGCGAGGCGGACAAAGCACCAACGCGCGATCAGATGCGCCAGCAGCTGAACAACCAGCGCTTGAATGAACTGGCCGCCGCATATCTGCTGGACTTGCGCGCGGACGCGATAATCTCGCTGCCATGACCCGAAATTTACCGGTGGCGCTGACCTGCGGCGAACCTGCCGGGATCGGGCCGGAATTGGCGGCCAAAGCGTGGCGCGAGCTTGGTCGCGAATTGCCGTTTTTCCTGATCGGCGACCCAACCCACCTGCCCGCCGACTGCCCAGTGATCGTCATAAATGATCCGGCCCAGACCGCCGCTGCTTGCACGCGCGGCTTGCCGGTTTTGGCCCTGCCGTTTGCTCAACCCGCCACCCCCGGCACGCCCGCGCCGGAAAATGCAGCACTGGTGATTAAGGCCATCAGCACCGGTGTTGAACTGGTGCAGGCGGGCAAAGCGAGCGCTCTTTGCACCAACCCGATCCACAAAAAGGCGCTGGTCGACGGGGCTGGTTTTGCCCATCCCGGCCATACTGAATATCTGGCGGACCTGGCCGGGGTAAAGCGCGTGGTGATGATGTTAGCCAGCGACGCCCTGCGCGTCGTTCCCACCACCATCCATATTCCGCTGGCCCAAGTTGCAGGCGCGCTGACACCTGCGCTGATTGGCGACACGATCCGCATCACCCATCAGGCATTGCAACGCGATTTTGGCATTGCGCACCCGCGCGTTGCGGTGGCGGGGCTGAACCCGCATGCAGGCGAAGGTGGGCTGATGGGCCGCGAAGAAATCACGATTATTTCGCCGGTTTTAGACGAATTGCGTGCCCAAGGCATTGCGGTGACCGGCCCGCTGTCTGCCGACACGATGTTTCACGCCGCGGCGCGCGAAAAATACGATGCGGCGATCTGCATGTATCACGATCAGGCGCTGATTCCGATCAAAACGCTGGCTTTTGACAGCGGCGTCAACGTCACGCTTGGCCTGCCGTTTGTGCGCACATCGCCCGATCATGGAACCGCGCTTGATATCGCAGGTCAGGGGGCTGCCAACCCGACGTCCTTGATCGCGGCCCTGCGTATGGCGCGCGAAATGGCGAACACAAGGGCGGACCAATGAGCGCGATCGATGATCTGCCACCGTTAAGTCAGGTCATTGCGACGCATGGTTTGTCAGCACGAAAATCGCTTGGGCAGAATTTCCTGTTGGATCTGAACCTGACGGCCAAGATTGCCCGGCAGGCAGGCGAGCTAAGCGGTTGTGACGTGTTGGAAATCGGCCCCGGCCCCGGCGGGCTGACGCGCGGATTGCTGGCCGAGGGCGCGCGCCGGGTTCTGGCGGTTGAAAAAGACGCCCGCTGCATGGCACCGCTGGCCGAGATTGCNGNCGCATACCCCGGACGCCTTGAAATCACAAACGCCGATGCGCTGAACCTTGATTTGCGCGGCCAACTGAACCCGCCGATCCGCGTTGTATCAAACCTGCCCTATAACGTCGGAACCGAATTGCTGGTGCGCTGGCTAACACCGGCACAATGGCCACCGTTCTGGGACAGTCTGACGTTGATGTTTCAAAAAGAAGTGGCGCAACGCATCATCGCCCAACCCGGTGCCAAAGCCTATGGGCGGCTGGCCATTTTGGCACAGTGGCGCGCGGATGTGCGCATCGTGATGGAACTGCCCCCCGAAGCCTTCACCCCACCGCCCAAAGTCCATTCGGCCGTCGTGCATATTCAGGCGCTAAGCGAACCACGGTTTCCGGCTGAACCGAAAATCCTGTCGCAAGTGGTGGCAAAGGCGTTCAACCAACGGCGCAAAATGCTGCGCGCGGCATTAAAGGGGTTGGCCCCGGATATCGAAGACCTGATCGTGGCCGCCGGGTTAAAGCCGACAGAACGGGCCGAGCAGGTTCCCATTGAAGGATTTTGCGCATTGGCGCGCCAGGTCGCTGCCGCGCGGGAACAATAACAATGCCCGCAGCACCCCGGCCCACCCCTAGCCAGCACCGCCCGAAGGCAAGCTAACCTGCCCGCCGCCAACCGCCGCACCGACACCGGTTGTCGCCGGACAACTGGTCGGCAATCCCCGCGCAATGCGCACCGCCAGATAGGCAAACGCCTGCGCTTCGATCATGTCACCATCCAGCCCGACATCTTCGGCCGCAACCACCGTGCAGCCCATGCCCGCCTGCAGCATGTCCATCAGAACCCGGTTTTTACGCCCGCCGCCGCAGACCACGATCTGGGACACCGGGGCGGGGAAAAATTCTGCCCCCTGCACCACCGAGGCCGCCACCGCAGCCGTCAGCGTCGCAGCAGCATCCGCATCTGACAATTCCTTCACGGCCGCGCGCAGGTTTGCAAAATCGTCCCGATCCAAGGATTTCGGCGGCATCCGAAAGAAATACGGATCCTGCAAAAACTGCTCCAGAATAGCTTGTGACACGGTGCCACTTGCCGCCAGAGCACCATTTTCGTCAAACCGCTTGTCGCGCCGCTCGCGCATCAGATCATCAATCGGCGCATTTGCCGGACCGGTATCAAACGCCAGCAATGCCCCATCCGCATCGGGCGTCGCCTTGCCCGGATCGACCCAAGTGACATTGCCAACACCGCCCAGATTAAGGAACGCCAGCGGGGTCGCAGCCCCGATAAGCTTGGCCAGTGCAAAATGATAAAACGGTGCCAAAGGCGCGCCCTGCCCGCCCATTTCAACATCGGTGCTGCGAAAATCCCAGATCACCGGCAGCCCAAGAACCTCGGCCATTATCGCCCCGTCACCGATCTGGCGCGTGCCACGCCCGCCCGGATCATGCGCCACGGTCTGACCGTGAAAACCGATAAGCTCGGCATCACTAAAACGCGACAGCAGTTCTGCATGGGCCGTTTCGACCAGTTCGGCCGCGTCCCCCGTCCCGTCCCATTTCCCCAGTGCCGCGCGCAAAACCTCGCGTTCGGCGTCACTATAAGGTCGAAACTCCGTATCCGAGAACGCATCGATCGACACACCATCGGTCAGAACCATCGCGCCGTCGACGCCATCCAGCGACGTGCCCGACATCGCGCCAAGCGCCCAGATCGGTCCATCTTTTAACATGGGTTTTCCTTCCGACATCGCCCGG
>JGI24724J26744_10000739_pt1 | contig 23146 bp, 20 predicted proteins | sample Cruoilmetagenom7_FD_26744 | JGI IMG/M metagenome (IMG submission 26744) | reverse complement strand
TTTGGTGAGAATTGGTATTTAGGCCTTGAAAAAGTTGCTGAAGAGCACAAAAAGTAATCTTGTATATTTGAAATAATTAACTAATTATTCATGCCAAGATTATAATTTTTCAAAATACACTCAACAATTTAGTGATTCGATTTTTAACCGTCAAACAGTTAATTCTATTAATGAAAAATCCATTGTCTTAAAACAGGGCGGAAATTACCAAGATGCTATCGATTTAAATAATTGGTTGCTTGAAAAAATTAACACAAAAGATTCAGTTTTTTTAGCAGCTGAAGTATTTCACGCAAGGAGCAGAATTCAAATTGATTTAGGTGAATATAACAAGGCAATCACAACTGCAAAATCTTCTCTTAAAAAGTATACATCTTTAAAAGACAAAGAAAATATCGCAGCTTTAAACAATATTATAGGAGTAGGATATTATTTTAATTCACAATTAGACAGCACCTTACACTATTATAATAAGTCATTTTTTCAGAAAAAAGAATTAAATGCAACTCCATGGAAACTTGCTATATCTGCATATAATCTAGGAATTGTATATGAAGATTTGGCAAAATATGATGAAGCAATAGCGATCTATATGGAAGCAGTTGATTTATTATTGATAGATACTTCTGAAACTAATTTTTTATCTGATGTTTATCTAGCGATTGCAAACACATACAAGCATAAGAATGATCTAGTTAAAGCTTTAGAATTTACAACCCTGGCTTTAAATGAAGGACTTGAAAAATACGGAAATGACAATCCAAATATTAGTTTTGTTTTTGAAAGCTATGCCGGAGTACAACAGGCTTTAGGTAATTATGAAGTATCTAAAAAATACATTTATGATGTTATTAAAATTCGTGAAAAATATTACGGAATAGATCATAAATGGACCGCTCAAGGTTATAGCGATTTAGCTGAAATATTATTAATTCAGAAAAAAAACGACAGTGCATTATGGGCTATAAATAAAGCTGTTACTATTGAACAAAAAGTTAATAATGAAGCAGATTTTGGAGATATCTACTTTTTAAAATCTAATATATTAACTGAGTTAAAAGAGTATAACAATGCTTTATCTTCATTAAAATTAAGTAAAGAATTTCACAAAAAAGTGTATGGTGAAATTCATAAAAATAGTGCTGAAGCTTCTTTACAAGAGGCCAAGATATATGCTCTTTTAAACGAAAATGAATCATTAAAAAAATCACTTCAATATACGTATCAAAGTGCTAATTATTCTCCTCAGGATTTAAAAATAATTAATGCTCCTTTTGTAGTTTTAGAAGCTTTACAATTACATCTTCAATTTGAAGAAGATTCAAGTAAAATAAATTTAATTAATCAACAAATTGACCTCATTAACTATATCAAGAAGTTTTACAGAACACATGATGCAAAGCTGTTTTTTAATTCAACTACTAATGCTATAATTAAGGAAGCAATTACCTTTTGCTACCTTCAATATAAGAAAACCGATGATCTTATTTTTGCCGAGAAAGCTTTCGAATTAATACAATTAAACAGCAATAGTATTTTAGCAGAAGAATTACAAACTATCCACACCTTTTCAGGGAATACTGAAGAAAAAGAAGCTTATAAATCTGTCAAGGATTTACGACAAAAATGGGCTCAAATAAATCAAGAACTTTTCTATGAAGAATCTTCAGAAAGTCCCAATAAAAAAAATGTAGATAGTTTAATTAAAAAGCGTGTTGTAATTTCTAGAATTTTAGATGATGCAATTCTGTCATTTGAAAAATTAGCCAATAAATCATCAACACATCTAAAAATTGTTTCACTTCAAGAGGTTCAAAATAAATTAAATTCTTCGCAACAAGTATTACAATATTTTATAGGCAAAGAATATATTTATGGATTTCAGATTAACAATAATTCATTTTTATTTCAACAGTTATCTAATTCAGAAAAAACAAAAACTAACATTGACATTTTAAGAAGTTCTATAATAAATAGATCTGAAAGTAATAAAGTCGAGCAACTATTATTTAATGCATTAGTTGCACCAATTATCAGTGAAACTAATAAAGAATTAGTCATTATTCCTGATAGTTTTATTGGTTATATCCCTTTTGAGATTTTAAAAAATATTACTAATACTTTAATGATTGAAGAGTTTAAAATCATTTACAATCCAGCTATAAGCCTACTTTTACTCAACAAACAAGAACAAACCTATACAACAGATTGGACTGGATTTGCATGTTCTTATCAAGGTAACCAAGTGTTACCCAAAGGAATTGAAGAAATTTCAAACATAAGTAAATCCATGTCGGGCACAACGTTTATTAATGAAAAAGCAAATTCAAAAAATCTTTTTAAACAAGCACAACAAAGTAAAATACTTCACCTTGCTTTACATGGAAAAATTAATAAAGAAAATGCATTATATAGTGAGCTTCTATTAAATAATGAAGCTCTTACTGCATCTCAGATTTACAATGAAAAAATAGAATCTGATTTGGTAGTTTTAAGTGCTTGTGAAACTGGTTATGGAACCATTCAAAAAGGAGAAGGCATCATGAGTTTATCTCGTGCTTTTACTTTTGCAGGTGCTTCAAGTACTGTAATGAGTCTTTGGGAAGTGCCAGATTTAGAGACTTCTAAAATTATGCAGTCTTTTTATCGTCATTTACAAAATGGGGAGCTTAAAAGTGAAGCGCTACAAAATGCGAAATTAGATTATTTAAAAAATACGAATGACGCATTGTTAAAACATCCGTTTTATTGGGCTGGTTTTGTGATTACAGGGGATAATAATCCTATTACAAAAAATGAATTTTCTTATGGATGGTGGGCATTTAGTATTCTAATTGTTTTATGTCTTCTAATATTTTGGATTTCTTTTAAAAGAAAGAAAACTTAAAATTTCAATAAAGACTACTACTCAAAAAAACCAATTTCTTCTAAGGCTGGTATTAAACTTATTTCTTGTGGTATTTCTTCTAGTCCATTAAAGTTAAGGTTAAGGTATTTTAAATTAATTAAATTCTTAATTTCTCTAGGAATTGAAGTTAATCGATTGGAACTAAGATTGAGATGTCTCAAACTAGTTAACTGTCCAATCTCTGAAGGTAATACAGACAACTCTTTTTCATCTAAATTTAGTTTTATAATACGTCCTTGAGTATTTGTTATTACTCCAGTTAACTTTCCTAAGTCTTCTGAATCTCCTAAATTCCAATCTAAAGTATTGTTTGGGTTCACTTCTATAATTGCTTGTAAGATTTGCCTTTGTGAAATTGCTGCAGTTACATCTTGTGATAATAAAGTTGTCTTAGCAGATGATACTTTAAAAGAAGTTATCTCTTTACTGTTACTTTTTGTTATTGATGCAGAATCATTGTCTTCACAACTAGAAAAAAAAGGATTATAACTAGAAAATAAATGATCTGTTTTAATTGCGCTTTCATAATAATGTTTAATAAATTATTTACTTCAACGATTGAAGCTTATTTACTAATTAAAAAAGGATAAATTAAAAACAATTATTAAGTAGAAAACAATTAGTTTAATACCTTCTATATTAATTAGAGCGCCTGATTATTAAATTGTTAACATTAAAAGTAGATTTACTTTAGCTTAGCAAGAAGACTTGTTGCTTTTTCGTGATTATAGCTTTTCGAATTACTAATTTCTTCAAAAATTGAGATAGCCTTTTCTAATTGATCATCACTTAAATAGGATAAACCTAAATACCATTTAGCCTTTTCTTGAAACAAGCCTTTAGCATTAATATATTCTTGTAACAATAAAATTGCATTCTTAGAGTCTTGCAATGCTAAATAAGAATTAGCTAGATAAAATGTTGGATAAGATTCTTTTTCAATAACTTTTAATTCTGAAAAATTTTGAATTGCTTTTTCGTATTCTTTATTTTCATAAGCAACAAAAGCATTTGTAACGAGTGTTTCATCGTTTTCACCTCTAACGATTGGTTGAATTACATTTCTATAAGGCTCAAAATTTTCAGCAAATAATGTTTCTGGTGTTGATTGTTGGAAATTGAAAAAATAAGTGACTAATAAAACTCCTATGAAAGAAGCTGCAATCCACCATATTCTCGGATTTCTTTTTGAGGTTTCTTGAGCAGACTCAAAAGATTGAATTGTATTTTTAAAAGCTTCATCATCTTCATGAGCAGTGACTCTTTGAAGGTTTTTATGAAACTCAAATTCCTTCTTAAAAGACGTATCTGTTTCACATAAAGAAGTAACCTCCTTCATTTCTTCAGCAGACAGATTACCTGAAATATATTTTTCTATTAAATCTTGAGGATTCATATACTTACTTTAATATATTCTTTTAATGTTTTTAGACATCTTGACTTTTGACTTCTAACAACTGCTTCATTTTCATAACCTTCCATCTTTGATATCTCTTCATTTGTTAGTCCACGATAGTAAAACATTGTTAACACTTGTTGACATTTTTTTCCTAATTTTTTAAAGTTTTGTTGCAATAACTTTTGCTCAAAAGTTAATGGCTCATCTTCATTAATAGATACTTCTTCAATTTCTTCAGGATCAGGATGCAATGGTACAAGCTTGCTATTTTTTTTCAGTTCATTAAAAATTAAGTATTTTCCAATTCCAAATAAATAGGTTCTCAAAGAACATTTAACTTCAATAAGTTTCCCTGAAAGTGCATGTTTTCGTAATGCTAAAAATGCTTCTTGGTATATATCTGCTAATTCGTCGTCAGATAATTTATACTTTCGAGCAAAACCAAAAAACACAGAACGATGTTCATTATACATCTTCCTTAACTCAACCTCATTGTTTTCTTTAAAATAGGTTATTGGTTGTTCTAACATTCTTAGATTAGCCTTATAATTCACTAATATAAAAAATAAAGTATTTTAATTGACTGGTTTTTAAATTGTTTTCCCATTTCCAAAAGTATTCCTTATTAAAACTTAAAAAAAATATAGGAATACTTTGGAATGAGATAGGTAGAATTTGGGTTTTGGTTAGTTATTGTTATTTATAATATTTTCTAATTTCTGAAGTCTTTCCTCTAATGATTTTTGTTTTTCTTGAAGCGATTCATTTTCAGATTTCAATTGCTTGTTTTCTTTACTAATCTCAATAGTGTACAAGAATAACTCTTCAATTTTTTCTAAATTTTTTACAGAAGTTTCAGCTAGATTAATTTTCATTCCGTCTTTTTTTACTTCGGAAAAAGATTTAACTCCAGGTAAATGTCCATTATCTTTAATAAAGTTTTCTACTTCAAATAATGTTTTGAAATTGTATGCTGGGTTTATTTTAGAACTACCTTCAAAATAATTTTCAAACACATAATCAGGATAGGTAGTAGTATCGCTCTCAAAGTCTTCTGCTCTAATTGAAATATCTCCTGTATGAAAAATATTATCTGTAATAGCGTTTGGAGCTGTTGTGGTCCCTTCTTCATAAAAATCTGCATCTGAACTATTCACACTACTATCCGTTACTTTTAACCAAGAGGTAGAAGTTTGATTCCAATAATAAAATCCAGGTGTGTTTAAACCAACAGTTGCAGTTAAGTATAGCAACATTCCGTTTTGATCGGTTCCAGGGTCAATGGTTGGAAAAACAGAAACTCTAGGTACTAGTAATCCTTCCGTGCTTTGAGGATCAGTAGGATCTGTAGCAGTAATGTCTAGACTAGCTTTAGGGTCGATATTATTAATACCGACTTGAGCATTTAATTGGTTGGGGGCAAAAAAAAGGCAACATAAAACGCATAAGTAGGTTAAGTAATGGGAATACTTTTTTAAAGGTAATGCAATACGTTTCATAATTTTTAATTCTAAATTTTATATTTAGTAGAATTACTTTTATAAATGTTAACATTTTCAACTAAAAAACATCTAACCTTAAAATGATTCTAAATCAATTACAATAAAAAAAGCGTTAACAATGTGTTTTAATTACTGATAATCATTACTTTAGCGCCACAACTACTTAATTAAATTTTAATCTTATAGATATGAAAAAATGTATTCTAATCATTTTTGTAGTAGCAAGTATCATAGCCTGCAAAGACAATCCTGTAACAAAAAAAATAAAGGAAACAAAAAAGACCGTAACTAACACTAAAAATGCGGTAAATGAAATGAAGAACATTCAAGAAGACATGACCAAACTTCAAGAAGAAACTCCATTAACTAATGACGAATTAAAAGCTTGGTTACCTGATGAAATAGATGGGATGAAACGCATAAGTTATAAGGCTGGACATATGAGTATGCTGCAATTATCATCTATTGAAGCAACTTATGCTAATGAGGATAAATCTAAAAAAATTAAAATTGAAGTGATCGATGGAGCTGGTCCAACAGGATCTGCGAGTATTACCGGGTTTAAAATGATGTTCTCTCAAGATTTTGAAGAAGAATCTGAGACCAAAATTCATCGTTCTGCAAAACGAGACGGTAAAAAGGTGATTGAAGAATTTAGAAAAAACAGAAACAATAGCAATATTCAATATATGGAAAATGATCGCTTTTTTATTAAAGGACATGGTACAAATATGGATCTAGATGAAACCTGGGATGCAATCAAAAAGTTCAAAACTGAAGATTTAGATTCTTAATATTTATTCCAAACTATATTATAAAACCATTTTGAAATTTTCAAGATGGTTTTTTTTATAAATTATACTTCAAAAAAATTAATTTTAATTTATTTCTCTTCGTTTTTAACAATTTTTAATCTTCAAAAAATTGCAGCAAAAGGCTTGCTGAACTCCTATAAAACAAAACGTTTTGTAGGTTTTCAACGAATAATTTTTAATTGTTTATAATTAAATAATTAAATTGTATTCGATTCATTTTTAGGTATTTATGGTTGTTTTTAACAAAATATTTGTAAGCCCCTAAAAATTGCTATGTTGAAAACTTTGTTAAAAAACTAAGATGCTGCTTGGTTGATTTCATCTTAAAAATATTCATATTTGTTAGTCCACAGAAACAACTAAATAGAAACAACTTAAAACGCAACGGACAATGAACGAAGTAGAGCCAATTTTAAAGGAAAACCAAGATAGATTTGTAATTTTTCCTATTCAGCATCATGATATTTGGGATTGGTATAAAAAACAAGAAGCAAGTTTTTGGACTGCTGAAGAAATAGATCTACATCAAGACATCATCGATTGGGAGAAAAAACTTAACGACGATGAACGTTATTTCATAAAACATATACTTGCGTTTTTTGCAGCTTCTGATGGAATTGTAAATGAAAACCTTGCTGAGAACTTTATTTCTGAAGTACAATATTCAGAAGCAAAATTCTTTTATGGTTTTCAAATCATGATGGAAAATATCCATTCTGAAGTATATTCTCTACTTATTGATACTTACGTTAAAGACGATAAAGAAAAAGACCAATTATTTAAAGCAATTGAAGTTTTTCCTGCGATAAAAGAAAAAGCTGAATGGGCTTTAAAATGGATTGATAGTCCAAGTTTTGCAGAACGATTAATTGCATTTGCTGCTGTGGAAGGAATTTTCTTTTCAGGTAGTTTCTGCTCTATTTATTGGTTGAAAAAACGTGGCCTAATGCCAGGATTAACTTTCTCAAACGAATTAATTTCACGTGATGAAGGATTACACTGTGACTTTGCAGTACACCTTCATAATAAACACATGATCAACAAAGTTCCAAAAGAACGAATCACAGAAATACTAACAAATGCACTAGATATAGAACGTTCATTTATTACCGAATCACTTCCTGTAAGTTTAATAGGTATGAACTCTAAATTAATGACTCAATATCTTGAATTTGTTACCGATAGATTATTAGTTGAATTTGAATGTGAAAAAGTGTATAACTCTAAAAATCCATTCGATTTTATGGATATGATCTCGCTTCAAGGTAAAACTAACTTCTTTGAAAAAAGAGTTTCAGAATACCAAAAAGCAGGAGTTACAAACAAAGACAAAGAATCTAATAAGATAAGTTTCGACGCAGATTTTTAATGGAAGATTCCGTCTTCTCCCCAAGAGTCGGTTTTTTTATATTAACAACGATTACCTACTGAATTACATACTCTTAGGCAGAATATTTTTTGCCTAAAAATAAATTAACCACTAATGACAAAAAAGGAATGGACGTATTAAAAAGAGATGGCCGGAAAGAACCAATAATGTTCGATAAAATTACGGCAAGAGTTCGTAAATTATGCTACGGATTAAACGAATTGGTTGACCCAGTAAAAGTTGCCATGCGTGTAATTGAGGGACTATATGATGGAGTAACCACCAGTGAATTAGATAATTTAGCTGCTGAAATTGCTGCAACATTAACTACATCTCATCCAGATTATGCCCGTTTAGCAGCAAGAATTTCTGTTTCAAATCTTCATAAAAATACCAAGAAAACTTTTTCTGAAGTAATGACCGATTTATTTAAATATGTCAATCCTCGTACAGGAAAAGCTGCTCCACTTTTAAGTGATGAAGTTTATAATGTAATAAAAGAAAATGCAGACGAATTAGATTCAACTATAATTTATAACCGTGATTTTGGCTATGATTATTTCGGATTTAAAACATTAGAGCGTTCTTATTTATTAAAACTTAATGGCAATATTGTTGAACGTCCACAACATATGCTAATGAGAGTTTCTTTAGGTATTCATTTAGATGATTTAGCTGCTGCTAAAGAAACCTATGAGTTGATGTCTAAAAAATTCTTTACACATGCAACTCCAACCTTATTTAATAGTGGAACTCCTAAACCTCAAATGTCTTCATGCTTTCTTTTAACCATGAAAGATGATAGTATTGATGGTATTTATGACACGTTAAAACAAACGGCAAAGATTTCGCAATCTGCCGGTGGAATAGGTCTTTCTATTCATAATATTAGAGCGACTGGTTCTTATATTTCAGGAACAAACGGAACCTCTAACGGAATTGTTCCAATGCTTCAAGTATATAATGATACTGCTCGTTATGTAGATCAAGGTGGTGGAAAACGTAAAGGTTCTTTTGCAATTTACTTAGAACCATGGCATGCCGATATTTTTGAATTTTTAGATCTAAAGAAAAATCATGGTAAAGAAGAAATGCGTGCACGTGATCTTTTTTATGCAATGTGGATTCCAGATTTATTTATGAAACGTGTTCAAGAAGATGGAGAATGGACACTAATGTGCCCAAATGAATGTCCTGGCCTTTACGATTCTCATAGTGAAGAATTTGAAAAAATGTACTTAGAGTATGAAGCATTAGATAAAGGAAGAAAAACGATTAAAGCTCGTGTACTTTGGGAAAAAATATTAGAATCTCAAATCGAGACAGGTACTCCTTATATGTTGTATAAAGATGCAGCAAACCGTAAGAGTAATCAAAAGAATTTAGGAACGATTCGTTCTTCAAATCTTTGTACTGAAATTATGGAATACACTTCTCCTGGAGAAGTAGCAGTTTGTAATTTAGCATCGATTGCGCTTCCTATGTTTGTGAAAAATGGAGAGTTTGATCATAAAGAATTATTTAGAGTAACTAAACGTGTAACTAAAAACTTAAATAAAGTAATCGACAGAAATTACTATCCAGTAATTGAAGCGGAATATTCAAATTTTAAACACAGACCTATTGGTTTAGGAATTCAAGGTTTAGCAGATGCATTTATTTTAATGCGCCTTCCTTTTACAAGTGATGAAGCTAAAAAATTAAACCAAGAGATTTTTGAAACCTTATACTTTGCTGCTTTAACAGCCTCAATGGAAGAAGCAAAAATAGATGGCCCTTATGAAACATATAAAGGTTCACCTATTTCTGAAGGAGAATTCCAACACAATATGTGGGGAATTAAAGACGAAGAATTAAGTGGTCGTTGGGATTGGGCTAAGCTTAGAAAAAGTATTAAGAAAAATGGAGTAAGAAACTCATTGTTAGTAGCTCCGATGCCTACTGCTTCAACTTCACAAATTTTAGGAAATAACGAAGCTTTTGAACCTTATACTTCTAATATTTATACACGTAGAGTTCTTTCAGGAGAATTTATTGTTGTCAACAAACATTTATTAGAAGACTTGGTAGAATTAAACCTTTGGAACGATGATTTAAAAGAAGAAATCATGCGCGCTAACGGTTCAATTCAAGGGGTAGAAAATATTCCTCAAGAATTAAAAGAATTATATAAAACAGTTTGGGAATTAAGTATGAAAGACATTATTGATATGTCTAGACATCGTGGTTATTTTATAGATCAATCTCAATCACTTAATCTTTTTATGGAGAATGCAAACATGGCAAAGCTTACTTCAATGCACTTTTATGCATGGAAAAGTGGCTTAAAAACTGGAATGTACTATTTACGTACAAAAAGTGCTGTTGATGCTATTAAATTTACCTTAAAAAAGAAAGTGAAAAAAGAACCTATTGCTACTGTTGGATCTGTTGCTGCAGTTGCCGAAACTAAAGTAGAAGCTACTTCAGCTGTTTCAAACAAACCTATGACTCCACAAGAGTTACGTGAATTACTTTCGAAATCTCAAAATGGTGATCCAGATGATGATTGTTTAATGTGTGGTTCTTAAATCTTAAAGTGTTATTATATCTAAAAAAGGAAGGCCTAAGCCTTCCTTTTTTTATTTTATAAGTGTATCCGTTCCTAAAAATCCATCATCCTTATTATAATACCACTTTCTAATTTTTGGCATTTTAATATCCTGTAATATTTCATTTATAAAATTTAGTATCTTTCGTCATCCAAATATTTAAACATGAAAAAATTCCTATTACTTACTTTTTTCTTATTTACAAGTCTTTATTGTTCTGCTCAAATTCTTTATGAAGAATTTTACTCGACCAAATTAGATGAAACTAGAAAGTTGAAAATTCAATTACCAAGAAATTACGAAGCGAATTCAGAAAAAGTTTATCCAATTGTCATTGTACTTGACGCAGATTACCTTTTTGAACCTGTAGCTGGAAATGTAGATTATTTTAGTTACTGGGAAGACATGCCTGAATCTATAGTTGTTGGAGTCATGCAGGGAGATAAAAGATATGATGATTGTAATTATGATGACAGCAATTTTTTACCTTCAGATAAAGGAGTAGATTTCTTTGAGTTTATTGGTTTAGAATTGGTTCCATTTATTGATGAAAATTACCGTACAGCGAAATTTATTATTGGAGTTGGACATGATTTTACAGCTAATTTTTTAAACTATTATCTTTTCAAGGACCCACCATTATTTAATGGCTACATTAATTTAAGTCCAGACTTAGCACCGTTAATGGATGAAAGACTTCCTAAAAGAATTCCTTCAATCGAAACAAAAGTGTATTATTATATGGCTACAGGAACGGATGATATTCAAGATTTAATGGAAAATGCAGAAGCACTTAATAAATCATTGGTTGGGTTAAAAAGTAAAAAATTCGAATACTTTTATGATAATTTTGATGGAGCTACGCATTATTCATTAGCAGGAAGAGGAATACCAAATGCTTTAGAGAAAATATTTTCAGTGTATCGCCCAATAAGTAAAAAGGAGTTTAAAGAAAAAATAATGAAATTAGAAACTCCTATTCATTTATATTTATTAGAAAAATATCAAACTATTAAGGATTTATTCGGACTTACAAACTCAATTAGAGTAAATGACTTTATTGCTACAGCAACAGCTTCAGAAAAGAAAAAGCAATGGGAATCATTAAGAGAAATAGCAACATTAGCTAAAAAGCAATATCCCGATACCGCTTTAGGTGATTATTATTTAGGACGTTATTATGAGGAAACTGGAGATCCTAAAAAAGCAATGAGAACTTATCAAGGCGCCTATGACAAAGAGGAGGTTGAATTTATAACAACCGATATGTTATTAGACAAAGCAGATAAAATAAAAGAAGATTTTGGTTATTAATTTTATTCCATTTCTGTTTTTGAATCCCACGTTGGAAAAAGCCAAAGCAGTATTTGCAGCATAATTTTAATCATAATAGTTTAGTTGTTAGTGATTTTTAAATGTAATAAATTTTACAGCACATATAAAATATATTAGCTGAACGGTTTTATTTCTACGTTATATCGCTTTTATTAATTTATAGATCATTAGTTTTAAGCACATAAATATCAATAAAAAAAATATTATATATTTACGTAGTTATACGTATTTCGTATAATTTTCGTATAATTTATTTTTATAACTAACTTAATCAAAGAATATTATCATGAAAAATATTATAATCCTTTTTGCTTTTTTACTTATTTTCACTAGTTGTGAAAAAGAGCAAGACACAATTGTAGAAGCAAACACAGCAGATTTAATTAACACTGTGTTTTATCAAAAAGCTAATGTAGAAAACGACAAAAAACAAGAAGGACTTTATCGTGGAATCTTCTCAACACATGACTTATCGATGAAAGGTGAAATCGTTTTAGATTTAGGAAATTCTAAAAAAATTCAAGCTGCTATAAATCTAATTCGTGGAGGAGCTCCTATCCTTTTAAAAGGACAAAAAGACAAAACGAAAAGAGATCGATATATTTTCGATTCTGAAAGAGGAACATTTACAATTATAGTAAATCCAAATGGCCAAATACGACTAGATAATTTTACTTTCGATAATAAAGATGCTTATATCGTTGCTTATAAAGAAACTTCTTTAGCTCCTGTATCTTTTTCATTTGGTAATTATACCGATGATGGAGATCCATCAAAAAATGGAAACTGGGATGTTATGAACGATGGAGCAACTTATTTGTCGCCACCTGAACATTCAACGATACCAACTCCATTATCAATTCTTGAACAAGTTATTATTTCTAGAAATGGTGGAATAGCTATTAATTCGGATGGAGCTCCATACAATGATAGTTTTGTAGAACCTTGTTTTTATAATGATACGTTTCAACATGGTTATTATTTTCAAACGCCTACATTATCATATAAAGAGCTTATTGCATACAATCAAACCTCAACATTTCAAGGAACAGTGGCAACTTGGTCTCTTGCCTATTATATTTTAAATGGAACTATTTCATATGATACACCAACTTGTGGATTATCTGATGCCGCAGGATATGGTAGTTGGTCATGGAATGGTAGATCGGGAAGAATAAAAGTAGAACGTTTAGGACCTCTTTAAAATAACGTTAATAAAATATTATAAATGAATCCCAAACATTAATAAGTTTGGGATTTTTTAATCCATTCACAATTATTAACAGGAGAAATTCTGATGTGCTTTCCTAGTTTTCTCATGGCTTATTAACAAGTACTAATTTATGAAGCCTTTATCCAGGACAAGTCAAATCAAAATTCAACGTTTCAAGATAAGTAGCAAGCTATCATTATTATTCTACAAACTTGGTGAAACTATAATTATGAAACTCTTACAAGTGGTTCTTTTGAATAAATTTAATTTAGACCTAGGTCAAAGAACGGAAGAAGCTGAAATACATGTATTGAGCACTTAGATGAAATATAATTACATCTAATTGAAAAAACCCTCACAATAACATAAGTAGTGAGGGTTTTTTTATCAAATTTTATATTTATTATTCTTTAATTATTTGTTTGGTTATTGTTCCATTAGCTCCTTCAATCATCATTATATAATTGGCAGTAGCTAATTTTGAGATATCAATAATATTTGTACTGTTCCCCTTTTTAGTTAAATCTATCGACATCATTTCTCTTCCCAGTAAATCATATATAACTGCCTTTGTTAATTCTACTGATTGTGGATTAGCAATATATATTTCAGATACTGCAGGATTTGGATACACACTAATTGTTTCAAGTGAATTGCTTGAAACCTCTAATATATCTGGTTCTTTAAATTTCAACACAAATCGTTCTGTATATATTTCAGCATTACTTGTAAATACATAATTCTCTTCGGAAAGGTTTGTAAATACATTTAATAATTTATCATGAAGATAAACATTAGTATTGCTAATTTCCTCTCCTTCAATTTGTCTAATTGATATAGCATAGTTTTGCATCTCTTCTACCATCGTTGAGAATCCTAAAGCTACTTCTTGTTCTTCATTATAAGCTGTCCTTCCTTGAATACAAAGTTGTTCTTCAGTATCTAAAATAGAGAATAAAGAAATTGGTGAATCAAATCTTAAGGCATCATAGTTCCCCTCAAAACCGTTTGTAGCACCTTCTGTAAATGCTACCAGCATATTACTAGAAAGACTATAAGTATCATTTTTAAGGTCTAACCAAATTCGTTGACGGTCACCTGTATTTATATTTCTATAATCTGTATTAGGACCTGTAACACGCATGCTATTTGTAAAAGTAACAAATCCCGCTCCTAATGCTTTTACACCAAATCCTTGACCTGAAGCCATGAATTGTGATGGGATTCCACCTCCATTCGGAGCTTCTATTCCACCTGATCCTTGATTGTAAGCAGAAATATCACCAATATTGAAGTTTAACTGGTTAAAACCAGGGAAATCTTGAGTAGGAGCAGTAAGATGTTGCCAATAATAAACGGCATCAAGTAAAGGGTTTCCTCCTAAAAATAAATCAACATCGATTGCAGATGCATATGGATTTCCTAACATATTAGGGCTATCCAATCTAGACGTATTGAAAAGTAAATTATAATCTATATCTCCTGAGTTCAAAGTCCCTGCCGTATATTCTAGTAAAAATGATCCTCCTACTGGAGGATTACCAGGTGCCTGTGGTTTTACTAAATACCCTTCACCATCTACTAAAGCACCAGAATAAACTGCCCAATTATTGTTATTATCATCAACAAAATTTTCCAATCCTGAACCTACAGCTCCGTTAGGAATAAAGTTTCCAGTGATATGATTTAAAACTTGTCGTCCTCCACCATATACACCTTCACGTGTTTCATCTGACATTGGATTTCCTAAAATCATAAACCCTTTAGGCCCTAAAACGGGTGTTTGTTTTTGAACTGTAATACTACCATTATTGTTAGTTACTGCATCATCTTCAATTTGTACTACTGATCCCTGATGTGCAACGTTTAAGGTTCCATTTACGGTTATATCGTTTGTAACTTGAAGATAATCTCCATCATCTATAGTTAAGATACCATCTACTTGACAAGCACATGCATCGATACTAGTTCCTGTTGTATTTAAATTATCTGTAACTAACGCTAATGAACCTAAATTAGGCAATCCATTATTCCAACCACTGCTAACATATTCGGTAACTGTACCATCCACCGTTACAATTGCATCGCAACTATCCATGTTTCCTGCAAGATCAAAAACATATAAGGTTTCAGTAATATCCCCAATATCTGCACAGATGTATAGTTTGGGTGCCGCTGCAATAATAGGCATATCAACAGAAAGTGTATAATCAGCTAATATCCCTGATCCACCAACAAATACATTTACATAATACGTTTTCCCTGCGAGAAAAGAATAAGTTGCTGGCCCCGCATTAACAGAGCCATCATCATTATAAGAAATAAATCCAATGAATTCAGGTCGTTCAGTAAACAAACCGCTATTATGTATTGGTTCACTATCAAAAAACATTACCACCAATACGTTACCTACAGAATTATGTTCAGCACTAAAAGTATAATCACCACTCACAGGTACTGTAAACGCATATTCTTCATATGAGTAAAAACCACTACCTGTACCAACATACTCATCTGTTGGGCTGCTGCCAGTTGTACTATCCTCTATTTCATCTGTTTCTAAACCTAAATGAAATCTAGTTGTATTATCTGTAGATCCTCCGTCAATATCGGTTGGTAAAACAATCGCTTCTCCATAAACATCTAGCGTAGTTGCAAATGGCATACAAACGGCTATAGGCGCTACAACATCTTCACAGAATTTAAAGTTATCTAAGCCAATATAAGTAAATGAACCTCCTATTTCTATTTCAACTTCGTCTACATCGATATTACTATAATCGGTTGCTCCATCTGTTGCAAAATCTAAACTAAAGAAACCTTGATTAACAGTATGCGAAGTTGGGAATCCACTTGATTTTAAAATGGTATATAGGGTAACGCCTGCCAATTTCCCGCGTATTGTAATTGTTCCATCATCTGTAGGATTAGCTCCATCCACTTCCGAAGAAAGGTAAAGTTCCATGCTATTCATAAAAATTAAAGATGGATTGGTAATCGTAATGTTATATACTTTACCTGTTCCTTGATCTGTGGTATTACTTAAGAATCTATCTGAACCTCCTCCAGCTCCACCAAGTAATTCATCTACACTAAAATTTGTTGTCGATCCAGTACTAAATGGAATTCCTCCTCTAGTAAATGTGTTATCAAATACAGCAGAAGATTCAAAAGTTTCAACATAACAAGGTGAAACAATATGTACTTCTCCATCAGTAAAAGGATCTGGTGGTAAATTTGCTGCATCATCTTCAATATCCGTTTCGGCATTTAAATCTATTCGAATACTTCCTTCTCCAGATATACCATCCACATCAATAATATAGGTGTTGGCTGATCCAGAAATAGATGCCATCGTTCCAGTTGCTGTACCTTCTGCAACCAATGTAAAATCATCTAGACTTACATTGTTTGCATTTTCATTAAAAATAACGGTAAAATCTACTGATGGATCGTTTGCTTCAGGATCACCTACCAAATCAATACTTTGAACAATCGGTGGATTAGAGGCTAATACCTCTTCACAATGCTCAAAATTATCCATCGCTATGTATTGAAAAGCTCCTCCAATTTCTATTTCAATTCCATCAATGTTGATTAAACTTGATCCTGCTAATTCTGTTTCAAAGTCTATTGTTATAAATCCATTATTCACATCATGATTTGTTGAAAAACCTGTGCTTTTTGTAAAAGTATAAGCGGTAGCAGCTCCTTGTTTTCCTCGAATGATAATGGTTCCATCATCTGTTGGATTTGCTCCTGTAGGATCTGAAGAAGGATAAAAGTCTATTGCTTCTACATTAAAAAACTGCACTCCTACTGTTGAAATTGTATATACTTTTCCAGCTCCTGTATCGATATCATTCGACAATAATTTATCTGAACCTCCTGCGCCAGCTCCCGCTAAAAATTCAACATTAAAATTTAATGTACCTGTAGTAAAATCAATTCCATTACTTGAAAATAGTTGATCACCATCTATAAAAGACTCAAACGTTTCTTGAAAACACCGTGAAACAAAATGCGTTTCTCCAGCTGTAAAAGCAGGTGCTGGACTATTTCCTAAGTCATCTTCAATATCATTAGAAGCATCTAAATCGATACTTATAGTTCCTTCTCCAGAAATACCAGATACAGTAACCGTAATTAAAGTTCCACTTGAAGCACTAACTGCCGATATCGTACCTACTGTACCAACTGCATCTAATACAAAATCACTTATATCAACATTATTCGCATTTTCGTTAAAATCGACCAAGAAATCGACCGAAGTAGCTATACTTGAGGGAGAACCTACTACTGTAATTGATTGCACAAACGGAGGTTCTGAGCCCAAAATTTCATTCCCAAATTCAAAATTATCTATTGCCATGTATTGAAAGGCTCCTGTCAGTGTGATTTCCAATTCATCAATATTTAATCCACTCACATCAGTACCGCCTTCGGGTTCTGCACTAAAATCTAATGTAAAAAATCCATTATCCGTGAAATCTATTGGGAAGCCGGATGATTGTACAAATGAAAAAACATCTACCCCTCCACTTTTTCCTGTAAAAGTAACGGTTGCTCCTGCTTCTGCTGTTGGATTATCTCCAGTTGTGATTGAGGAAACATACATTTCTAAACTTAACATGGTAAAAAGAGTTCCACCTGTACTTATTGAATATGAAGCTCCGGTAGAAGCAAAACCAAAATTATCGAAATATCGATCCGAAAAGCCAGCTCCAGTACCTATTAATGTTGAGGCGTCAAAATTGGTGTCACTAGAATTAAACGTGATTCCAGAATGTGTAAAACTATCTGTTCCATCAGGAATGGCTGTAGCATCTTCAAAATCTTCCGTTCCTTGTGCGAACAAATTAGTAGATGTAACTGCAATAAAAAATATGAAGCTTAATGCGATGTAAAACTGTTTCATAATCACTATTTTTAATATAATTCACTATTAATTCAACCAAAATAAATATATCCAACGATTTCAATTTTTGAAATACGTAGTATTACTTAATTCTGTTAATCTCTTTTTATTTATATATTTACCCTTCTATGAGTAAAAATCCATTTCAATCAATTATCGATCAACTTCTGGCTTCAAAAACGCCTCATGAAGAAGTTGATGCTGCCAAGTCTATTTCTAAGGTTTACCATCAAATTCTAAACAAATTTGTTTTAGATTCTGCATTCAAAAACACCGAACCTACTAATGTTGATGGTGGTATTGCTTTGTCATCGCAACATGCTTTAGATTGCCTTGAGGATCCTTTTAGAACTACTCGTTTTTTAAAAGCTGTTCATCATGCAATACTTGATTGTTTTGATTTATTCCCTTCAGAAAAAATCAATATTCTATATGCTGGATGTGGTCCAGCTGCCCCTTTAATACTTCCCTTGTTAGGTCTTTTTAAGCCCTCTCAAATTTCTATTACCTTACTCGATCTAAATGAAACTTCATTATCTTCTGTATCTATCTTAATACATAAATTTGGGTTTCAAGATTACTTTAGAGATGCTGTATTGGCAGATGCAACTACCTATAAATTCCCTTCCGAACTTCCATTACACTTTGTTGTAACAGAAACAATGGACAAGGGTCTAACTAAAGAACCACAAGTTCGAATCACCCAAAATCTTGCTTCTCAAATTATTCCCAAGGGTATTTTAATCCCTGAGGAAATAAAAATCTATTCCGAGCATACTTTTTATTCCAATGAACCTTATTTTGGCATTTATAAAGATGTATTCAACCTTGGAAAACCTATTGAAACCATCGATACACAAGTCTTATTTTCTATTGACAAAAACATAAAATCGAAACCTCAATTCTCTTTTGAAAGTAATTGGATTCAAGTTCCTGAAAATTATAAGGAATACCCTGATATCTCTATTTACGCCAAAATATTTATCTATAAAAATTATATCCTATCTAAAGGAGAATCTCTCATTAGCAATCCATTCGGCTTGTACAATTTGTATAATATAAAAAGTAACGCCTACAAATTAATCCATACGACAGAAGGAATTCCAAGTTGGGATTTTATAGAAAAAACTTAACTCCTTGATGGATATATCCCTTGTAAAGCGATTACCCAAGACATTCCTAAATAGGGCTGCATATTCGAAAAAGGAATATTAGACCCTGTAAGGTTGTTTGTTATAGACGCTGTACTTAAAGCAATATTAGGCGCAACATTATTATATGCTTGATTCGTTTCAAATGCTCTCCCAACTGTTTTACCAGACACACCTAAAGAAGCTCCCGCAGTAGGTGTTGCTATATCTGAATTAGCAGAACTCACATTCACATTTCCTGTATGGTTATGTGCTGGAAGATTCGCTGTTATTAAATTAGTTTGGTAATTTCCTGTTTTTTCTCCCCAACTAACAGTTGGTAATCCAGGTCCATTTCCTACACCTACGGGTACTCTTCCACGTAAATCGGGAAGACCAAAAGAGCTACGTCCATCACCACCATAGGTGGTGCCTAGTAATGAAAATAAAGCTGAATTTGATGCTATTGATAATAATTGTCCTTCACATTTTGCCCAACCCTGAGGTGCAAAGTTAAAGCCAACTAACATGAGTTGTCCTACAAATGGTTCCATAATAATTAAAATTTAGTTAGTATTGTTATTTAGTATAATGAGATATTAAATTCAATTTGAGTTACAGACCTCACCTTTCTTAATTTAGGAAACACATAGCCTCCTAAATTTTGGTGATACTCCCAATGATCATTCAGAATATAGGCTCGATTAGAATCAAATAATAACTGAGTAAAAACATTAGATGTGCCGTCTGAAATTTTAAAATATATTCTTGGTATTTTACCATCCTCTCGTTCCGGTATATTTGAAATAAAAGTATAAAAACCTTCAGCATCTGTATAGAAGTGTCCTCGATTTCGGTACTTTTTGGATTGAGGTGTAAGATGCCAAACTTCAATTTTAGCTTGGGATATTCCTTTAGATCCACTTTTGTTAAATATTCGCCCTGTCACTTTTATACCATCTGCATGTATAGCGTTATTTCTTATATCGTTAGTGGCTTCAGAATAGGGATTATATCCTTCAAAAGGAGTCCTATTTTCTACAATACTCGCTAAAGTTTTGGTTGTTGAGAACATTGCTAAACCAGCAGATGCTGCTACTGATTTTATTAAAAAAGATCTCCTTGAATTTTTTTGGTTAGTCATTATCAAGAGTTTTGAACTTGAAATATACAAATTTAGATTTAAAAGAAAAATAATTTAATCTTATTGCGTATCTGTAGATATTCATATCTTTCCTTCCCAAAATTACTTTTAAATGAATACCTTGAATACAAGACTCAAAAAAATTTCTGATGTAATACTAGACGAAGACTTAAACTATATTAAACTTTTTTCTGTCATTGCCGAATACAAAAAATTACTCTTTGAAGCCTCTGGAATTATCCTAGAAAATGACGAGGACGACCAAAATATATATACAGATTCTGGAAAAGCTTTAAGTCCAAAATTTGCAATACTTTGTGTTGACGACATTATGCGTACTAAACGTTTTTGTTTGGGCTTATATAAAGCAATTAAAAAAGTAGTTTCAGAAAAAGATGGACCTGTTCGTATTGTATATGCTGGAACTGGTCCTTTTGCAACACTAATCCTTCCCTCATTAACTCGATTTACTGCAGAAGAAATCCAGCTTACACTCCTAGAGATTAATCCAACAAGTTATAACTCCCTAAATAATCTTATCGACTATTTTGATTTCTCAAAATATGTAGAAACCATAGAATGCTGCGATGCCGTGAATTATAAAATTTCAAAGCCTGAAGGTATAGATATTGTAGTTACTGAAACCCTTCAGAAAGCATTAAAAAAAGAACCACAAGTTGCTATATCGTACAATTTAATTTCTCAAGTTCCTGATCATACTATTTTGATTCCAGAAGAAATTAGCTTAGAACTTTTATTAGTAGACAGGGATAAGTCAAGGGCTAATAAAACTACAATGGGGAATTCAATAAAGTATTACAAGCATGTGGGTTCTCTATATAAAATCAATAAAGAGGAAATCTCCATTTATCAAAAAGACTTTAAAAATAATCAACCTAATTTTGAATTTCCAGAAGTCAAAGTTACGCTTCCTGCAAATGCTAACAGAGATTTTCACAATATATCAATAGAAACTAAGATTAAGATCTATGAAGATCAAGAATTGCTAATTGGAGAAAGTGGCTTGACATTTTTGACAAGAATAACTGACTTAAATTCCACGTTACAAACCTTTAATTCTGTGGTTTCAAAATACCAATGCAGTAAAAATCCTGGAATCCAACTTCGTTTAGAAATGTAAAAAAATCTTCTGTATTCATTAAGATTACAGAAGATTTTTAGTCTTAAATTAACTAATAAATTATTAGTTTCTCGAAGGATATGTTCCTACAAGAGCAATAATATAATTTAAAGCTAATGATGGTTGCATATTAGAAACAGAAGTTCCTGACCCAGTATTTGCAGTTGTTACTGAGGCATTACTTAGAGCTACATTTGGCGCTACAGAATTAAAACCTTCAGTAGATGCAAAATCTCTACCTGTCCCTGTTCCTGGGGCTGCAATAGAATCTCCAGCTGCGGCTGCAGATTTTGTTGCTGCAGCTGAACTTACATGTACAGATCCTGAATGATTATGAGGTGGTAAATTAGCCACGCTTAAGTTATGCGTTTCTACACCGCTTCTTGATCCTAATGCATGAGATGAAAGTCCAGGACCATTTCCTTGTTGCATTGGTACACGTCCTCTTAAATCTGGTAAAGCAAATGTTGTTCTTCCGTCACCACCGTAAATGGTTCCTAAAATTGAAAACAAAGCTGAATTAGATGATATTGGTAATAATTGGCCTTCACATAAAGCCCAACCTCTTGGCGCAAAATTTCCGCCGAACATAATAACTTCTCCTATAAATGGTTCCATAATTTTTAATTTAAATGATTAATAGTTAATTGATTTTTAATTTCTTGAAGGAAAAGTTCCTTGCAATGAGATAATAAAGTTGATTGCTAATGCAGGCTGCATATTAGTAACAGGTGATCCTGAACCAGTATTACCTATCGCTACTGATGTAGACCCTAAATCAACATTTGGCGCTACTGAATTAAAACCTTCAGTCGCTGCAAAATCTCTACCTGTTCCTGTTCCTGGAGCTGCAATTGAGTCTCCCGCTGCGGCTGCAGATTTAGTTGCGGCTGCAGAACTTACATGTACTGCTCCTGCATGATTATGTGGTGGTAAATTAAGCACACTTAAATTATGTGATTCTGCACCACTTCTTTGTCCTAATGGATGTGAACTAAGTCCTGGCCCATTTCCTTGTTGAAGAGCTACTCGCCCTCTTAAATCTGGTAAAGCAAACGTTGTTCTACCGTCACCACCGTAGATGGTTCCTAAAAGTGAATATAATGCTTGATTCTGATTAATTGGCAAAAGTTGACCTTCACATAAAGCCCAGCCTATTGGCGCAAAATTTCCAGCAAACATTATAATTTCTGCTAACATTGGATTCATAATTTTGATTTTTAAAGATTAATAAAATATTTTGGTTAGTTAATAATTAATTCTTCTAGTTTAATAAATATCATTGTTCCATTACTTGTAGTTATCGAACAGCTTCCATAGATATCAATTGTAGCTACTAATTCTCCTCCTCCTTCATATCGATAATAAATTTCAGTATTACAATACCGTATTAAACCCTCCATGTTTCATTTGGAATAGTAAAACCAGGAATCTTCTTTGAGCCTAAATCATTAAAAACCATGGTTCCCATCGTTAAAACTTCTATTTAAAAATTTCCTGAATTTTTAAATGTTGCTTCACCTCCTTTTTCATTAATTATCTGTCCTTTTACCGTTTTAATAGGTATCGAATAGTTATTAATTATTTTAAGGTTATACATGTATTTAATAATTTGTAATTATATGGTTACCAAAGTATCATATAAATTAAAGCTATGAAATCAGTATTAATACGTAAATTT
>JGI24724J26744_10000737_pt1 | contig 23175 bp, 16 predicted proteins | sample Cruoilmetagenom7_FD_26744 | JGI IMG/M metagenome (IMG submission 26744) | reverse complement strand
CTATATTATTTTATGGATATGAACACTTTTGAACAGCCCGCAATATCAAAAGATGTGATTGGAGAACAGACATTTTTCCTTAAAGAGGGTACTGAAGTAAAACTTACTTTTTTTGAAAATGAGCCATTAGATGTAGAATTACCCACAACCGTCGACTTATTGGTTACAAAAGCAAATTCTTCTGTTAGAGGTGATACTGCTACAGGAGTCACAAAAAGAGTAACTGTAGAGACGGGTGCCATCGTAAACACACCGGGTTTTGTAGAAGAAGGCGACACCATCAAAGTAGATACAAGAACCGGAGATTATGTTACAAGAGTGCAAACATAAAGTATTGAAAATTTGCAAAATCCGAGGTTTATATTAGAAATTCCTTAAAAACGATCCAGCTAAGCCCTTTTAACAATTACTTAATCATTGATTGGTATAATTTCATTCAATGATTTTTATTATTAATTTAATCGGAGGATTTTGATGAAATCGAGTAATCAGACTAACTTCGTATATTTACTCATACTAATCGCTATCGTTGCAATGGTATTCATGAATATCAATCAAGATGGCGGTCAGGAATTGATGACTATTAACGAAGTTGCTACAGAAATTAAAAACGGAAATATTACTAGAATTGTTCAAGACGAAGATACTCTTAATATCACATTGGCCAATGATGATCAGAGAATTTCAACGAAGGAAAGCGGCACCTCCCTGATTGACCAATTAGTTGCCTATGGAGTTACCGGAGAAGATCTTGATGCATCTTCTATTTCTATTGAAATTCAGCAACCCAGTCCATGGATAAATATCTTGTCCTTTCTGGGATATATCCTGCCCTTTATTATTGTTGGGGCAGCTTTCTTCTTTATTTTTCGACAGGCCCAGGGTGGAAATAATGCAGCTATGTCTTTCGGCAAATCACGTGCGCGAATGTTCTCAGGTGATCAACCAAAAGTAACNTTTGCTGATGTTGCGGGAGTAGATGAATCAAAAGAAGAGCTACAAGAAATTGTGGAGTTCTTAAAAGAACCTCAAAAATTCATTTCATTAGGCGCGCGTATTCCAAAGGGAGTACTATTAGTTGGCCCCCCTGGTGGAGGAAAAACCTTATTAGCCAAAGCTGTTTCCGGAGAAGCAGGTGTACCTTTCTTTTCCATTTCAGGTTCGGAATTTGTCGAAATGTTTGTGGGCGTTGGTGCCAGTCGAGTTCGCGATCTATTTGAGCAGGCAAAAAAACATGCTCCATGTATCATTTTTATCGACGAAATCGATGCCGTTGGACGCCAACGGGGCGCTGGATTAGGTGGCAGTCATGACGAACGTGAACAAACCCTCAACCAGATGCTTGTTGAGATGGATGGGTTTGACACTGACACAAACGTCATAATCATAGCAGCCACAAACCGCCCTGATATCTTAGACCCCGCCCTTCTGCGGCCCGGCCGCTTTGATAGGCGTGTTGTTTTAGACCGACCTGACATACGCGGCAGAGAGGCAATCCTAAAAGTACATATCAAAGGAAAGCCAGTTGCGCCGGATGTTGATTTAAGCGTTCTGGCAAAGATGACCCCAGGATTTGTAGGTGCGGATATTGAAAACCTCATCAACGAAGGTGCTATTCTGGCTGCTCGACAAAATAAAAAGCAGATCAGTCAAAAGAATTTTGAGGAATCTATCGAGCGGGTGATTGCAGGGCCAGAGCGTAAAAGCAGATTAATCAGTGAAGAAGAGAAACGCGTAATAGCCTACCATGAAGCAGGTCATGCAATCGTGATGTCATCGATGGCAGAAGCTAATAAAGTGCAAAAAATTTCAATCATCTCCAGAGGGATGGCAGCCGGTTATACGATTGCAATTCCCGAAAATGACCAGGTTTTGATCTCAAAGAACAAAATGATTGCCGAAATTATTGGCCTCTTAGGAGGGCGAGCGTCTGAAGAAATTGTCTTTAACGATATCACCTCCGGTGCCGCCAATGATCTGGAAAGAGTAACCAGGTTAGCACGCAAAATGGTTACTCAACTTGGNATGAGCTCTGATCTAGGNCCTTTGGTNTACGGAAAAAAAGACGAACTAATATTTCTGGGCAAAGAATTTGGAGAGCAAAGAAATTATTCGGAAGCTACTGCAGAGAAAATTGACCATGAAATCCTGAAAGTCGTTAATGACGCCTATAAACAGGCAAACAAAATTCTTATTAAACATCGAAAAAAGTTGGACGAAGTAGCAAACAAGTTGTTAGAAGTAGAAACTCTTTCAAGAAAGGATTTTGAGAAAATATTTCCACCTCCAGTTGAGAAAAATAGCGGTGTACCAATAATAGCCGCATGATCTATAAAGAGGTCTGATAGATAAATCAGACCTCTTTTTTTCCTTTATAATCTGCGATCANTTTCCGGCGCAAGATTTTNCCAACACCTGTTCGAGGNATTTTTTCTACAATAATTATCTCCGAAGGAATTTTATAACTAACCAATTCAGATTTACACCAATCACTTATCTCTTGCTTGCTTATTCTGTTTTCTTTCTCAGGCACAATCCAGCAAACAACCCTCTCCCCATGTTTTTTATCTGGAATTCCGCCAATCCCACATTCCTTAACTTTTGGATGAGAATTGATCACTTTCTCAACCTCGTTTGGCCAAACTTGCAAACCATTTATCTTTATTAAAGACTTTTTTCTATCAACCAGAAAGAAATACCCGTCTTCATCCATTCGTGCAATATCTCCTGTAAAAAGCCACCCTTCATGAATTGCCAATGAGGTTTCTTTAGGAAGCTGATAGTATCCCGCCATAATCTGAGGCCCTTTTATAATTAATTCCCCTATTTCTCCTGAAGATAATATTTTTTCGCCATCCTCTAAATCTACTATTCGTGCTTCCACATCAGGGAGCGGCATTCCAATAGAACCGGTTTTATTTTTTCCATAAAGCGGGTTACAGTGAGTCGCTGTTGGCGCTTCAGATAAACCATATCCTTCAATTAGTTTTCCACCTGTTAATTGCTCGAATTCCTTTTTAATCTGAGGGTGAAGCGNAAAAGAACCCGAGATGCACGCTTTAATTGAATCTAATTTTCTCTTTCCTTCTTTTGCNTTTTTATTTTTATTAATCGCGTAATACATTGTGGGTACTCCAGGATAAAACGTTACCTTGTTTTCTTCAATTTGTTCAAGGATATAATCCACATCTGTTGGATCTGAAATAAGAACTATTTTTGCTCCAATAGCAATAGCCATATTCATACCCAGCACCATTCCGTACACATGGTACAAGGGAATGGCAGCCAAGACTACTTCTTCATTGTCTTCTTTAAGATCACACCATTTATAAAACTGAACTGCATTTGCGACAACATTTCGATGTAAACCTACTGCTGCTTTTGGTTCTCCGGTTGTCCCTCCACTAAACTGAAAAATAGCGGGGTCATCTGGATAAACAATTTCGGTTTCTGTTTGATTGTAAATAAAACTTTTTGAGATAAGTTCTAAAAATTTAAATTCCTTCTTTAATGGGTTTTCATTGTTTTGATTAGCTGTTTTTTTAGTTAAATATTGATAATCACTGATTTTGGTGAAAATGATTGCATGGATTTCGTATTTTCGGTTGATAGATTTAATAATATCCAAGTGTGAGTCTAAACAGAACACATAATCAACACCAGATTGATTAAAAAGAAATTCCAATTCAATTTTTGTATATCTGTGATTCATAGCAACAACAATCCCACCTACAGCTAACACTGCGTAATAAGCGATAATGAATTGCGGAATATTCGGTAATATTACAGCCACTCGGTCACCTTTTGATACACCGAGATATCTTAAATTATTTGCTAAAGTATCGATCTTTTGAGTGATGAACTGATAATTATATTCTTCTGATTTATAGCGGATAAATATACGCGCAGGAAATTTTTTTTGTGCGTCAAGCAAAAGCGTGTTGATTGTGCTTTGCGGATATTCAATTTTCTTTGGTACATGGCTATCATATTTTTCCAACCATGGCTTTTGTTTGGTTTGTTTATTTTTATCCATATTGCCATCCATCTGGCGAAAGAATGAAAGATTTGACGTCTTCATTAACATCAGCGCCCATCTTAAACCATTTTATCTTCGGATCACTTTCCTTGAACCAATTTGCTTGCCTTCTTACATATTGACGAGTTCGTCGTTTTATCAAACGGATCGCTTCCTCTCGGTCAATTTCACCATGTAATAATGCNATTACTTCTTTATACCCTATTGCTGACAATGAAGGCAAGTTACTATCAAAACCTTGATNTAGAATCATCTCTACCTCTTTTATTAATCCAGCGCTGAACATGTCCTCAATTCTTTCATCAATCCTTTGATATAGTTCCTTCCTGTCTCTCATTAATCCGATGAGCTTATATTGAAAGTCAATTGGTTGGCGGCGTCTCTGGGCCGAGAATAATTTGCCAGTATATAAGATCACCTCACAGGCTCGAATTATCCGCCGCATATTTCGTGGATCGATATTCTCCGCAGCAACTGGATCAAGTATTTGTAATTTTTCATGTAGTTTTTCAGAACCTATTGCATAACCCCATAATCGAAGTTTTTCACGCAGCTTTAAATCTGGTTCTTGGGAAGGAATCAGCCATCCTTCAATAATGGCTCTCACATATTGGCCTGTTCCTCCCACCAAGAAAGGAACCTTCCCTTTTGCTCGAATTTCATCAGCAATTCGATATACTGCTTTCTGGAAAACAGCCAAGCTCCAGGTTTCATCAATATCTGCAACATCAACAAGAAAATGTTTAACACCTTTCTGGTCATCGGAGGATGGCTTCGCGGTACCAATATTCATACCACGATAAAACAATCGTGAATCTGCCGAAATAATTTCTCCATTTAGATCTTCAGCCAAGCTGATTGCTACTTCTGTTTTGCCCACAGCTGTGGGGCCAANAATAATAATTAAAGGTTTCTCAATCAGCGATTGCATTTTTCACCCATCGAATTTCTAATTTGCTTTTTTCACTGATAAATATCGCGATCACATCTATTCGCCAATCCATTCCTAAATCCTGATTAGATTGCATAAAATCGAGAGCTGAATTTTTCATATGTTCTNTTTTTTTATAATTCACCGCGTCTTCCGGGTTGCCAAATTTTTCTGTACGTCTTGTCTTNACCTCAAAGAAAATAATAACACCGTCTTTCTGCCCAATAATATCAATCTCCCCATAACCTGTTCGTATATTCCGACCAATAACTTTAATTTTGTTACTAATTAAATAATCAACTGCAATCTGTTCTCCCCAATCTCCTAACTCTTTGTTTGCCAGATGAAAATTTTCCATAAGGTTCCTTCATTAGAAAAANATGCTTCTTAAATCTATCACATCATCAAAGGTATATGATTTGACAAAGAATTATTCCCTGTTAAACTAACTCATCANCTAATTATTCAATTTAATAGAAGGTTATATGCCAAGTGCCGAAATCATTGCGATCGGAACCGANCTTCTTCTCGGGGAAATTTCAGATACAAATACCGCATTCATTGCAAAGGCGTTAAATAATATAGGCATCGATATATATCACACCTCAATGGTTGGTGATAATCAAGCAAGGATCACCGAACAAATTAAACAAACCATCAAACGTGCAGAGATTTTGATTACAACTGGTGGTTTAGGGCCTACGGTTGATGATCCTACTAGGCAGGCTGTTGCAGATGTTTATGGTGAAAAGTTGATCTTCCACGAACACCTTTGGAAACAAATCCAATCCAGATTCAGAGCCTTTAACCGCATCCCTACGGATAATAACAAAAAGCAAGCGTTTATCCCGCAGAACGCTATCCCCATTGAGAATCCCGTGGGCACGGCTCCCGCATTTTACATTTCGGAAAAAAACAAAACCATAATTTGCCTCCCAGGGGTTCCGGCAGAAATGGAATATCTATTCAACAATAAAATAATTCATCTCCTAAAAAAAATCTATACCTTAAAAAGCACAACGGTTTCCCGAATCATTCATACCGCAGGAATTGGTGAGTCGCGCATAGATGAATTANTTGGTGATTGTGAAAGATTAGAAAATCCTTCAGTTGGAATAACCGCAAAACCCGGCCAGGTTGACATAAGGATTACCGCAAGAGCATCTAGCCAATCCCAGGCAAGAAGTTTAATCGCTCCAATCGAGAAAAACATTCTTGAAAAAGTTAGTGAACATGTGTATGGATTCGATCAGGAAACCTTATATGGTGTGGTTTCGCGTCTGATTGAAAAAGAAAATATTCACGTTATTCTTTTCCATGATACTAAAAAAACAGACCTGATATCNAACCTGAACACGAAGGGTGTCTTTAAAGAAATTAGGGGATTTTCAAACATGGATCAGCAAGAAAACACACCCGATTATTCGTTGTACAATAAATCAAAACAACCAACGATGGCAATATTCTTAAAAGAACGCTCAAATCATAAATCAGATTTTCAATTAAAAATAATTTATGGTCATACTATCAACAAAAGAGATTTCCGGTTTGGTGGACCTAACGTATTAGTAGATACATGGATTGAAAACAATCTATTTAATTTTATTCGGGAAATAATAATTCAAAAAAGGTGAAAAATGGGTAAAAAAGCTGATCTTATTCTAACAAACGCAATCGTATTAACAATGGACAAATTACTCAACCAGTATGATTTGGGAGCAGTGGTAATAAAAGGTGACACAATCATAGATGTTGGGTTGCAGGAAGAAATGGAAAACAAATATACTGCTGAAACCACATTTAATTGTGGTGGAAAAGTACTGATGCCCGGGTTAATTAACACTCACACTCATGTCCCTATGACACTTCTTCGAGGGTTAGCTGATGACCTCCGGCTGGAAGTTTGGTTACTTGGGTATATTATGCCGGTCGAAAGAGAATATGTATCAAAAGATTTCGTGGAACTGGGCACAAAAATTGGCTGCGCAGAATTCATCCGAACCGGTGTTACTTGCTTTAATGACATGTATTATTTCGAAGATGTAGTTGCANAAACTACNGCAGAAATCGGNTTGCGCGCAATTTGCTCTCAAACTGTTTTGAAATTCCCTACGCCAGACGCACAATCCTATGAAGAATCCATCGAGCTTACTCGTGATCTGATTGATCGATACAAGGATCATCCACTGATCATACCGGCCGTTGCACCACATGCTGCATATACCTGCCCACCCGAGATTTTAGAAGCGTGCACAAATCTGGCAGTTAATAATGATATTCCTCTTCATATTCATATCTCTGAGACTGCTGAAGAAGTTGAAAATATGCGCAAACTGGAAGGAATGCCTGTTGTCCCCTATGTTAAAAAACAGGGGGTGTTTAAAGCAAAAACTATCGCAGCCCACTGCGTTCATATTGATGAAGGTGAAATGCACACTTTAGAACATGCAGGTGTTGGCGTTGCCCACAACCCTTCCTCCAACCTGAAACTCGCATCTGGCTTTGCGCCTGTAATGCGCATGCTGGAAATCGGATTAAATGTAGGTATCGGAACAGATGGAAGCGCTTCAAATAATGACCTCGATTTCTTTGAAGAAATTCGTCTGGCCACATTCCTCGCAAAAGGGACAAGTGGTGATCCTACAGCCATTCCTGCAGAAAAAACGCTTGAGATGGCTACCCGCATTGGCGCTGAAGCCCTGCATATCGGGGACATCACCGGGTCCATTGAAAAAGGAAAACGTGCAGACTTGATTACGATTGACCTCTCAACCCTGCACAATAGCCCACATTTCAGACACAATAGGAACGGCGTTTATTCACAAATTGTTTATGCTGCAAAATCAACCGACGTAAAAGATGTGATGGTAAATGGGAAATGGCTAATGAATAATAAGGTCATCCCCGGGTTAGATGAGAAAGATCTTATAAAACAAAGTCAAGAGTACGCAAAGAAAATTGATGCGTTTATTCTGAAACGTGAAAAGTCAGTAATTTCAAAATTGATTGCTATTGGTGGAACAATTGAGGAAGAGAGTTTTGAAGTGCAAGCAAAAGTCTCAATTAAAAATCCAATTCCGATCATAGAAAAAATTGAGAGTGGAGAATTGAAAATAATTCGAACACGCCATTACCANGAATATGACACATACTTTAGTTTTACAGAAGAAGAACAAAGTAATTTGCGTTTCAGAGAAGACCACTTCATTGAAAAAGATGGAACAATATCGCATGTTCGATCTCGTCTCACGTTAATTGGTCCTTCCCGTGAACATAAACATCCTCAAAAAGATGTCCTTCTTTCGAGAAGCAGATATCTTGCGCCAGCAAGCCAAAGTTTGCGCTTCTANAAGGAGTACTTTACACCAANTGGTGAAATCGAGATCGAAAAAGANCGCATGCGTTATTTGGTGNACTATGAAGGAGAGGAGTTCTTTATCAATATTGATGAGTTGATCAAACCAAAACTAGGTTATTTTCTCGAAATAAAAGCGCGGACATGGAGCCAGATTGATGCTGAGGAAAAATCCGAACTAATAATTAATCTCATTGAATATCTAGGTGTTTCTGCAGAGGAAAAAATCACCAAGGATTATCTCGAAATCATCGAAAGATAACTTAAAAATGGATAAGTTGAAAACCAAGACTATTCGGGTTTTATTTGCATCCTCTGAAGCAGAACCATTCTANAAGNTTGGCGGGCTTGGAGATTACTCAGGTTCTCTACCCAACGCTTTAGCAGCTTTATCCATGAATAATGGTCTCAAAATAGATATTCGGGTCGTTCTACCCCTGCATGACCCATCAACAATTGATGCATTTTCCCTTTCAGAAGAATTTTCAATATCTTTCGATTCAAGATCAGGAACCGTCACAGGGACAATTTATTCAACACTTTTCAACGGTATAACCTACTACTTCATCAGGCAAATCAAGCCAAAGAACTTATCAATAGACGTGTATGATTCAAACCAAAACGCAAATGCTTTTAAGTTCGCTTTCTTTTCAATAGCCTGCATTAAAATGCTTTCTCATTTAGATTGGCAGCCCGATATTTTGCATGCCAATGATTGGCATTCCGCTTTAATGATCCACCAAATAAACCATCTGCAAATCGTGAATGATAGCGGGAAAACAATTCGAACTGTTTTAGCCATACATAATATGCCCTTTATGGGGTATGGNAGTGAGAAAATACTTCAGGATTTCATGATAAATCCCATCTCAACAGGTTCCATTCCGGAGTGGGCTGAGCATCTTCCATTACCGATGGGAATTGCATCAGCCGACAAAATTGTCGCAGTATCTCCCACATATGCTGAAGAATTAAAAACTCGTTATTTTGCATATGGGTTAGAAAACTATTTCATTGAGAATTCAAAAAAGCTAACTGGCATCATCAATGGCATTGATATTAAACAATGGGACCCATCAACTGACAAATTCATTTTACAAAATTATTCCCTTAATTCGATCCGTCAGAGGAGTAAGAATAAATTTGCCCTGCTTAATGATCTCGGATTGGACACCAGCACTGATCGCCCATTACTCATCGTTATTTCACGATTGGAAAACCAAAAGGGAATTGACCTATTATTAGACGCCCTTACCAGTATTACTCACCTTAATTGGACCGCGATTATCTTAGGCTCAGGTCATCACAAGTATGAACATGCTTTCCAGGCACTTGAATGTGAACAACCAAGNAAAATACGGGCTTTTATTGAATATAATGCCGCACTCGCTAGNAAGTTGTATTCTTCGGGCGATATGATTCTTATGCCATCTTTATATGAGCCATGTGGCCTATCTCAAATGATCGCTATGCNGTANGGATGTGTCCCTATTGCTCANNCAGTAGGCGGATTAAAAGATTCAATCATCACAAAACCAGAAACGAAGCGAACAGGGTTTCTATTCGATAACCCAACAACCTCTGACTTCATCACCTGTATAGAAACCACCTTGAATATGTACCAGAATAAAGATCATTGGAAAACTATTCAAATGAACGGTATGAAAACGGATTTATCGTGGAGCAGGTCAGCTAGAAAATACGCAGTTATTTACAACGAGTTATTGAGTAAATAGGCCAATCAGATATGAAATTTTCAAGATCGGCAGGTATCCTATTGCATATTAGCAGCCTTCCCAACGGCTATGGAATTGGTGACCTGGGAAAATGTGCTTACGATTGGGTTGATTTCCTCAGTGAAACAGGAACTGGCCTCTGGCAAATCCTTCCCTATCATCCTCCGGGTGAAGGGAATTCTCCCTATCAGGGTTTATCAGCTTTCGCAGGCAATCCTTTATTTATTGATCCACAATTCTTTATTGATAACGATCTCCTTACCCCCAAGCATATAGCTCAACATGCTAACTTCCTGAACAAATCTGTCGATTTTAAATTGGTATCAGAATGGAAAAACAGAATATTTAAGATCGCATTTCAAGAATTCATCTGCCAAAATACATCTAATAAGCTCCACAAACAATTCGAACGCTTTATAACTGATAACTCGAAGTGGCTTGATGATTCTTCACTGTTCATGGTGATAAGAGAAAAATTCAAGCAATCAAGCTGGGTGCATTGGCCAAAAAATTATAGATTTCGAGANAAAAATACTTTAGCTGAGTTTTACGAAAAACACAATCAAGACATCAACTATCAAAAGTTCATCCAATTTATTTTTTTTACTCAATGGAAATTATTACACAAATACGCTCTCAAGAAAGGCATTCGCATCATAGGTGATATTCCAATTTTCATGGGATATGATAGTGCTGATGTTTGGAGCCATCCGAATCTTTTTCAGTTAGACAACCAATTAATTCCTGACGTAGTAGCAGGAGTTCCTCCAGATTATTTTTCATCTGACGGACAGCTTTGGGGAAATCCATTATACGCATGGGAAGAACACAAGCAAAATAATTTTTCCTGGTGGATTGATCGGGTCAAATACATGAGACAAATGGTAGACGTTATTCGCCTTGATCATTTCAGAGGTTTTTCCGCAGCATGGGAAATCCCTAATGGTTCTCTGACTGCAAAGGATGGGAAATGGGTAGAAGGACCTACTTTCGCATTTTTCGACGCAATAAAAAACGGCCTCAATAATCTCCCGTTTTTTGCAGAGGATCTAGGGGTGATTACTCCTGATGTTATAGAACTGCGGGATCATTATCAAATGCCCGGCATGAGAATTATGCAATTCGGGTTTGGAGAAAGTGGAAACAAAGAAAACCTTCCTGAGAATTTCCCGGTCAATTGCGTGGCATATACCGGAACCCACGACAATCCCCCAACCAGAGGATGGTTTGACACTTCTCCTGACGTGTTAAGAGAATCATGTTCACAATATCTCCGCGGAAATGAAGAAAATATTGCCCATTTGATGATTCAAGCAATTTGGAAATCTCCCGCTGTTTACTCGATTGCGCCAATGCAAGATTTTCTCAATCTGGGAAATAATGCCCGAATGAACACGCCCTCTGTTCCCCTAGGGAATTGGGCATGGAGAATGAGCCCAATATCAATCACTCCAAAACTCATTGAATGGATAAAAGATATTAACCTTGAAAATAATCGATCTATAAAAGAAAATATAAATTAGTTTGATTTTGTTTCTTGATTTGACAAATTTTTCTGTTCAATTATGGAATTGACAATTTCCAATAAAAAAGATCTCCGAATTTGATTAGTTGGGATATAGCCAGCAAATAGTCTAAACAATTTTTTACTGCGTACCAAAAAGCTGTGATCCGTTTTATCGTTTTTATGAATCAATCACACGCAGCTTCCACATGCTGTTCATACGTTTCGTTAAAAACATGGCTGCCCGAATGGTCACAAGATGCTCGAAAAAAAAGGTAATTTGTCCTCTCAGGAAACGCCACAGAAAGAAGCGAGTTTAAGTCAGGATTACAGATGGGTGTAGGAGGGAGACCATTAATTTCATATGTGTTATAAGGGGAATCTAACTCAAGATCAGCGGATTCCAGTGGGTTTTTCCACCAATCTAATTGTTTCGCATCTGATGCAATCGCGTACTGTACTGTTGGATCGCTTTGAAGCAGCATGTGAGCATTCAAACGATTGATGAATACACCAGCTATGAGTGGTGCTTCCTCTGGATTGATAACCTCTCTTTGGGTAATTGACGCAAGAATCACCGCTTCATATAGGGTTAATCCTTGTTCATTAACCAACTCCCGATAATTCGGTGGGATTGATTCAAAAAACCGCTCAGTGAAAGAACAAAGGATTTCCTCTTGTGAAAGACTTTTTGCCAATTGATACTCTCCCGGGAATAAGAACCCTTCAATTGATGATAACTGCTGCAATTCTTGGGGGAAACAAGAACCAAGACTTATTTTTTCTGCTTCCAGGAAATCTACATCATGTGGAAAGATATTTGTGTTAAACAAAAGGCTTTCAACTTCCTCTTTCCGCCACCCTGCTAAGAAAGCAAAATGAATCTCCTCAGGAGAGTTATTCACCAGATTTATTGCAATTGAAAGTGGGGTTGTATTCGGTTGAATAAGATATACTCCTGTTTGAATCAATCGGTCTTGTCCTTTAAAAAGCCAATAATTAATCAGGGAATCCGCTTCAGGAATGATTCCGTTAATTTCTAGCTCTTCTGCAACCATGCTAGCCGATTGGCCAGAGTCGATTGAAAATGGTAAAGGACGATCACCTATTTCAAGATTAGTAGTCAAACCCTTCCGATGTATTAGCAAACGAGCGCTAAGAATAATTCGATGAGATGTATCCAACCCCGGGTCAGGTTCACCAAATACTTGGGTTGTACTGGAAGGCAGCCAAATAACGAGGAAATACACACAAGTAAAAAATATGGCCGTAGCGAAGATCAATGAAAAAGCCAGGATCCNTTTCTGTTTCTCTATTCCAATCATTTTATCGACTCCAAGTCCAGAAANTTTTGTAAAAAGATAGCAGCAGCTATCGAATCAAGATGCCCTTTTCTTTTTTTTCTTGANCTTCCAATTTCCACATGCGNCGAAATAGCTGAGCGAGTGGAGCCTTCCTCATTCCAGGCTGCGACCGGGATCGATCCTAAATTCTTAATTTCTTCTAACAACCGTATTGCACTCCGGCCGTTATATGTTGGCATACGATCGTTATCATAGGTCACACCAACAATAATCATACTCACATTATTATCTTGAGCAATTTTCAAAATTCTCTCAGCATTTTTTCCGCGCGAAATATGGGCGATTACTTCTAACGGACGAGCGAGCGTCCAGGTAGGATCACTAATAGCTAATCCAAGCCGCTTTCTTCCCCAATCAACCGCCAAGACCGACTTGCCAGAATCTTTCATTTTCATCCCATCCGCATTATACATGAACACAAAATACAAATTCAGAGGATTTCAAATTTTTTTATCCTATATAATTATGCAAGTGTCACAAAGCGAGGATAGTCATGGAAAAAGTTTTTCTATTTTCATTGGTTTTAATAACTGTATTAGCGTGTTCGATCTCTTTTCCCACTGATTCGTTTGATGATAAAACCGAAACACAGGTTGCCATCTCACTCACTGCAACCGCCCTGGATCAAAAAATAAACCAGCAAGTGACTGAGTCAAACACTGCCGAAACGCAAGATGAGTCATCGGCAACTGCAACAAACACCCCCGTCCCACCCGATGACCCTAAACAAGACCTGGGGCAGCCAACGTGGCATGATGATCTTTCCAATGGACAATATTGGAGCCTTGATTCAGGCGACATCGAAATTGGTAACACAACTCTGTCATTGAGCAGCGGAAAACTTTCCATGAAAGCGGCTGCTGCTGGGAAAGGGTATAACTGGTGGTTAACTTACCTCACGTTTCAGGATGCATATCTAGAAGCAACTTTCGAAGTTGCAGAATGTACAAATGACGACCAATACGGGCTTGTTGTGAGAGCTCCTGATTATGAAAGTGGTTTCGCATATTATTTTCATGTAACCTGTGATGGGCATTATGACCTCCGGCGTTGGTCAAACAATGGCTCATCCATGCTTTTGAGCATGCCCTCTAGTGAAAAAATACACAAAGGCCCGAACCAAACCAATACACTGGGCATATGGATTAAAGGGCCGATCATTCGCTTGTATGTTAACAACAGTCTGCTTCAAGAAATTAACGAACCCACAATAATAAATAACGGTCATTTTGGATTGTTTATCAACGCTAGGAAAACGCCAGGATTCACGATCTACCTGGATGAAATCAGCTATTGGACACTTAATTAGAGTATTTAAAGGATCTCCCCATGAAAAACAAAATACCCTCCTCAAGGATTACACCTGAAACATTATATATATCCAGACGCAGATTCATTAAGAGCGCATTAAAAACTGCCGCTGCATCTTTCCTGTTAACCTCTTGTTTCCCCACCAATATAAACTCCGAGAATCAGGCGAAAGAATCAGATTCTAATTTATCTGAGGTAATTGAAAGTCTAGTGGACGATCAGGGTTTATCGGCAACAAAGTATGAAGATATTATCAGCTACACAAATTTTTACGAATTCTCAACAGGCAAGACCCAACCCACAAAACTTGCGGAAGGTTTTATCACCTCGCCCTGGACCCTGCGTGTAGATGGATATGTAAATAATCCACGAGTATTTGATATTGACGAAATAAAAAACCTCTTTGAACAAGAAGAGCGCATATATCGAATGCGATGCGTGGAAGCCTGGTCAATGGTTATTCCCTGGGTTGGATTCCCGTTAAAGAAACTGCTGGATATTGTCGAACCTACTTCTGATGCTAAATATTTGCGGTTTGAAACTATATATGATCCACAACAAATGCCTGGACAAAATAACCCATCTTACCCATGGCCATATATTGAGGGATTGCGGATGGATGAAGCCATGCATGATCTGACTCTTTTATCCACGGGAATATATGGAAAAGATCTAACTCCACAGAATGGCGCCCCGATACGTTTAGTAGTCCCTTGGAAATATGGATTTAAATCCATAAAAAGCATCGTCCGTATCGATGTGGTCGCTGAAATGCCTGCTTCATTATGGATGGCTGTTGGACCAACAGAATATGGATTTCATGCAAATGTAAACCCTAATGTAGATCATCCCCGCTGGTCTCAAGCCACTGAGCGCCGCATAGGAGAATCTGGAAGAATCAACACACAGCTTTTTAATGGATACGGTGAAGAAGTAGCCTACNTATACGAAGGAATGGATCTGAAAACAAACTTTTAGATGAAATTAACAAGAATTCANATCATAGTCAATCTTTTATCTCTTCTGCCTGCAATTATTACAGGTTTTCTTCTAATTCAAGGTTCTCTATCCGCAAATCCTATCCAGACTGTTACGGTCATTACAGGCCGGACAGCCATATACCTGTTAATATTTTCACTGTTTTGCACACCATTAAATAATATTTTTAAAATGAGTGTATTTATCCGAATTAGAAAAAATGTTGGATTATATGCATTCTATTATTCACTTGTCCATTTTCTCATTTTTTCAGTGATTGATTATGAGTTGAATTTATCCTGGATACTCCCAGAGTTAACTCAAAAACCATTTCTGCAAATTGGATTAGCNGCATTAACCCTGTTGCTTCCCCTCGCCCTATCTTCGTTACAAACGATTAAGAAATTATTNGGGATTTGGTGGAAGCGCATTCATAATTTGGTATACCCAATTACCGCCTTGATCATTNTCCACATGATATTAGCTTCAAAGGGAGATATTCTTAATCCCGTCATNCTTGGAGGATTATTCCTNTTTGCCTTATTGTGGCGAATCAACCCCCTGAAAAATGTTTCTATAAAAAACACACCTCAATGGGCTCAAAATCTGAACACTTTCTTGATTCAGTAATATCCATTATGGAAAATTTTGCCTTCAACAATGAACAAGAGAAAATAATCAAAGCACCCATAGAGACTTCGATTTTTCTCTTTGGAGCTTCTGGAACTGGAAAAACAACAGCAGCACTCGGTAGATTAGAAAAACTGCTCCATCATTTTCCAGGGTACAAAACACTCATTATCTGCCCTCAACAAAGTCTTGCAAATCCATTTAGGCAGTTCGTATTCGAAAACACATCCCATATTGGTAGTTTCCCAACTATAACGACAGTTAGCGGATTATCCCGAGACTTAATAAAAATATTTTGGCCTCTTGTTTCAGGAGAGATGGGATTTAAATCACCAGAAAAACCTCCCCGTTTTCTCTCCCTGGAAACCGCCCAGTATTGNATATCTAAGATNGTTGACCCTTTACTTGAAAAAGGGTATTTTCAGTCCGTTACGATAGAAAGAAATAGGTTATTCAGCCAAATTCTTGACAATTTAAACAAAACTGCGTTGGCCGGAATTTCGATCAATGAAATTGCCCCGCGTCTTAAATCTACCTCTAACAACACTAACTCTTTACATATCGCATTTGATCAAGTACAGGAATGCGCTAATTTATTTCGAGAATATTGTCTATGCAATAATCTTATAGATTTTTCTCTTCTCGTTTCTTCCTTCCGGGTTCACCTCTGGCCGCTTAAAAGCTGCCGTGATTATCTATATACTCGATACAATGCACTTATTATAGATAACCTTGAAGAAGATACTCCATTCGCCCACGAATTAATAAAAGATTGGATAAAATCTTTCCAATCATCTTTATTGATTCTTGATGAAGGTGGTGGGTACCGCTCATTTTTGGGAGCCGACCCAGAAGGTGCCCTCAGCCTGAAAGAAAAATGTCAAACAATCTATCATTTTGAGCATGAATTTACAATATCAGAAAAATTAAGAAACTTTCGCCTTGGTTTAAATGCCTGCATTCAAAAAGAAAATAACGATTCCATTAGATATAAAATTCCACACAAATCAGAATTAATGCTTTATACGTTTTACCCTGAAATGATCTCAAAGACATGTGAAAAAGTTCGAAATCTGATAGATGAAGGAATTAAACCAAGAGATATCGCAATCTTATCCCCATATCTGTCTGACTCATTGAAGTTCAGCATGACTAAGAAGTTAAAATTCCTCGACGTTGCCACAACCACTTCACGGCCTTCTCGTATGTATATCAACGCGCCTGAAATAAAAGCTCTACTGATATTCGCGAAACTCTCTCATCCCAGCTGGAAGATACCCATTTCTTTTTTTGAATTCCGCCACTCAATCATGCAATTCATTCCCAATTTGGATGTAATTCGCGCGGACTTAATCACAAAAACCCTTTTTTCAAAAAAAGGAAATGAATGCCCCATCAGATCATTTGATGCAATCAATAATATTCAGCTAAAGGAGAGAATCACATTCCGATTTGGGGAAAAAATCGAAGCTCTTCGAAGTTGGTTAATGGAATATTTAGGAAATGATCCCAAACCATTGGATATTTTCTTCCAAAATTTATTTGGCCAACTACTTTCTCAAGAAGGATTTAAATTCCATAACGATTTTTATGCGGCACACATAATCGCAAAACTAATTCAATCTTTACGATCTTTCCGAATATTTTCACAAGAAGTATTTGGTTATGATTTCGATCTTATTGGAAAAGAATATATTCGAAATGTTGAACAGGGGCTTATTCCGGCTGCATTTAACAATATATTTACTGATGAAAACGCGGTTCTAATCGCACCCGCCTATACATTCTTGATGAGAAATCAATCTGTTGCTTTTCAATTCTGGCTGGATATCGGCAGTCTTGGTTGGTGGGAAAGATTATATCAACCACTTACAAATCCTTACGTTTTTCGCAAAAACTGGGTAAGTGGGGCAATTTGGACTGAACAAGAAGAACTTGAAAACAACCAACAAGTAATGGGGCGGTTAGTAAATGGATTAATAAACCGCTGCACAACAGGAGTGATCGCTGCTGGTGTTCAAATCAATGAATACGGCTCCAATAATCACGGGCCACTCCTGCAGGCAATACAGCTATATAAAAAGCGCAACCTCCATTTCATGAGAGAAAGCAGTGTTTAATCCCCGTCCAGGGCAGCTGGAAGTATCTGAATATGAATGCGGGAGAATGGGCATTACAGCTGTTCCTGGAAGCGGGAAAACACATACNCTCTCNTTTTTAGCTGCAAAGTTAATCGCCAGTGATTTACTTAAAGATGATCAGGANATATTGGTCGTCACTCTNGTCAATTCAGCGGTCAATAACTTTNCAGTAAAAATTTCTGAATTCCTAAAAGCATACGGATTAATTCCTGGCATTGGATACCGAGTACGCACATTACATGGGTTGGCTTATGATATTGTCCGTGAACAACCGCATCTGGCAGGGCTAGACAACCAATTTTCCATTGCTGATGAACGAACTAGCAACGATATTCTAGCGTTCACTACCGCTAACTGGATGCGTTTAAACAATGAAATTCTTACCAATTTTTCTCCTGATGAAATTCTTCCTTCTGATATCAAGAAACATTGGGGACAACTGATACAAACCATTGCCAGCAGTTATATCAGATTAGCAAAAGATTCCCAAGTGACACCAAACAATTTACAGGAATTAATTAATGATTCCAAAGTCAGCTATGATCTGCTGAACATGGGAAATCACATCTATTCAGAATATCAGCGATCACTCCAGGATCGGGGAGCTGTTGATTTTAATGATCTTATTCGGTTAGCATATGACATACTCGTTAATAATACCGATTACCTTAGCCGCCTACAATCACGCTGGCCAATTATTCTAGAAGACGAAGCACAGGACAGCAGCCGCATTCAGGAAAAAATGCTTGCCATATTATCAAGCAGCCAAAATAATTGGGTGCGTGTTGGGGATCCTAACCAGGCGATCTTTGAAACTTTTACTACCGCTAATCCAGATTTATTAAAGAATTTCGTAAGAAGGACGGATGTTCGCGCTGTCAACCTCCCTCATTCTGGCCGATCTTCGAAAAATATCATTGATCTAGCAAACTTCCTCATATTGTGGACAAAAAATGAACACCCCATTAAACAATTAAGGCACGCGCTTGATGTACCACTCATAATTCCAACTCCTAAAGATGATCCGCAGCCAAATCCGGACGACAACCCGGATGGTATTTTTTTCTTCAATAGAGCGTTAAAACCACAAGAAGAGATTGAAATAGTGGCACGATCTGCAAAGAAATGGATCCGGGCAAACACAGGAAAAACCGCGGCCATTTTAGTCCCACGTAATTATCGCGGTTCTAAGATAGTCGAAGAACTAACCCGCCTAAACACCCCGTGTGTGGAATTGCTAAGTACGAGTAAAGCAACCAGAGACGCAGCCAGTGTATTAAGAGATATTCTCAGATTCTTTGCATCTCCGAATGTGCGAAGAAATTTGCTAAACGCTTTCAATTCTATTGCCGCAATTTTATATGACAATGATGAATATAAAGATGGATTAAGTCAGATTAGGCAGCAACTAAACAAAGTAACAAACCCTGAAAAAATATTTACCCAACCAGATGGAGTGAACCATCTGTTGAATATGTCTGACTTTAATGAAATTGAAATAATGATCATTAACACAATTTTTATAAGATTCATCGGCTGGCAACGTTCTATCTTATTGCCCATTGATGAAATGATCATAACAATTGGATCAGAGATATTTCATAACCTTTCAGATCTGGCATTATCGCATAAAATCGCAATGGTCCTCAGGAAGTCATTGGATTATTACCCCGAATGGCAGCTACCTGATTTTTGTGAAGAGTTGGATGCAATTACCAAAAACCAGTATCGATTGTATGGATTCTCTGAAGAGGACATAGGATTCGACCCTGACCTTCATAAGGGAAAGATCGTGGTCTCAACCATGCACAAAGCAAAAGGATTAGAATGGGATCGAGTTTATCTCATGTCAGTAAACAACTATAATTTCCCTTCTGCATCAGAGATTGATTCGTATTATTCCGAAAAATGGTTTGTGAGAGATCAGAGAAACCTCGAAGCTGAGACGCTGGAAAGATTAAGGTCATTAGCAAACAAGGAAATGACTGATGTCCAACTATCGATCAATAATGCGACACAAAAAGCCCGCTTCGATTATTGTGCCGAAAGATTGCGCCTTCTTTATGTTGGCATAACTCGTGCGAGAGAGGAATTAATTTTTACGTGGAACACTGGCAGAAATAATAACTGCGTAGAAGCGCTTCCATTGCAAAAATTAAGGGAATATTGGAATAATAATTATGATAGACCGCAATAGGTTTTCATTCAGCGCAAAGAAAATCCAGGATTTCATCGATTGTGAAAAACGCTATGAATTACGATACGTTCTCAATCAGTCTTGGCCAGCAATAACAAGCGAGCCTATTCTTGAGATCGAATCCAATATAAAAAGAGGAAACGAATTCCATTATCTAGTACATCAGTTTTTTTCTGGTGTTCCCAAAAAAACATTAAAAAAAACGATTTGCGATGACATAATGATTAATTGGTTTGATAATTTCCTTTCCTTTCATAAGACCTTGAAAATTAAAAGCTTTTTTTCAGAATTTCCTCTAACCGCTCAAATTGGAAAGGATAAATTCACTGCAATCTATGACCTGATTTATCTAAACGAGAATGAAGAATTAAATATTGTTGATTGGAAAACATCAAAATACATTCCCAAGAAAAATATCCTTGCATTAAAGGTGCAATCTATTCTATATCCATTTATATTGAATGAAATATACACCGAATTCCTTCCAGGCTCTAACTATTCCCCAGAAAAGATATCAATGCGCTATTGGTATCCTTCTTCCCCGATAGAAAACTTTGTTTTTCAATACGGACGAGAAACACATGAGATAAACCGCAAATTCCTGAAGAATACAATAGGCGAAATGCAGAAAAAAAAGGCTGGGGAATTCATATTGACTAAAGATGAGAGAAAATGCGGCTTTTGTCCATATAGATCGCTATGCAATCGCGGTATTTCTGCAAGCAATTTCATTGAGTCTGAGAATTACAGTGTAGATGAACGTAATTTATTTCCAGATTTTGATCAATTACCAGAGATATATTTTGATGGTTAATAAATGATTTGGATCAATCCTGAGCCACTAAATATCAGCAGAACAATCTCTTCAGCTTTTGATTCAAGCCTTATCCTAAGCCATGAATTGGCAAAAATAGGTCTGCGAACAACCACAGCATGCAAAGCATATCTTGATCCCACCGCTTATCGGCAAACTTCACCATTTTCTTTCCCAGAAATGAAGTTGACAGTTAGGAGAATTATTGATGCAATCAATAATGGTGAAACAATAGGCATTTGGGGTGATTTTGATGTCGATGGACAAACTTCAACATCAATTCTATTGGAAGGATTGACCCAGATGGGTGCAAAAGTCATCTTCCACATCCCAATTAGAGCAGCAGAATCACATGGCATTCAAATTGATGCCTTTAAATCATTCCTGAAGCTTGGACCATCGCTAATTCTCACTTGTGATACGGGAATTTCTGATCATGCATCGATCGAATACGCCCAATCAATAGGGGTTGACGTTATCATTACTGACCATCACACCCTTCCTGAACCTCTTCCCCGTGCATACGCAATTATCAATCCGCACCAACTGCCTGCCAATCATCCATTATCCTACCTGGCAGGNGTTGGTGCTGCATTTCAGGTGATTCGAGCACTAAATATCNCAGGGAAATTTGGGTTTCACGTTGAGGACCTTTATGATTTAGTAGCTTTAGGAACCATTGCCGACCTCGCAGTTTTAAAATCAGAGAATCGATTTTACGCTCAGATGGGTCTCAAGCAGATGAATCAAAACCTTCGGCCCGCATTAAAATCTTTATTAACTGTCTCAAAAAACAAGAATTCACTGATTACAGAAAACACAATTGGTTTTAATATGGCTCCGAGATTAAATGCGGCTGGTCGATTGAGTGATGCGAATGAAAACGTGAAATTCTTGCTTTCAAGTGACAAAGAATATTGCGTGGATTTTGCAAAAGGTCTCGAACAGCTCAATCATATGCGTAAACTTTCAGTAAACGCAGTTATACAATCTGCTCAGGATATGATTAAACAAGACCCATCATTAATAACTGCAAATGAATTCGCAATCATCTTGCAAAGAAAAGGATGGGAAAGGGGTGTTTTAGGACTCGCTGCCGGTAATCTGACTGAATTATATAAACGGCCTGTTATATTATTAAATATTGATGGTAAGAAAGCTTCCGGATCTGCCCGTTCCATTGATGGAATCGATATCACCGCAGCAATTCGAGAAAACGAGGAATATCTTATTCGGTATGGTGGACATCCAATGGCAGCTGGCCTTTCNCTTCCNACAGAAAAGCTTGCGGATTTCTCNTTCAATCTCAAAAAGAGCGTCAGAAACCAGGCAAGCAAGATCTCCAGTGATAAAAAAATCAATATTGATTATTATATTTCCTTTTCAAATATTGAGAGCAGTATACTCAATGAGCTTGCTCAGCTTGCTCCATTTGGTCAGGGAAATCCACCCCCAGTGTTTGCTAGCAGAAATTTAGAGATCATCAAGATACAACCATTTNGCAGCGCCAAAAAACATATTCNAATCATGCTCCGTGATAGAGATGGAAACACACAACAAGTAANAAAATGGAATTCGGAATTCCAATCAATTCCTCTTGACCATGTCGATATCGCTTATCATATTCAGCCAGATGAGTATCGGGGAAAAAACACAGTTTTTCTAGAATATATTAATCACCGGGAATCAATTCCAACTTCAACCCAGCTAGATGCATTGACCTTTCAAGTCGAATTTGAAGACCATCGGCATGATTCTGATGAATTAAGGTCATTAGATAAAATCATAAAAAAATCAGACAATATCCAAATTTGGTTTGAGGGATTAATAAAACCCCAGAGCATCGAAATAAAAGACCGAACTCAACTGCAGAAAAAAGAGGAACTCGTTATTCTCACTGCTCCACCAAGTTACAAAACTTTACATGAGATATTAGAAACTGCGCAGGCAAAAATTGTGTATTTCTTCGGGCTTCGATTAAATCCTGATGAGATGAATTCTTTCTTAGCGAATTTAGGTGGATTAATTAAATACTGCCTAAACAAAAAGACCACAAGCATCAGCCTTAATTCTTTAGCCGCGCAGCTTTGTTACACCGAAGAAATTATTATTTTAGGGTTATCCTGGTTTAATGCGAATGGAAATATCTACACATCTTATGATTTAAAAGGTAAT
>JGI24724J26744_10000735_pt1 | contig 23210 bp, 25 predicted proteins | sample Cruoilmetagenom7_FD_26744 | JGI IMG/M metagenome (IMG submission 26744) | reverse complement strand
AACAGTTTCGGGAGTTGTCCTTAAACGGGCTTTCGAAACTACTGATATCTGAATCACCCGTAGATTCTATCACGGTTCTTTCAAATTTTCATTTGAATTTTTTTTATTAGCTGGTATACTGTGAGTTGAAAAAGTGAGTGAGAAAAAATTTTTAACGGGTGCAGGACTGTTTTTATGCAGTTTAATTATCTTTCTCCCTGCTGGCGAATGTGCCGGGTCCGGCACATTCAGCCCGGGCGAGGAACTGAATTTTCGTATCATCTATTTAGCTATGCCGGCAGGGACTGCTAAACTCAGAGTGGAAGAAAACACCAAATTGGACGGAGTTCCCGTATACCACTTCAAAGCTGAAGCACGTTCATCCACCGTATTCTCCCTTTTTTACAGAGTGAGAGACCGTGTGGAATCTTTTGTTGATATTACAACATTTCTGCCCCTCCGTTTTGAAAAACATTTGCGTGAAGGTCCGCGCTACAAAAACGACGAGATAACAGCTTTCGACCATACAAACAGCAGTGCGGAAACCGAGGGCAAAAAAACGTCGATTTCGGAAGGCACCCAGGACGTTCTTTCATCACTATACTATTTAAGATCCCTGCCGCTTGATGTAGGCAAATCGGTTTTTGTCAATGTGAATGCCGATGAAAAAAACTACAGGGTGGAAATAAAAGTACTGCGGAAGGAAATAATGAAGAAGTGGGGGAAAAACATTGACACAATCGTAGTCCAGCCGGTTATAAAAGATGTGACACTGGGAGGGATTATGAAGGAAAAAGGGAATGTACTAATATGGTTAAGTGATGATGAAAAAAAAATCCCTCTCTTCATTGAAGCTAAGGTGGTCATCGGACACTTAAATTTCGTCCTTCTGAATTATAACCCCGGAGAAGAACAGGATGATAAAGATGGATTCGAAAAGGCTTCTTGAAATAATTGCAAAGTTCAGCTCTGCGAAGATTTTTGTAGTAGGGGACCTGATGCTTGATGAATTTATATGGGGAAAAGTCTCCCGCATTTCTCCCGAGGCACCGATTCCGGTAGTTAAAGTAAATTCCGAAACAGCAATCCCCGGAGGGGCAGGAAACGTAGCCGTCAATTTGACCAGCCTGGGCGCAAAAGCAAAACTGAGCGGTGTCATCGGCAGCGATCCCGAGGCAAAAACACTCAAGAAAAAGCTGAAGGAGAGGGGAGTCGCAGTCTCCGGTATCGTTGTGGACAGGACAAAACCAACCACCCTGAAGAGAAGGATTATTGCAGATAACCAGCAGGTTGTCAGAATGGACAGAGAAATTGCAAGGGAACTCCAACCGGAATTTACAGAAAAAATCATTGATTATTGCAGAAATGTGATGCCAGGCATAAATGGTATTGTCATATCGGATTACGGGAAAGGAGTAGTCACGAAAAAACTTATCGATATGCTGCGGAAGTTCAAGAAGGACGGATTTCCGATTGCTGCTGACCCGAAAACAAGCCATTTTGACAGATACAACAGGGTTACTGTAATTACTCCGAATAAGCATGAAGTCGAAGAAGCCCAAAACACAGTAATAGAAAACGAGAAAACGTTGATAAAAGCAGGCAGAAACCTGCTGAAAAAGTTAATGTGCAATGCGATCCTGATAACAAGAGGCGAAGAGGGCATGTCGCTTTTCGAAAGAAGCGGTCCCATAACTCATATCCCGACAGTTGCAAGAGAAGTCTATGACGTAACAGGAGCCGGAGACACGGTGACAAGTACTTTCGCTTTATCTCTTGCGTGCGGCGCAACAATGAAGGAAGCCGCAATAATTTCAAACTGCGCTGCGGGAGTTGTTGTCGGTAAACTCGGCACATCAACGGTGACAAGGGATGAACTGACGGTTATGCTGGAAAAAGTGACCACAGGCTGACAATGAAAAAAGTTTGTATCGGTGATATCACTATCGGAGAAAGATTGGTCCTGTTTGCAGGCCCGTGCGTGATAGAAAGTGAAAACAGCTGCCTGAAAACAGCCAAAGAACTTAAGTCTATAACACAGAATATGGGAATTCCGTTTATTTTCAAATCTTCCTACGATAAGGCAAACCGCACTTCTACGGACTCCTTCCGCGGCCCGGGCGCTGAAGAAGGGCTAAAAATCCTTGAGAAGGTCAAGAGTATAACCGGAGTGCCCGTTTTATCCGATATCCATTGCAGGGAAGAAGTGAAACCCGCTGCCCGCGTACTTGATATACTTCAGATACCGGCTTTCCTGTGCCGCCAGACAGACCTGATCACGGCAGCTGCAAAAACAGGGAAACCCATAAACATAAAAAAAGGGCAGTTTGTCGCACCGTGGGACGTAAAGAATATCATCGATAAGGTGAAAAACTGCGGAAATGAAAATATTACCGTTACCGAGAGAGGAACATGTTTCGGATACAACAATCTCATAGTGGACATGCGAGCGCTTCCTCAACTAAGAGAGCTTGGGTACCCGGTAATATTTGATGCCACGCATAGCGTCCAGCTTCCCGGAGGGCAGGGTCATGCATCAGGCGGTAACCGTGAATTTGTAATTCCTTTGAGCAGAGCTGCAGTAGCTGCAGGATGTGACGGCCTGTTCCTGGAAATACATCCAAACCCTGATGAAGCTCCCTGCGACGGACCTAATATGCTGCCTATGAGCGAACTTGAAAACCTGCTCAGCCAGGTAATGGCTATCGACAGTATTGTTAACATAAAACATTATGCGAGATAAAATCTTAAGGCGTGCAGCAGAAGTCCTCAGGATAGAAAAGGAAGCAATTGAGGATATATCCCAGAACCTTGATGACAGCTTCAAGGAAGCTATCAAGCTTATCTATTCCTGCAAAGGGAAAGTGGTCGTCACGGGCATGGGGAAATGCGGCATTGTGGGGAGGAAAATTGCTGCAACTCTCGCAAGCACCGGAACTCCGGCTGTTTCTCTTCATCCGGCTGAAGCGGTCCACGGCGATGTCGGCATTGTTACAAAAAGTGACATAGCATTAGCAATATCTACCAGCGGAGAAACCGAGGAAATTATCAGGATTATCCCGCTCATCAGAAGAATCGGCGTTAAACTAATTTCAATGACCGGCAATTCAAAGTCCCGTCTTTCAAAAAGCAGTGATGTCGTCTTAAACATTTCGGTAAGGCGGGAAGCATGTCCCATGGGTCTTGTCCCGACTGCGAGCACGACCGCAATTATGGCACTCGGGGACGCTTTAGCAATGGTCTTGCTTGACAAACGGGGATTTAGAGAAGACGATTATGCTCTGTACCATCCGGGCGGCGAACTCGGAAAAAAGCTGAGTTTGAAATCCAAAGCCCGAAGCCCAAAGCCCAAAGCCCATAAAAATAAGGATTGAGTTCCAACATGAGAAAGGCAAAGTTCCCACGAGACAAGGGGAAGAAAATAAAACTGTTTATAACTGATGTGGACGGAGTGCTCACTGACGGGAGAATTGTTATAGGCAAAAACGGAGAAGAATTCAAGAACTTCCACGTAATGGACGGGACAGGGATACGGATTGCACTCAAAGCAGGTATCAAAGTTGCAATCATTTCGGGAAGGAAATCTGCCGCAACACAAATCCGCGCAAAGGAGCTCGGGATAAGTGAAGTGTGGCAGGTTCAGGGAAACAAAGAAAAAGTTTATGAAAAACTTCGCAAAAAATATGATCTGGCTCATTCCGAAATCGCATATGCGGGAGATGATCTCTACGATATCGGAATTATGAAGAAAGCCGGTCTTTCAATTGCAGTCCCGGGTGCCGCGGATGAAGTCAAACGAATTGCCCATTACGTAACGAAAAGGGCAGGTGGATTCGGGGCAGTGCGCGAGTTAATAGACCTTATAATTAAAAGCCAGAAGAAAAAACCAATTTCCATGATATCCATTTGCCTGCTTGTCTCCTGTTTATGGATGAGCGCATGCAGTAAAGAGGCGGAACTACCTCAAACCCAGCCGCCGGAAAATGATGATACGGAAGAAACCGGAGAGAGAATAGAGGGCGGGTTCTCCTATACAGCTACCGAACACGGNAAAGTAATTCTCGAAGTCAAAGGCGAAAGTGCTAAAGGTCTGAGCAGCGACTCCGTGCACATTGAAAAGCCGAAGGTAAAGTGGTATTCCAGGAACGGGGAGGTGGCAGTGGAAGCTGATAAAGGTATACTGATAAAAGAAACGGGAGACATTAATTTTGAAGGCACTGTGTCTGTCAGTTCCGACCGGGGAGAAATACATTCCGACAGAGCTGACTGGATAGCTTCGGAGAAAAGGATAAAAGCGTCCGGAAACGCAAAAGGGAAATTCTACATACACACCGATGATTCTGAAAACTGATAACCTGACGAAATTCTACAAAAAGAAAAAAGTGGTGGATGGGGTGTCTCTTGAACTATCTTCCGGCGAAATAGTAGGGCTGCTGGGGCCAAACGGAGCCGGGAAAACAACAACTTTCCACATGATAGTCGGGTTAATCCACCCGAATGCGGGGAAAGTGTATCTCGGCAAGCGGGACATGACCCGCCTGCCAATGTACCTGCGGGCACGCGAGGGGATAGGCTATCTGCCTCAGGAATCATCTGTATTCAGAGGTCTCACCGTAGAGGAAAACATAATGGCTATTCTTGAGACCCTGAAACTCAGCAGAAATGAACGCAGATCAAAGTTAAAGACATTAATGAAAGAGCTGAAGATTTCACATTTATCGGGACAGAAAGCATACACTCTTTCCGGCGGGGAGAAGAGGCGGGTCGAAATAGCAAGAGCTCTTGTCACATCTCCGTCTTTTATTCTCCTTGACGAACCTTTCACAGGAATTGACCCTATTGCACTTGCCGATATCCAGCAAGTAATATCCGAATTGAAAAAGAAAGGGTTTGGAATTCTTATAACTGACCACAGCGTACGTGAGACACTTGCCATAACAGACAGAGCNTACATAATGTTTGAAGGCAATATCCTTCTTTCCGGTTCATCCTCTGAGCTCGTAACGAATGAAGAAGCCAGGCGAATATATCTCGGGGAGAGGTTCAGACTATGACAATCGAAGATAAAACTTTAGGGCTTGCGCAGTGCGGGAAAACAAAACGGTAATGAGAAGGAATAAAACGTCTATGGCCCGATGACCTAAATTCAGGAGGTGACAAGATTGAAACTTGCGATTACGATCAGGCATTTCGAACCACCGGAAGAATTCAGAGGTGCAATTGAGAACAAACTGAAAACCTGCGTGGAAAAATACTTCAGGGAAGGAACCGCGCATGTTACAGTATCAATGGAGGGGCAAAGATACCTTGTCGAAGCAGATATTAACATCAAAGGAGCCTCTTTCCATGCCAGGGAGGAAACGCGCAATTTACAAGATGCAACCGACTCAGTCATAGAAAAAATAGGAACCCAGGCGCGAAGATATAAGGGAAGAAAGAAGAATCACAAGCAAAAGGGGGGAGATGTCCCGAGATGACAGGAAAAGTAGAAATAACGGATCATTTGAAATGCGTGACTTTGGATTTGAAAGCTACAACCAGGAGAGGAGTGATCGAAGAACTTGTAGGGTTGTTNGTTAAATCAGGAATCAGGCAGAATAAGAAGGAAACAGTAAACGCGCTCATGAACAGAGAATCTGAAGGAAGNACCGGAATCGGCAAAGGAGTAGCAATNCCCCACGCAAAGCTAAAAACTCTCAAATCTCCCGTAATTGCTTTTGGACGTTCTGTTAAGGGAATAGACTTTAGCTCGATCGACAAAAAGGCAGCGCACCTTTTCTTCCTGATTCTTTCACCAACCGAGAAAAATTTGCAGCTTCGCACGTTAGCAAGAATTTCGAGGTTCTCAAACGAGAGTTCTTTCCGGAACAGGCTTAAAGCAGCCGATACGGAAGAAGAAATACTGCAAATCATAAAAGAAAAGGACAAGGATTAGTTGTCAAAGGTCAGTAAAGAAGTGACGATTGTGAATAGTCTCGGGCTGCATGCAAGACCCGCATCAAAATTTGTTCAGACTGCGAGCAAATTCAGATGTAAGGTTTCAGTGAAAAAAGAAGTCCAGACTGTAAACGGTAAGAGCATAATGGGAATGATGATGCTCGCAGCTGCCAAAGGAAGCAAACTCGTTATTGAAGCTGATGGTGAGGATGCCTATGAAGCAGCGGTATCTCTTGAAAAACTGATTGCAGAAAGATTCGGAGAAGAGCAGTGAAACTTAANGGAATCGGAGTTTCTCCGGGAATTGTCATAGGAAAAGCTTACAAGCTGGCAAGTGAAGAACTTTCCATCACAAAACTCCATCTGCCGGGACATAAGGTCGAACAGGAGATAACCCGCTTCAAAAAAGCGCTTGCAGAAACAACGTCCGAAATACGCGGGCTACAGAAAAAAGTAGCTTCTGAAGTGGGAGATGAACATNCTCACATACTTGATGTCCACCTCCTCGTTCTGGAAGATGCTCTTCTAATCAANAAAACGATAGAAAGAGTCAGGGAAGAAAAAACCAACATTGAATATGTATTCTCTGAAGTGCTGGAAGAACTGGCAAGAGCCTTCTCAAAATCCACCGATTCATACCTTAAAGGAAGAGCATCCGAGGTACGCGACATCGGCGCGCGCGTCCTGAAAAATCTCCTTGGTGCGCAGAAAAAAAACCTGTCAGACATTGACGAGGAAGTAATCGTCATTGCATATGGTCTCTCTCCCGCTGACACAGCCGGTATGTATAAGGAAAAAGTTATCGGGTTTGCAACCGATATCGGTTCCAGAACCTCTCATACTGCAATAATGGCGCGTTCTTTTGAAATCCCTGCCGTGGTAGCGCTGAAGGATATCACCCGCCGGACTGCATCAGACGATATGCTTATAGTTGACGGAACCACAGGAACCGTAATTGTCAACCCCGACAAGGAAACTCTTAAAACCTACAGAGAGAAGCGTTTCCACTTTGAAGTCAGGGAGAAAGAACTGCGCGAACTTAGCAAACTCCCGACACAGACACTGGATGGTCATCCCGTAAAACTCATGGCAAACATTGAACTCAAGGAGGAATTAACTTCAGCTATTGCACATGGTGCAGACGGGATCGGCCTTTACCGGACAGAATTCTTCTACCTGAACCGCCCTGATCCGCCGGGAGAAGATGAACAGTATAAAACTTACAGTTACATTGCCCGCAGAATAGCTCCCAACCCCGTCGTAATACGTACAATGGACCTGGGAGGTGACAAATTTGCCTCCAACCTGGAAATGCCGCATGAGCTTAATCCATTCATGGGCTGGAGAGGCATACGTTTTTGCCTGGAACAACCGGAGATTTTCAAAACGCAGTTAAGGGCAATCCTGCGTGCGAGTACCGAAGGAAAACTCAGTATCATGTTCCCGCTCATATCAACCCTGTCTGAGATTAGGAAAGCCAAAAGCTTTTTGGAGGAAGCAAAAGATACTCTCAGGAAGAAAGGAGAAGCATTTGATGAGAATCTGGAAGTCGGAATTATGATTGAGACTCCGTCTGCCGCAATGATTTCCGATGTGCTGGCTGATGAAGTGGATTTCTTTAGTATAGGGACAAATGATCTCATACAGTATTGCCTGGCAATAGACCGTGTTAACGAAAAAGTCGCATACTTGTACCGTCCGGCTCACCCGGGAGTTCTCAAACTAATCAAGAGAACTATTGACGCAGGACACAGCAAAGGTATCCACACCGACATGTGCGGAGAGATGGCAGGAGAAGCACAATTCGCCATTGTTCTGCTCGGATTGGGAATTGACGGGTTCAGTATGAGCCCTGTTGCAATACCCACGATAAAAACCCTAATAAGAAAAATAACATTGAAAGCAGCAAAAGAGATAGCTGCAAAAGCCGTTGAACTTTCCACAGCAGATGAAGTTGAGAAATTATTGAAAAAAAATATCAACATGTGGTAGAATGCAATCATGATACGGTATCTGCCAAAAAGACTGCTAATGATGAGATGTAAAAGTTTCACGCTTGTCGAGGTCCTGGTATCAATTTCAATCCTCATTATGGGATTAATGGCATCCACGAGGATGCTGGTTCAAGGGATAGAACTGAGGGAAAAAAGCAAAAATCTCATATTTGCCGGGCTGCTCGCACAGCAGAAGCTCGAAGAGAGTTTTGCCGGGATTGACAGGAGCAACGATGAAGGCAAGGGAAGCGGCAAGCATTCCGGTTTCAGCTGGCAGAGAAAGTTTCGTGAAGTTGCTTCAGAACCAGCACTTCTGGAGATAGAGGTTTGCATTTCATGGATGGATAGAGATACTGAACGAAATCTGAGGCTTCTATCATATATAGCAGGGACAAGCATTGATGAAACGGAATAGGAAAGCAGGATTAACCCTGATAGAACTTCTCACGGCTGCTGCCATCCTGGGACTGATTTCTTCGCTGGCTTACAAGTCCGTCACTGAAGCGATGAAAACATGGCGCGCCGGAGAAAACGAGCTGTTGGTATGGCAGAGCGGGGTTAGAATGATGTCAAAAACCAGCAAAGATTTGCGGTGTCTGCCAGCAGACGCAAATGCATATATGCCGGAAGTAATTGCGCCGGACATTAAGAACAGCAAGGTTATAAAATTTAATGCCCGCTACTGGAGCAGAACCACAGGCTGGGTTGACTCATGGGACAAATCTTCCGATAAGATTCCGCAGGCAATCGAGATTACCATACACCTGGAAGGAAATACCCAATTGACTTCAGTTGTCCATATACCTGCGGGAAGGAACCTATGAAGCAAAAGGGAACCGCACTGATTATTGTTCTTGGACTGGTAGTTATTACGTCGATTTTCATGGCGTCTCTGCTGAGTCTATCAGGTATCCAGGTTAGAACGGCAAAACTGTTCACGGAACGATTAGAATCCCGCTATCTCGCACAGGCAGGTATCGAAACAGCTATTTCCCGCATAGCCGGCGGCAACACTTCAGGCAGTCATTCAGGAATGCTTGGCGAACACGGGGAATATCAAGTAGAATGGATACAGGAAGATAATCCAGGAGACATTTTCACTATACAGGCAAAAGGCACGGTTAAAGGCATTAACGGGGAAAAAGCCAGGCGTGATATTGAGGTAAAACTCCGGAAAAGAGGCGCTGATATGCTAATTGCATCCTGGCGCGAAAAATAGGGGGCGGGAACATGAATGAAACACAGGATTATCTCAAGGGACAGAGCCGTGACAGGCTGGAACGTGCAAGGGTTATTACAGAACGTCAGTTGGAAGAAGCTCTTGATAAACAAAAGAAGACAGGACGCAGAATTATAGACATATTAATGCAGGACCTGAGCCTTAAGACCGCAAAGGACTTATTCTCATATGACATTCGTATGCCGAAACAGGCTAACCCAAGGAAGCTGAAGGAAGTGATGGTTGAGTCCGGATTGGTGACCGAAACAGAACTTGAAGAAGCTCTGGAAGCAGAAGGGGAAACCGGGATTGGTATCGGGGAAGTCCTTGTAGAAAAAGGAACCATCACAAGGACTCAACTTGGAAAAGCACTGATTGAGCAGGAACGTACAGGACATTCACTGTGGCGGACGCTGATAAACCTCGGATTCGCCAATGCCAAACAGATATCTGACTCGCTCAGGTTAGAATTACCTTCCGTTGCCGTCAAGCATAGAAAGCAATACATTGTGCAGGGAATACTGGCAGGAAAACTCATGCCGCGGGAGCAGCTGGAAGAGGCAGTTGCCGAAAGTGAAAAAGCCGAACAAGACCTCGGAGAACTACTGGTAACAAAAGGCCTTATCAGTTCCAAGGAATTGGGCAGAGTTCTTGAAAAACAGCTCGGTGTCCCGTATGTCGACCTGACAACTTACGACATTGACAAGGAAGTTGTGCTGCTTCTCCCGGGAAGTTTCGCACGAAATCACAAGGTTCTCCCGCTCAGGATAACCGCAGACCGATTAATTGTCGGGATGATTGACCCAAAAGACGTCTCAACGATTGACGACCTTAAGATGATAAGCGGCAGGCAGATTGAACCCATGCTGGTCATAGGGAACAAACAGCTCGAAGTCGCTACTGACAAATACTACGGCAAAGAGCCGGCACCGGAAAGCAAAAAACCTGAAGAGAGCCCGGCTGCTGTTCCGGCAGGAGGAGAAAAAGCGCGTCTTGATGAGCTGGTAGAAAGTGTATCAGTCGTGAATCTGGTAGCATCCGTAATTGAGGGTGCCATCCATTCAGAAGCAACAGATATCCATCTCGAGCCGCAGGATCCCGAGATGCGCGTACGCTACAGAATTGACGGACTGCTCTACGATGTCATGACCATCCCCAAGAATGTTGAGGCAGGTCTGATTTCAAGAGTGAAGATTCTCTCAAACATGGATATAACAAGGAAACGCCAGCCTCAGGACGGACATTTCTCCATAGAGATAAAGGGGGAGGTTTATGATATGCGGCTCTCCACACTTCCCACTTCTCTCGGCGAGAAGCTTGTTATCAGGCTGCTGAACCCGAAAAACGTTTTTTTAGGGTTGAAACAGCTCGGGCTTGACCCTGAAGATTATGCCAGAGTAGATTCCCTGATCCATGAACCACACGGTTTGTTTCTTACAACAGGACCTATCGGCTGCGGAAAAACGACAACACTTTACGCTGCCCTTAATCAGATTAACATTCTCACGGAAAGCATCGTGACGATAGAAGANCCCATTGAGTATGAACTCCCGGGAATAAATCAGGTGCAGGTAGATTACAAGATAAACCGTACTTTCGTGAGCACCCTCCGTGCAGTTTTGCGGCAGGATGTTGACACGCTCCTTATCGGTGAAATCCGGGATGAGGAAACAGCACAAATTGCGACGGGCGCCGCTGTGACCGGACACCTCGTCTTCAGCACCCTGCACACCAATGATGCAGCAGGAGCAGTAAGCAGGCTTCTGCATCTGAATGTCCCTCCTTTCCTTGTCTCGAGCTCTCTTTCCGGAATTGTTGCAGAGAGACTGGTAAGAAAAATCTGCAACTACTGTAAGGAAGAGTATGCACCCGCAGATACCCTGCTCGAAGAAACAGGATTGAAAGGCAAACTCGAGAAAGGCAGCAAACTCTATCGCGGGAAAGGATGCAGTTACTGCTACCACACAGGTTATCACGGAAGGACTGGAATATTTGAAGTCCTTCCGGTAAATCACCGCATTAAGGAACTCATCCTGAAACGTGCCCCCGAATCTGAAATAAAACAACTTGCTATCTCAGACGGGATGACGACACTTTTTGAAGCCGGCGTTGGAAAAGTGAAAGATGGAACTACAACGGTAGAGGAATTAGTGCGGACTGTAAGAGGAGAATAAAAATGGCCGGAGAACAGAATGGAAAACAGGACGGAACACGGCTTACAAGTGAGATAAGAGAAGCCTTGCATCGTGACTTGAGTGAAGGAGGTCATGCTGTTCCGGAAGAAGAGTTAAGAGGAAAAATCCCCTTGTTTCGGATGGATATACTATGGCGTCTGCGGCCTGTGAGCATGAGGCAAATAATAAGTTTTACACGGGAACTCTCTCTTCTCATCCATTCGGGTATGCCCCTTTTGCGCAGCCTTAAAGCTCTTTCAAAACGCAGCGGGAACGAGAGATTCCGGAGGACAGTGCACAGAATAAGTATCATGGTAGAAAACGGAAGTCCGTTCTGGGAAGCTCTTGCCAGTTTTCCCCATGTCTTCTCCAAAATATACGTCAGTACAATCAGAGCCGGCGAGGTAAGCGGACGTCTGGAACCAACTCTTAACGTGCTTGCAAAGTTTTACGAAACGGGATACAATCTGCATCGCAAAATCCGCGGGGCTATGTTTTATCCGTTAGTGGTATTGGCAGTAGTAATCGGAGTGATAATCCTCATGTCCGTGGTAGTGATACCTGTCTTCGTCAGTGCGTTTGAAGAACTCCGGATTGACGTCCCGCCGCTTACGAGAGCTCTAATAAACACCGCAAATTTCCTCCAGCAATTCTGGTACCTGTTCCTGATTATAGCAGGGTTCTTCATCGCAAGCTACTATCTGCTTAACAGGGTAATTGCCGGGCAGCTCCTGATCGACAGATTAAAACTGAAGATGCCCATATTCGGTCCGATTCATCTGAGAATGGTAATATCTCGTTTTACTCGGACCCTCGGCATTTTACTTCAGAGTGGAGTCTCCATCCTGGAAGCACTGGACATCTCTGCTGAGACATGCGGTAATGAGATTGTAGCAAAAAAACTTGACGAAATAAGACAGGGGATAGAGAAAGGAGAAACCCTTGAAAGCTGTCTCGCAGAGCCGGGAATCTTCCCTCCATTGCTCACTGACATGCTGATTGTAGGAGAAGAAGCCGGGGCTCTGGAAAACGTACTTGACAATGTGGCTGCGGTATATGAGGAAGAAACAAGTGATGTAGTATCAAACCTTACCACAGTTGCCGAACCCGTATTAATCATAGCAATGGGATTCTTAGTTGCATTTGTATTTTCTTCGCTATTCGTTCCGTACATTAAGCTGGTAGCAGCAATAGGCGGAGCGTAGAAGTAACAAACAAAAGCGCAGAGCATATATAAAATCAGAAGAAACAAGTGGTGTCGGGCTCGTCAACGGCGAGCCCGATAAAAGGATACTGTCAAATAAAGCATGAAAGATAAATAATGATGCAGGAGGTATCCCTGCCTCACCGGCAGGCGCGAAAGGAGAAAAAAACATGAAAGATGATAACTGGGGAAAGCTGATAGAAAAAGTAGACAAGTCAAATATGCTCAAGCTTATCCTCGACTTTAACAAACAGTGTGAAGAGGCAGTCGAGTTAGCAGCTTCCACAAGAATACCCCCGGAATATGCAGATATAGAAAAGATAGTGGTAGCAGGACTCGGAGGCTCTGCAATAGGCGGGGATTTGCTTTTCACATGCCTGGCAGATGAACTCAAAATCCCCTTGCTCGTAGTACGTGACTACAGCCTCCCGGCACTTGTTGACGAAAAAACTCTGTTTATTGCTGCCAGCTATTCAGGGAACACGGAAGAAACTTTGAGTTCATACGATGATGCAATGTCCCGTTCCGCCATGATTGTAGGAATAACAAGCGGAGGAGAATTGAAAAAACGCTGTGAGCGTGACGGGAAACCGGTAATTACCATCCCCGGCGGAACACCCCCCCGAACTGCTGTAGGATATCTTTTTTTCCCTATGCTGGTCACATTGGCAAAACTGAAAATAGTAACCGACAAGTCTGCGGACATAGCAGAAACCCTGGCTCTGCTTAAAAAACTCAGCCATGATTATCATGCTTTACCGGATAACCCGGCAACTGCACTGGCGAAAAAGTTGTACGGCAGAATACCGATAATATACGGTTCGGCAAAGACCTCAGCCGCCACGCTCAGGTGGCGGACACAGATCAACGAAAATAGCAAGACTCTTGCTTTTCACCATCTTTTCCCCGAACTGAACCATAATGAAATAGTGGGATGGGAAAAACTAACTCAGATCATACAAAACTTCAGAATTATCATCCTACGGGATAAAGGCGAAAGCGATAGGGTGAAAACAAGGGTAGAGATAACAAAATCAATAATCGGAGATGTACCCTGCGGAATTGATGAAGTGTCTTCTGAAGGGGAATCTCTTCTGACAAGACTTTTTTCGCTCATCTGCCTGGGTGATTTTGTAAGCTTCTATTTAGCCGTATTGAACGGCGTCGACCCTACACCCGTTGAGAGAATTGATATTCTTAAAGAGAGGCTGGCACAAAGATGAAAGCCCTAATTCTCTCAGCAGGTTATGGAACAAGGCTCCTCCAATTAACCAGGAACCATGCAAAACCGCTGCTCCCTGTAGCAGGCAAACCCATGGTGGAACATATCATAGACAAAATAGGGGAAGTAGCCTGCATAGACGAGATATACATGGTAATCAACCAGAAATTTGCAGGTGATTTTGAAGACTGGGCCGCCCGCCTGGAATCCGGAAAGAAAATTACACTGTTCAATGACGGGTCAACGGATGATTCCAACAAACTGGGAGCAATCGGGGATATGAAACTTGTCGTTGAGAAAGGTGGAATTTCAGATGATTTGCTTGTTATTGCAGGAGACAACCTGTTTGATTTTTCTCTTAATCCGTTTGTAGAGTTTTTTCAGGAAAAAGGGGACTCCGTAGGACTCTACCGTGTTGAACCGCTTGAACTTGTGAAGAAATACAGTGTAGTCGAACTTGATGAAACAGGCAGACTCACAGGTTTTGAAGAAAAACCGGATGCTCCTTCCACCAATCTAATCGCAATCTGCATATACCTTTTCCGGAAAGACAAGTTGAATCTCATTTCGAGATATATTGAAGAAGGCAACAACCAGGATGCACCCGGATACTATATAAAATGGCTGGTTCAGAGAAGATCTGTCTCCGGATTCGTATTCAGCGGAAAATGGTTTGACATAGGAGACCTTGAATCCTATAATACCGCAGACAGATCTTTTGCCTGACTGCACCTTACAACTGTAATTATTGGGAGGGGGGGGAAATGACATCTGAATACCTTTTTACTTCGGAATCGGTTACTGAAGGACACCCTGACAAACTTGCTGACCAGATTTCAGATGCTGTCCTTGACGCAGTGCTCTCACATGACCCTGACGGGAGAGTCGCTTGTGAAACACTGGTTAGCACAGGACTTGCCTTTGTTGCGGGAGAAATAACCACCGGATGTTATGCTGACATCCCCGGCATAGTCCGCGAGACAATAAGAACTGCCGGATATACGGATCCCGATTACGGGTTTGACTATGAAAGCTGCGGGGTACTAACAGCAATCCAGGAACAATCACCTGACATAGCACTCGGAGTAGATACAGGAGGCGCAGGAGATCAGGGAATGATGTTTGGCTACGCAAGCAGGGAAACCGCTGAGCTCATGCCTCTACCCATAACCATTGCACACAAACTTGTAAGAAGACTTGCTGAACTCAGAAAAGAGAAAATTGTTGATTATCTCCGCCCGGACGGGAAAAGCCAGGTAACTGTATTGTACATTGACGGAAAACCTGCCGGGGTAAAAACAGTCGTCCTGTCTGCCCACCACGGCCCGGGAGTAGACGCAAAACGTATCCACAAAGATTTGGAAGAACTCGTCATAAGACACGTACTGCAGGGTTCGAGCCTCGCAAAAGACGCAAAGATTCTGGTTAACCCGACAGGAAGATTCGAAGTCGGCGGGCCGCGGGGAGATACAGGACTAACAGGCAGGAAAATAGTAGCGGATACGTACGGCGGGGTAGGCAGTCACGGAGGAGGATGTTTTTCAGGGAAAGACCCGACCAAAGTCGACCGTTCAGCATCATACCTCGCAAGATACATTGCGAAGAATGTAGTTTCTTCAGGTATCGCGGACAAGTGTGAAATACANCTTGCTTATGCAATCGGGGTAGCTGAACCCGTCTCTATTATGGTAAANACACTGGGAACGGGGAAAATCTCTGAAGACAAAATCAGGAAGCTTATCAAAGACAACTTCAAACTAACCCCGCTCGGAATAATAGAAATGCTGGACCTTAAGAGACCTATCTATAGGAAGACAGCAGCCTACGGTCATTTTGGAAGAAACGAAGAAGGCTTCACGTGGGAAAAGACAGATAAGGCAGATACTTTGAGAAAGAGCATGGAAAAAACGAAGGGAAATTAAAAGATGGACTACGACATAAAAGATATAGAGCTCGCAGGGAAAGGCAGACAACATATTGAATGGGCAAGGAAAAGAATGCCGGTGCTTGAACTCATACGCGATAGGTTCGAGAAAGAAAAACCGCTGGAAGGCGTGCGTCTGGGAGCCTGCCTCCACGTCACGACTGAAACAGCTGTCCTCGCATCTACACTGAAGGACGGAGGAGCTGACGTCTCACTCTGCGCTTCGAACCCCCTGAGCACACAGGACGAAGTTGCGGCAAGTCTTGCTGCAGATTTCGGTATAAAAGTTTTTGCGATCCGGGGAGAGGATAATGACACCTACTACNCACATGTAAAACACGTTCTGGATACCATTCCAAACGTGACAATGGATGACGGAGCCGACTTGGTTTCAACAATCCACAAAGACAGAAAAGAATTGATAAAACAGGTGCTCGGGGGAACTGAGGAAACAACTACAGGAGTTATCCGTTTGAGAAGCCTGGAAAACCAGGGGATGCTTGCATTTCCTTTAATAGCTGTTAATGACGCTGATACCAAACACCTGTTTGACAACAGGTACGGAACAGGACAGAGCACTGTGGATGCCATCATCCGCATGACGAATATTCTTCTCGCCGGGACCACATTTGTCGTCTGCGGTTACGGGTGGTGCGGAAAGGGAATTGCCTTGAGGGCAAAAGGGATGGGAGCCAACGTTATAGTAACCGAAGTCTCTCCACTCCGTGCCCTTGAAGCTCTCATGGACGGATACAGAGTAATGCCGCTCATAGAAGCATCCAAAATCGGAGATGTTTTTGTTACTGCAACAGGAGACACAAAAGTTATCGCAGCAGAACATATTTCAGTGATGAAAAACGGAGTTATCCTGGCTAATTCCGGTCATTTCAATGCAGAAATCGACATTGAAGCACTTGAAAAACTCAGCATCAATAAAAAGAGAGNAGTGGACCTCATTGATGAATATACAATGGAAGACGGAAGNAAAATNGCCCTTCTCGGCGAAGGCAGACTTGTAAACCTGGCCGGAGCAAAAGGACATCCACCGGCAGTTATGGATATGAGTTTTGCAAACCAGGCTCTATCNGCAGAGTTTATTGTTAAAGAAGGAAAGAATCTTGAGAAGAANGTTTATCCCGTCCCTGAGGAAATAGATAGGAAAATTGCACAGCTAAAATTGCAGGCAATGAGTATAGAAATTGATAAACTCACCGCCGAACAAAAGAAATACCTGTCTTCCTGGGAATTAGGAACTTAGGAATCTTGAACCGGAAATCCTAACCTGACAGGTGCGGCACGTTTAGTAAACCGAGTATACCCGTCACTCCGAAGATACCATTCGCAAACCATGCTCCCACAACAGGGGGCAGAAAACTTTCTCCAAGCACGCTGCCAATACTTTGCAGCAGGTAATATACAAGGCATATGGCAAGCGCATTTCCAAAACCAATCAAGACGCCTCCCCGACGCTGTCGTATTGCAAACGGGATCCCTATCAGCATAACAACAAGATTGGCAAATGGAAGCGAGATTTTGTTGTGCAGGCTGACAAGTTCCTTCTTCGGATTGAACCCCATTCCCCGCAATCTTTCTATATACCTGNTCAATTCCCGGGAACTCATTTCTTCTGCCTTTAGCTGTNCTCTTGTAAAATCCCCGGGGGTTTCTTCAATTCCGGCAAGCCGGGGGACTACAGCTTCAACCTCATCATCTGCAGACAAACCTCTTTTAAAAAACGTCCAGCCAGCCTTGTTCACCTTCACTTCACCCGCATACACACTGGATTGCACTCTACCTCTCGAATCAAATTNCCGGAGAGTTGCATCATGGAACAACCACTCACCGTTAACCCATTTACCTTTGCTCGCGTGAAACTTCCATAATTCCAGCCCGTCTTTGCCATATCCCGTTATTTCTATTCTTGAGAAGGAATTCTTCTCAGTATCAATCAGTTCCACATAGAACTTGCGGTTATCCGAGCCGTAGAATATGCGATTCCTCCATACGTGTTGTTCTTTGTTACCCTTAATCTTAGTCTCCTTTATCCGGCAAGCCTTTCTGGCAGAATCAGGCACATTTTTCTCATTCACCGCCATTGATACTAAAGAAAGAACCAAGCCCGAAAGAATAAAGGGTAAGAGAATCCTGCGAGGATGTACACCGCCTGCCGCAGCCGCAGTCATCTCATTATTTTTCGAAAACCCTGCAAGAGTGTACATGGTCGAAAGGAGTACAGCCAGCGGACACATCCTGACAAATACCAGAGGAATCAGGCTAAGATAATAACTGGTTATTACCTCCACAGAGGTTTTGTTTTGTATGATTGCATCCAGCCTGCCGAAAAGGTCAATTATTATGTAAAAGGATACAAATGCCAGTATGCACCAGATTAGAGAAACGAGAAAAAAACGCATCAGGTATCTATCGAGGATCCTCATCTGGCTCTCCACATGAGAAAACAACCCGATGTCCCAAGCAAAATATTCGGCACCCATACAGAAATCCCCGGAAGTATTCCCTTCTCTCCCAGAGCCTGTCCTGCAGTGAAAAGGGCATAGTATATAATTATAAGAAAAAGACTCAATCCGAAGCCTGTCGACCTGCCGCCTTTTTTTAGTCTCAATGCAAGCGGAACTGCAATCAATGCGAAACTCAGTGATGCAAAAGCAAGAGAAAGTTTCCTGTTGATTTCAGTCAATAGAGGAGCTGTATCAATTCTTTTTCCTTGAAATTCAACTATCTTATCTCTCAATTCTTCTATATTCATATCCTTCGGTCTCTTGCTTATTATTCCTCCCTGTGCGGGCAACTTCAAATCCATGTAATATTCCCTGAAACTGGAACGGTAGTAGCGATGCGGCTGATCCAGCTCAGCTTCATCAATCGTGCCATTCATAAGTTTCAACGTAATTGCGCCTTCATGCGAACCCGGGAGGACTTCCCCTATAGCAGCTACTATGCTTGTCGGTAATCCTTCTTCCATCAACCGCACAATCTGAATGCCATAGAGACGATCACCCTTGACTTTCCTGATATAGATCACATAATTCTCAAAATCTTCAATTAGTGCCCGCGGCTGTAGNAAAATGGATGGTTTCCTGCTCCCAAGNCTCGCAACTAATTCCCTGGTGGCATACGTTGCCCTCGGGAGAATCCTATCGTTTAGTCTCACACACAGCAGACTCAGCAAAAGCGAGAAGAGTATGACAACCGCACCAAGCCTGACTGGATTAACNCCGCTTGCCCTGATTGCCACAATCTCATTGTCAGAGTTGAATCTCCCGAACGCAAGGAGGATAGAAAGCAGAACAGCCATCGGAAAAGAATAGGAAACGATAAACGGGATCAGGTAAAGAAAGAGCTTCAACACCACTGCAGCTTCCTCCCGTTGTGTGACCACTATTTTCACCAGCTGCCCCATATTTCCCATGAACAGGATAAATGCGAACACAAACAAACCGAGGAGAAAAGGTTTTAGGTGTTCTATGAGGATATACGTTTTTAGTGTTTTCATTACTTGAAATTATCTTTCTTATTGTGTAGAATGTAGCACATCAGGAATAGGTAGTCAAGTATATGAAAAAGTGAACAGCCATCGGTGGATAGGCTGCAGCATGATACTAAAGGGGAGGATGAATATGGCAATCCACAACAGTTTAAAGTCACGCAAATCACATCAGCACAAAAACGTATTGAAACGCTCGGAACGCGTGAAAGCCCTGAAATCCAAGAAGAAGTGGGAAGAAGGAGACTCAATCTACGGTTTGCCCAAGGTGAAAACCACACCGTAAGACTTCAAACCCGAGTTGCAGTGGGGCAGTAGCTCAGTTGGGAGAGCGCATCCCTCGCACGGATGAGGTCAGGGGTTCAAATCCCCTCTGCTCCACCAGAATTATTGTCTATGTGAAAGGTGTAGTAGTCTGGGCTGGAAGAAAGTTTGTTTAAAAAGAAATGTCAAAAAAAACCCCGATNAAATAATGCTTGAATCATATAACAGTCAGATGTATGATAATATAGTAGAGTGGGTTTTTAGGACAAGAAGCGTAGCGTTGGCAGTCTGTTGATATAGCCAGGGAGGATAGCCAATGGCAAAGGAACATGCAGGGGAAGAAATGCGGAAGTATTCCCGCTCAGAAATGACAATGCCTTTTTCCTATCAGACTTCTCAAGNTTCGGAAAGCAGAACTTCTTTTACCAAAAACATAAGTAGCGGGGGGCTTTGCTTTGAAACCGATATGCCTATTTCCCGCGGGGATCTTTTGCAAATTGAGGTTGATGAACCGGCTGCAGTGAAATTGAGGCGAGGAGCTCCTGCTTTCGTTAAGGCACAAGTAGTCTGGGTAAACAAGCAGGCTGATGATATGGTATACGAATCAGGACTGAAATTTCTTAACTGATGCCTTAACAGTCAAACCGAACAAAAATCTCTTACTGCACGACATTAAGAAATTTTACCCACACACATTTCAAAGGACAGGAAGATAGTTCTCTANTTCGTACGGATGGACCTGGNTTCTGTAGTTATTCCATTCAACCTTCTTACTGACAATGAAATTGTGAAAAATATGTTCTCCGAGGGCATCACGCACAAGCTTGCTATCTTCAGTAAGCTCAATCGCTTCAATAAGACTTCCCGGCAGTGATTTTATTCCGAGATCTTCTCTCTCTTTCACGCTGATACTGTAAATGTCTCTCTCCACAGGTTTAGGCAATTCGAGACTATCCTCTATCCCTTTCAGCCCTGCAGCAAGCATCACAGAAAATGCGAGGTAGGGATTGCATGCAGGGTCGGGACTTCTGTATTCTATTCTCACTGCTTCTTCTTTCCCGGCCTTATGCATTGGAACTCTCACAAGAGTAGACCTGTTTCTTCGTCCCCACGATACATAAACAGGCGCTTCATACCCGAGGACGAGTCTCTTGTAGGAATTGACCCATTGATTCGTAACAGCGGTAATCTCAGATGCATAACTGAGAATTCCGGCTGCATATCCCTTCGCAATACCGGAGAGATGATAATTATCCTCCGGGTCAAAGAAAGCATTCTTCTTCCCTTTGAAAAGCGACTGGTGTACATGCATTCCGCTGCCATTTTTNCCAAAGATTGGTTTGGGCATAAATGTAGCATANAAACCGTATTTCGAAGCAATTTCCTTAACNACAATACGGTAGGTCATCACGTTATCCGCCATGGTCAAAGCATCATTATAGCGGAGGTCGATTTCATGCTGTGACGGGGCAACTTCATGGTGGCTGTACTCAACCACAACTCCCATTGCTTGAAGCGCCAGGATAGTTTCCCTCCTCAAGTTATCTGCCGCATCCAGCGTTGTCAAATCGAAATAGCCGCCTTCGTCAAGCACTTCGGGTTTCTTCTCATTCTTGAAATAAAAATATTCAAGTTCAGGGCCAACACAGAATGTATACCCTTTCTCATCCAGCTTCTTCAGGTTCTTTTTTAGAGCATACCTGGGGTCACCTTCATACGGTTCGCCATCAGGCGTAAGTACATCAGCAAACATCCTCCCCTCGGATTTTTCTTCAGGACGCCATGGCAGCAATTGNAATGTAGCCGGGTCAGGTTTCGCAACCATATCACTCTCATCAATCCTTGCGTACCCCTTTATTGATGACCCGTCAAACCCCTGCCCATCCTCAAGTACCGTTTCCAGTTGTTCACTGGCAATCGAAAAACTCTTAAGCTGCCCATGGATATCCGTAAACCAGAGCTGGACAAACTTGATCCCTCTATCCTTTACAAGTTTGAGAACATCTTCACGCGAATGCTTCATGACCGTTCTCCTCTCAGCCTCTGCCCTGAATAATCATCCTCATAATATCACACCACATGTGGGTCATACTGAAATGGATATCCTCAATGTACGATATGACATCACTCGGAACAATGAAACAAATATCCACTATATCCTTTACTCTGCCTCCCTGATATCCTGTCAAAGCAATTGTTACTGCCCCTTTATCTTTCGCAGCCTTAAACGCCCTTACTATGTTTTCGGAGTTCCCGCTCCCGGTTATTCCCATAACAATATCGCCTTCTTCCACCCAGTTAAGCAACTGTTGGGAAAATATATCGTCAAAGCTCACATCATTAGCCCAGCTGGTCAAAGTCGCTACGTTATCATTAAGACACAGGGTTTTGAACCGTTTACCCGTAACAACGATTTCGTCCTTCTTGTCCGAGACTATTGTATGCTTTGCAAGGTCATTGATAAGATGGGAAGCCGTTGAAGCATGTCCTCCGTTACCCATCGTGATAATCTTTTTACCATCCTCATAAGCCTTCATCAAAGCCTTGACAATCTTTTCCATCTCCTCTACCGGGAACCTCGCATATACCTCACTGATCCCTTTTGCATAATCCTTAATCTCTTTCTGCATATCCATCTTTCTCTCTCCTCTCAAAATTTGTACAGCTCACATAGCTTATTGTAATATCCTAACCATCCTGCCCAACACTTTACAACAAAAACAGTTTTGACTCAAGCAGATTAATTTCCTCCGGCCATTGCAGTCTATTCCTTCCCTTCAAAATATATCTGAACCTTCATAGTGCAATCGCCCTTATCATCAATGTACCTATAAGCTTCAGCATACTCGGAAAACGGAAATCTGTCAGTAACAAGTTTCTTCAACTCAACCCTGTCTTCGTCAATAAACCGGATAGCATCTCCAAAATCCTCTTCTTTATACATAAGAGTCCCGATAAGTTTCAGTTCCAGGTTCTGAACCAGGCTAATATCAAGGTGGAATTTTTCCCCGGGCACACCGACTATGATGATATCCGTTCCTCCCCTGGCCAACTCTATTGCCTGTTCTACTGTATCTTCTATCCCAACGCATTCCAGTATTACATCAGCTTTATCAGGACCAAACTCAGACACAATTGTCTTTTCAATATTATCAGTGAGTATGTTCACAGGATAGGTTACACCGCAATCTGATGCCTTTTCCAATTTGAACCGGCTCCTATCCGTTATCATAACCGCCTCCGCTCCTTTGGCTCTGGCAACCTGTGCAACAAGATTTCCGATAGGTCCGGCACCAAGAACAAGAACCTTTTTCCCTCCCACATCACCGCATTTCCTCAATGCGTGAACAGCTACTGCCAGAGGTTCAACCATTGCTCCTTCCTCAAAAGACATAGTGCCGGGAATCGGAATAACATTTTCCTGCGGGACAAGAAGATATTCACCAGCCGCACCCGGGACGTGAAACCCCACTACCTTGAGGTCACTGCAAATGTTATAATTCCCATGACGGCAATTATAACAATTCCCACAGGTAACCTGCGGTCTTACAATAACTCTATCACCGGATTCAATCCCGGTAACCCCATCACCCGTCTCTCTGACTTCGCCAGAAACTTCGTGACCAAGAATTACCGGATATTCTTTGTATATATGCTCACCGTGAAAGACATGCATGTCCGAACCGCATATCCCGATATTCCGCACTTCTATCAGGACCATGGGGCCCTGCACTGACGGGACAGGAACATCCCTGACTTCAATGCTGCCGGGCCTCACAACAACAGCC
>JGI24724J26744_10000733_pt1 | contig 23250 bp, 22 predicted proteins | sample Cruoilmetagenom7_FD_26744 | JGI IMG/M metagenome (IMG submission 26744) | reverse complement strand
CGTGTAGTCAGTAGAAAAAAGCTGCAAACACGTCGCTGAACCATTGGATTTTGCTGCGGTTCAGCTTCAGAGCACAACGCCCTTCCAGTGGAACATCCGTTACAAAAATAAAGAAGGTGAAGATAATCTCTTCACCTAACTTAGGGATTATGGTGTCTTGCAAAAACAGCTTCACTAGGCTCTATATAGAGATGGAACGACGATACGAAGGTATAAGGAGAAAGGTGGAACTCTGAACGAGAGATAGCAATAGGGTTTACTGATGAAATCTCTCCACAACTCGAGCTAACATTTTGCGGGTATAGAGCCTTGGAAAGCCGAGGATTCTTCCCGAAGCTTCCCTACACCTCTTGCTGGATCAGAGGGTGCTTAAAGGAGGAGAGTTTAGGCAACGAATTATGCGTTTAACTATACAATCTTGGTAGTGTAACATTGGGATGACATTTCTCCGCGGCATGAAGATTCTGTAGAAAACAGACTAGGTAAGGGCGAATATGTGATTGCCCCAGAGGTAAGGTGATGGTTAAGCTCCCTTTTCCCCATTAGACAGCCAGTGTCTCCTTTGCTTCAATACTGCCTTGCTATATCTCCACCCCTAGTGTATCGCTACTCTTAATTCAGTATCTAATATAGATCTCTTCCCCCCTAATTAATCTCCTATTATATTTCCCCCAACCCTCTCCGGTGGAGCTCATGGGGAAACCTCCACCCCTCTTTTCTCAAGCTGTAGAATGTAAACCTCAATTGAAGTATCGTTTAACGGATTGCCCCTAAGGTCCAGCTCTTCCAGATTGGTCAGGTTTGAAAGTGGTGAGATATCGCTTATTTGGTTCCCGGCAAGATCCAGATCTTCCAGATTGGTCAGGTTTGAAAGCGGCGAGATATCGCTTATTTGATTGGCCTCGAGGTCCAGCTCTTCCAGATTAGTACAATGCTCCAGTCCAGCGAGGTTAGTTATACCCCATCCGGTGGCATCAAGCTCAGTTAGCCCTTCCAGATCTGTAGTATAAATTGGCCCTTTGGGCTTTCCGATTGCTTTCCTTATTGCTCCTTCAAGGTTCTGGTCAGGGAAGGTGATTTCCTGCCCCGTCTTTCCTATTACTCTCTCCGGCGTTGCTGCTACGACTTGGCCCCCCAAAGTGGTCAAAGGAAGCATCGTCACCAGCAGGCCAACAATAATCATTGTTATGGCTATTTTCCACATCGCTTTGATCTCCTCCTTGATTCTATTTACCTCTTCCTTAAGGAATGATTTGGGCTGATAAATCCCTACGTTCGTGCAAAAAGACTCAGTATAGGTACCCCCTTCCTAACTCTTTGCCCAAGCCCCCCCGAAGGTTTCTTCCTTCAACGCCTCTAGCCTACACCAGAGAGATAGTGGGTTTCGGCTGCGCTTTACCCACCCTACTACTACTGAGCCCTCTGAGGCACCCATTTAGCCATGATATTGCCCCCCCTGGGATTATCTATGAGGTATTATAGGTGTGTCCTGCCTTCATTGTCAAGATATTTGTAGTCAAGAAGCAAGAATGGCACCACCCAGGTAGAGGTCAGCCATCCAGAGTATCCACCTGGATCAGATCTCCAGGGGCTTTAAGGCTCGTAGTTCTTAGGCTTTCTAATGGTATAGGGTCGCGTCTTCTGTCTCTCAGTCATCAGCAGTATCCTGCCCGCTATAGAGGTGGAGCCCCAATAACCTGGCTGGTGAAGCAGCACCACAAGCTTGTCTTTGCCCCAGCGAGGGTATTGCCCCGTAACCGCTACCCCTGCCGGCACCAACTCTAGAGGGGCAGTAGGTGATTCAATTTGCAGACTTGACAGGCAGGTGAAAGGTAAAGTAAAATAAAATGTGTCTTGGGGTTTGCGTTTTTCTTCAATTGCAAATCTCCCCTTTTGTTTTCTTTAGCCGGTAGAATCTGCTTGCTCCTATTTTAAATCAAGCTTTTGCTCCCAAGGAAGGTAAACTTACCCTTGGCTTCCAGGAGAAATAATACTGCCCAGGGAGAAGAGTGGCGAAATACATTTTTGTTACTGGAGGGGTAGTAAGTTCAGTAGGGAAGGGGGTTACTGCTGCTTCTGTGGGCAGAATTCTTAAGAGCCGCAATATCTCGGTCTCCATTCAGAAACTAGACCCATATCTCAATGTCGATCCAGGAACAATGTCCCCCTACCAGCATGGTGAGGTCTTTGTTACTCAAGATGGGGCTGAGACCGACCTTAATCTGGGGCACTATGAGCGCTTTATAGATAGTGACCTTACTGCTGCCTCTAGTGTCACTACAGGGCAGATTTATAGCTCAGTGATCAACCGAGAGAGAAGAGGAGATTTCTTAGGCGGCACTATTCAAGTAGTGCCTCATGTCACTCAAGAGATAAAGGAGAGGATTGGCGATGTAGCCCGACTGACTGGAGCGGCAGTAATTATTGTAGAGGTAGGTGGCACTGTCGGTGACATTGAGGGGCTTCCCTTCCTCGAGGCTATCCGGCAGATGCGCAGTGAAATAGGCAGAGAGAATGTTCTTTACATCCATGTTACCCTTTTGCCTTATATATCCTCTACCGGGGAACTAAAAACTAAGCCTACCCAGCATAGCGTCAATGAGTTGCGCCGCATTGGTATCCAACCTGATATTATTGTCCTGAGAAGTGACTATCCAGTGCCTGAGGGAATTAAAGCAAAGGTTTCTCTGTTTTGCAGCGTGGAGAAGAGAGCAGTAATACCACTGTCTACGGTGTCCACCATCTATGAAATCCCCCTCATTCTTGAGGAGGCAGGGCTTGGCAATCTACTGATGGAGATGCTCGATCTGCCCATAGAGGGGGGGGATTTAAGCGAGTGGCGTAGTCTGGTAGAGCGAATAAAAGCTCCTAAACAGCCGGTATCGATTGGCCTAGTGGGCAAATATGTAGAGCTACATGACGCCTATCTCTCGGTGCGAGAAGCGCTATCTCACGCTGCTACATACCACGATCGGGAGGCAGATATCCATTGGATTAATTCAGAGGATTTGGAGAAAAGTGAGGCTGATGTTGACGGGCTTTTTCGCTCTGTCCAAGGCATAATAGTCCCTGGTGGTTTTGGTCAGCGAGGCATTGAAGGAATGGCAAAGGCAGCAGGGTATGCCAGGAAGCACGAGATACCCTACTTTGGCTTATGCTTAGGGATGCAGGTTATGGTAGTGGAGTATGCCAGATATGTGTTTAATACAAGCGAGCCTAATTCAACCGAGTTTGCCCTGAACACTGCTTACCCGGTAATTGACCTCTTACCTGAGCAGCGGGGAATAGCGGGGAAGGGGGGAACTATGAGATTGGGTGCTTATCCTTGTTATCTAGTTGAGGGTACCCGTGCTGCTCGTGCCTATGGGGAATCCCTAGTATATGAACGCCATCGTCATCGCTTTGAGCTCAACAACAGCTACCGCCGTATTTTCGAGGAGAGAGGGCTAATTGCCAGCGGGCTCTCCCCACAAGGGAGGCTAGTAGAAATTGTGGAGATTAAAGATCATCCTTGGTTTGTGGGTGTCCAATTCCATCCTGAATTCAGGTCGCGCCCTAATCGCCCTCATCCCCTGTTTTTCTCTTTCATTGGAGAGGTGAAGAAAACCTTGCGTGAAGGAGCACAGCCCCCCTTGCCGCTGTGAAAAGGTTAAAATTTAATGCATCTTTTTCTTGATACAGCCAACATTGAGCAAATTCGCCACGCGGCAAAACTAGGTGTGATCAGTGGGGTCACTACTAACCCTAGTTTACTTTCTCTAGAAGGGCGATCCGATTATAAGGCAGTCATTTTGGAGATTTGCTCTATTGTGAGTGGCCCGGTGTCAGCAGAGGTACTCAGTCATGAAGTGGGCTCGATGATTGAAGAGGCCCGAGAGATCTCCTCGTGGTCACCTCAGGTAGTGATCAAGATTCCGATTACCCCTTTTGGTCTTGAGGCTATCTCCATCCTGTCTAAGGAGAACATAAAGATAAATCTTACCTTATGTTTCTCTGTGAACCAAGCTCTCTTGGGGGTTTTGGCTGGTGCTACCTATGTAAGTCCTTTTGTGGGTAGATTGGATGATATCGGGCATAATGGAATGGAGCTAGTGGCTGAGATTGTGCAAATCTTCGCTCATTATAATTTTTCCACCCAGGTGATTGCTGCTAGTATTCGCCATCCCTTACACTGTGTTGCTGCTGCCAAAGCAGGGGCACACATTGCCACCGTTCCCTACAAGGTCTTAATGGAGATGACCTCCCATCCGCTCACTACTGCTGGTATCGCGCGCTTCAGGGAAGATTGGAGCGGAATCTCACAGGAGGCTAAGCAAGAGAAGTGAACTTCGCCGACTTAGAAGCCAGGACACGAGAGGAGCTGGTTGAGATGGCCAGACAAGCAGGCATCTCCGGCTGTAGCTCGCTCAAGAAACAGGAGATCATCTTGCACCTTCTCCAGGCGATGTCAGAGCAACAGGGAAATATCTTTGTTACTGGCATCCTGGAGATTAGCACCGAAGGCTATGGTTTTTTACGGCGAGATAGTTGGTTACCTGGGGGAAATGATATTTATGTCTCTTCATCTCAGATACGGCGTTTCGGTTTACGTAGCGGAGACGAAGTGAAGGGCCAAGCCAGACCATCTAAGGAGGGGGAAAAGTACTATAGCTTGCTGCGAGTGGAGGCAGTTAATAACTTAGATCCTGAGTTTGCTAAGAGTCGCCCCTACTTTGATTCCTTAACTCCCATCTTTCCCAACAAACTAATCAATCTGGAAGCGTCTCCTGATAACCTTTCTACACGCTTATTGAATCTTGTCACCCCTATTGGGAGGGGACAGCGCGGGCTTATTGTCTCCCCACCCAAAGCGGGGAAGACGATGATCATCAAGCAGATTGCCAATGCGATTAGTACTAGGTACAGTGACATCTATCTTATGGTTTGCCTTATCGGCGAGCGGCCAGAGGAAGTAACCGATATAAGGCGCTCAGTTAAAGGGGCAGTAATAAGCTCCACCTTTGACGAACCGGTAGAGAATCAAACCAGGGTAGCTGAGCTGGCCTTAGAGCAAGCAAAACGCTTGGTAGAAGTGAAAAAGGATGTGGTTATCCTTCTTGACGGCATTACCCGGCTCACTCGGGCTTATAACCTAGCCCTGCCCCCTAGTGGGCGAACCCTTTCCGGTGGTATCGATCCCATCGCTCTATATCATCCCAAGCGTTTTTTAGGCGCAGCCAGAAATATTGAGGAGGGAGGCAATCTCACCATCATCGCTACTTGCCTCGTCGATACCGGCAGTCGTATGGATGAGGTGATTTACGAGGAATTTAAAGGTACCGGCAATATGGAGCTACATCTTGATCGCAGACTTGCCGAGCGACGCATTTTCCCAGCTATAGATATCTTGCGCAGCAGCACCCGACGCGAGGAATTGCTGTTTGATGAAACTACTTTAAAGAGCGTATGGCTACTGCGGCGCATGGTAGCTATGCTGGCAGCAAATTCATCCAATCCCACTGAATTGGTTTTAGAGCGGATGGCTAAGACCTCAAGCAATGCCGAATTCTTGGCTACGCTCAATAAGGAGATGTAAAACCAACTAAACCCCACCAAGAAGATGCACATTTTCTTGGTAACCCCGATAAATTTGGCGAAAATCTCAAAAGGTGTCCTCAATTATAGGTTGGGAAAATCCTTGATTTTGGTAGGTGGGAGAAGGCGATTGGACTTTTTGGCCTAATTTAGCAGGGAGGCCTGATGAGGAGGAAAGGGCTTCGCACTGGATATACTACTGGTTCTTGTGCTGCTGCCGCCGCCAAAGCGGCGGCAGCAGCACTAATAGGGCAATGGGATATAAGGAGCATTGACATCACCTTGCCGGGTAAAGAGGCGAGGAATTTTGCCATAGAAAGGTGCATCTGGGATGGGGGCAAGGCTTCCTGTCGAGTGATCAAGGATGCGGGAGATGACCCTGATGTCACCCATGGGGCTGATATCTGTGCCACGGTATCCTGGAGCGATGCACCGGGGATCACTATCGTAGGTGGGAGTGGAGTGGGAACGGTTACTAAATTAGGCTTGGGACTCCCCATAGGGGAGGCTGCCATCAACCCCATCCCCCGAAGGATGATCCTTGACTCAGTTGAAGAAGCCCTCGGCCTCGAGTTAACTCAACAGGGTTTACGAGTGGAGATCTCAGTTCCTAACGGTGAGGAAATAGCCAAAAAGACATTAAATCAAAGGTTGGGGATAGTAGGGGGGATCTCCATTCTGGGAACTACCGGGATTGTCATCCCTTATTCCACCAAGGCCTTCAAGGCTTCTATCCGTCAAGCTTTGGGAGTGGCTCAAGCCAATGGGTGTAGGGAGGTTATCCTGGTAAGCGGAAGACGGAGTGAGAAATTTGCCCAAGAGTTCCTTTCCCTTCGAGAGGAGGCATTCATCGAAGTAGGGGACTATGTTGGCTACTCTCTTGGGGAGTGCGTCAAAAAGAGGCTCGAGAAGGCTACTTTATGGGGGATGGTGGGAAAGATGGCTAAGATTGCCCAGGGGCAATTGTTTACCCACTCTAAAAGTTCAGCAGTGGAGCCGGAATTCCTAGCTGGGTTAGCTCAATACTGTGGGGCTGAGGATGAGGCCGTGGATCAAATAAAAAGGGTGGGAAGCGCTCGCCAATTCCTGGAAATAGCCTTGGAGAGTAACCTCAGCGAAGTCTGTGGAATGATTTGCCAGCTTGGTGCCCGAAATTGCTTCGCCAGGGTGAAGGAGAAGATAGCGATAGAGTGCATTCTCAGTGATTTCGAGGGGAAAGTCTTAGGCAGGGCGAGTGTGGGATAAGGTTTACATCATCGGCGTAGGTGAAGGTGGGGGCATAGACCCCAGATATAGGCCATTGGCCAATGAGGCGGAAATAGTCTTCGGCTCCCAGAGGCTGTTTAGTTACTTCCCTGAATTAACCGGAGAGAGATTTGCTATCCGGGGAAATTTAACTGAAGTGGTGGAGTCGATCCGAGCCAATTTGGGGAGGAGGAAGGTAGTAGTCCTAGCTTCCGGCGACCCTAACTTCTATGGCATCGCTAGGCATCTAGTTACTGCCTTGGGTAAAGAAAAGGTGGAGATAATCCCCAGCGTAAGTGCCATGCAGCTTGCCTTTGCCAGGATAAAGGAGAGCTGGGATGATGCTGCTTTCATCAGCGTCCATGGCCGACCGATGGAGGGGATTATGGAGGTAGTACATTCGAACCGAAAGGTTGGTATCTTCACCGACGCTGAACATACCCCGGCTGAGATCGCCAAATTCTTGTTATCTCATGGGTTAAAAGATTATCAGGCTTATGTCTGCGAGAATCTAGGCGGTGAACAGGAAAGGGTTATCCAGGCAGACCTTAGCACCTTAGCTACGATGAACTTTTCTCTGCTCAATTTTTTGATCTTAATCAGTACCGCTTCACCTCATACTTGGTCGCCAGGCATTCCCGATGAAGAGTTATTCACCTTGCGGGGAGGGTTGATCACCAAAATGGAGATTAGAGCAGTGAGTCTGGCCAAACTCGCTGTTAGGGAGGACAGCATCATCTGGGATATTGGTGCAGGATCTGGAGCAGTTTCCATCGAAGCAGCCTTGATTGCCAGAAAGGGGCGTGTCTATGCCATCGAGAAAGATGTCAAAAATATAGCCTTAATTGAGAAGAATATTGAGAAATTTGGCACTCATAATGTCGAGGTGATACACCAGATTGCTCCTCAGGGGCTAAGCGATCTCCCCGATCCCATGGCGGTATTTATCGGTGGGAGCGGCGGGAAGCTTGAGGAAATCTTAACTGTTGTCTGCTGCCGTCTGAGACCACAAGGAAGAATAGTAATTAATTTGGTTACTACGGACAACTTGAGCATTGCTCTTAATTACCTCAAGACCAGGGGATTCACCACTGAAGTGGCACTAGTGAATGTGGCCCGGAGCAAGCAGATAGCCAATCTCACTAGGTTTGAGGCATTAAACCCAGTATTTATAGCTTGCGCGAGAAGGGTGGAGGATTGAGCTTCAGGCAAGGAGTAGGACACTATCTGGCACGAATGTGTAAAAGTAACGATGAGTTGTCACCTTAAAATCCTTCGCCAGGGGAGTACTATATTACACCTGAGCCTGGGTGGTAGGGAGAGCACCGAGTCTTGGAAAGTAATCAGAATGGAAACAGAGGATATCGCCTGGATAGAGGAGGCGGTGTGATCGTTGGATCATGGCCAATCAGAGTGAAGCCTTTCGAGGAGGTGCTGATTAGCTAGGTAGGTTGACTCCTATGCTAAGGGAGGATAGGATATAACCAGAGAAATTTCCACCGTTATCGGGCGCAGCTATAGAGGTAGCCAAAAAACTAAAAGAGGGCGCAAGTGTCTGAAGATATCGATCTTTCCTTCATAGATCGGCCAGAGATTCGTCAATTCATATTCTACCCACGCAAAGATCACTATACCGAGCCTTCCATATCCAATGCAACTAACCACTTTGTCGAGGTTGCCCAGGGAACCTACATTGGGTGTCGGCTGTACCAGGCTAAGGCAAATTGCCCTATAATCCTTTACTTCCATGGCAATGGTGAAACTGTAGGTGACCATGACTACATTGCTCCACTTTATAACCAAAGGGGGATAAATCTCTTGGTAACAGACTATCGCGGGTATGGAATAAGCGGAGGTGAACCGACTTTCACCAATATGATTCGTGATGCCCATGTTATTTTTAAGGCCGTTAATGAGATCATTGACCGGAGTGGCTATAGTAAACATCTCTTCCTCATGGGTCGTTCGCTTGGAAGTGCCCCAGCAGTTGAATTAGCCTCCCATTACCAGAAAAGTCTCGATGGCCTTATCATTGAGAGTGGATTTGCCGATATCTTCCGCCTGTTAACCTTTTGGGGATTTAGGGTTGATAGGGCTTTTATGGACAAAGTGAGGGGGCTTTCTAACCTGGGGAAGATCCAATCGGTACATATTCCCACTCTAATTATTCACGCGGAATATGACCATATCATACCCTTGGAGGAAGGGAAAAAGCTTTACCACAGCGCGGCCGCAAAAGACAAACGCCTACTGATTATTCCCAATGCCGATCACAACAATCTGATGCTAACCGGTATGGAGCAATACTTCAAGGCAATTGAGAGCTTGGTATTGGAAGCTGGGGTATAATTGCCCTGATCAACTGGCCTTCAGAAATGACTTCTGACCTCCTTAACCACTATGCCCACTACCGTAGAGAAAACCTTGGAAATAATGTCCCTTATCACCTCTCTCGCAAGCCTGATCCACTGTGTCAAATCATTTAAGCAGGTAGCCCAACTTTAGGTTGTTGCCTCATAAAAAATGTTTCGTGAACATCCTAGCTCTGTCAGGTTGATAATAACTAATGGTGAGTAGCCATTTCTCAGTAGCTCAGTGGTAGAGCGGGTGGCTGTTGACCGATTGGTCACAGGTTCGAATCATGCCCGGGGCCATGTTTGACTATTGGCGAACCAGTTGGTTGTAATTGTTTTTTCGAGAGATAAGCCTGTTTCAGGTAAATCCCACAGGCTTATCTTCATTTTGTCTCTATAGTAGACGATTTCCCTTAACAGAATATGAAGGAGTCTCTGTTTGTCAAGAGGATTAAGCTGATGGAAGGGTAACATTATGATACATGGTATGCAGTTTATAGGGAGATAGGGGGGTGTGGGAGGTAGTAATATAACTTGCTGGATAGATGTGGGTAACACTCCTGTGTAGAATAGGGAAGGCGGATAATGCCGTACCTAGAAGGAGAGTACCTACATGGATAAGTATATCATAGAGAGAAGAGCCAGGATAAGATTGGTTTAAGAGGTATGAGGACATAGGCAATATCAGTCAGGTCTCGAGAGAATTTGGTATATCTAGTAAGATTTTCTACAAGTGGTGGCCTTATTATGCTAAAGAAGGCCTTCACGGTCTCAAGGATCACTCTGAACGCCCTGAGAGCCATCCTAAGAGACTGTGGGTGAGGAAAATCGCCCAGCTCATGGTGAAATCGCGTCAAAAAAGCCACTACGGGCCTCGTAGGCTAGCTTGTTACCTTAAGCGACACAATGGGATTAACTTGAGCGTCTATAGCATCTATAGGGTGCTGGTGAGGGTGGGATTGGTAAAGCCGAGGAGACACCGGCCTCATAAGAAGCCAGTCTATTCAACTTTCGTTCTCCGCCCTGAACGGCTCTCAGCCTAGTCGACTTGCTCCTGACTGAGCCGATTCCTCAACGCCCCGGTTGGCGAATATCACCGCAGCACCACTTTTGGGTGATGCGACTACCACCGCTTGACGGTTATGCCATGTTCGCACAACGAAAAAGGTACAAGGAGTTTAGGCGACCAGTTGATGAAAGATGTCAATGCACGGCTTGGCTGAGACCAGCCAGCAAGGTATCAGATCAAGGTGGAAGGAAGGCTCGACGAGAGTTGGTCGGACTGGTTCAATAGAATGGCGATCACATTTGAGAGCGGTGTCACCACGTAAATCGGTATTATCCTGGACCAGGCACCCCTACATGGCATCCTGCCCCAGATTCGGGTTTTGAACTTGGAATCACTTTCAGTCACCCGAAGCGAGATGAACACAAAGTTGGGCTAACATTCCAAATTGGCAAGCCATCAAGAGGCTTTATTAAATTAGATGGTTAATTTTTGGGGAAGTACGAAAATCATGGCTACAATGGAAAACAAGCTAGAGAAATCACAACCTCGAAGGATAACGAAGAGCATGAAATATAGAGAGATTGGCGGAAAGGAGTAAGAACCTATGGGACCAATACTAGTTAATCAAACAACCTGCAAAGAGTGTCGCATCTGCGGTGAAGTTTGTCCACGCCATATCCTGGAGGTCAAAGGTACAGGAAAGAATAAGTATAATGTAGTAAGTGGAGAGTGATCCCAGCTCTGTATGCACTGTGGTCAATGCGCTGCTGTGTGTCCAACAAGTTCAACAGGGGTCTCAGGTCTAAAGCCAGAGGTGTTTGGTCCCGTCCAGCCGTGAGCGATGAATGATAAACAGCTCTTTGTTATGATAAAACAGCGTCGGTCAGTTCTACGCTATAAAAAATAAACCAGTTCCTCGCGAAGTTTTGGAACGAATTGTGGAGGCTCTTCATCTAGCACTAGCACCTACTGCGACAGACAGCCAAAGTACCGGTATCACAATTATTGATGAAAGTGAAAGGTTAATAGCACTCTCAGAGCTGGTCTGCCAGCAGTATGAGCAAGTCGCGAAAGCATTGGAAAATCCCATCGGCCGTCCTGTAATCAGACAAATGGGAGGAAAGAAAATGTTAGGGTAATCTACGGGGCTTTGTGATGCCCGGCATGAGGTAGTATATCAAATGGTACTTATTCCTCCTATATTCAACCGTAGCCATGAGATTAAAGAATTGATTGGATTACCCAATGATAATGAAGCATAGAGCCGCCCGACCTTAGGTTACTCGAAGTATAACTACAAACGCACCGCACCTCGTCAGGTTGCTGAAGTGCGTTATCTATTAGACATCTCGCCTGAATAGGCAAGCAAGGAGAGGATAAAATGAAATATCCTAAAGACAAGAATATGAGTGAATATCCAAAGCCAACGAAGCTATGTGACTGCGACAACCCAAGGCTGAAGGAAAAAGCGGGGGAGATTATCAGGGGGGGGCTGAGACGCCAAGGGAGGCAGCATCTAAGATGTTCTATTTTGTAAGAGATGAAATATCATTTGGCTTATACCATTCACACACAAAATCCTCCCGTACGCTCCGGAAAAGAATCGGAGAGTGTACCTCCAAGACCGACCTCCACGTTGCTTTGCTGCGAACCACGGGAATTCTGGCAAGACTCCGTTATGTCCGTTGCAGGAAAGAGGTCCTGAAGAACGCCATCTCTGATTTCATACATAACAGAATGGAGTCGGAAGTGTCGCACTTCTGGTGCGAATGTTATCTTTCTGGAAAGTGGATATCTTGTGAGTCGCTACTCGATGAACTATTATTTAGGAGAGTGCTCAAAGAGTCCGTTGTTGCCAGAGAGCTGATTTCTACTATTGATTGGGATGGCGACACCGACCCAATAATTACGAACGCTTGGGATTACCCAGGATTTTGGGCATATACCTTCTGTAGAAGAGGCATGCAAGGTGTTAACCAGGAATAAGGAGGGAATGCCTGCAAGGATTCCTCAGAGACTTGCATGGCCTATTTTCTCTTCTTCTGCTCGACAGGGAAACAAAATCGGCAAGGGCCCAACAAAAGGAGGTAAATCGTTATGGCCGATTATTCGATCGTAGCTGAGAACCTAACCTATTGGTATGGCGATCTGGTTGCGGTGGACCATATTGGCTTCCAGGTAGGCGAGGGCGAGATCCTGGGCTTTCTCGGACCAAACGGCGCTGGCAAGACGACCACCTTCAAGATGCTCACGGGTCAGATCAAGCCCAAAGGAGGAACGGCGACAGTTCTCGGTTGGAATGTTGCCACGCACTGCGAGAAGGTGCAGGGTGAAATAGGCGTTTGTTTTGAGGCCACCAATCTCTATGAGCAAATGAGCGCCAGAGAGAACCTGAGATTGTTTGCGCGCTTGTTTGGCGTAAAGCGATTTGATGCCGACGCGCTGCTGGAGCGTGTTGGCCTTGGAGGCCGGGGGAAAGAGAAGGTGGAGCAATACTCCAAAGGAATGAAGCAGCGTCTCATGGTGGCACGCTCTCTGGTGAATCGGCCCCGGGTACTGTTCCTTGATGAGCCCACCTCCGGGCTCGACCCCGTATCCGCCGAGGCCATCCGTGCCATAATCCTTGAGGAGCGAAATCGCGGAGCCACGGTTTTCCTGACCACTCATGATATGATGGAGGCAGACAAGCTTTCCGACCGTGTGGCCTTCATCATCCAGGGGAAGATCGCTGCGCTGGATATGCCCCACAACCTCAAACAAGCCTACGGCAAACGAATGCTCAAGGCGGAAATCACCGCCGACGGCAGGCTGGAGAATATTGAAATTCCTCTAGACACGAAGGAGACCCCTAATGCCGTTCGCGACCTTTTCTCACAGAAGAATGTGGTCACCGTCCACAGCGAGGAGGCTACGCTAGAAGATATCTTCATTAAGATCACTGGCCGGGGGTTGAAAGAATGAACTGGCGTCCCATTGGTGCCCTTGTTTCCAAGGATTTCACCCTGTTCTTCAGGAATCGATTCTTTGCGGTGATAACCGTCCTTAGCCTTGTCATGTTTCCAGTGATCTACTTCGTAATGCCGAGTTCGGTCGATGAGACTCTGGAGATAGGGCTTTACGCGCCGGTGCTTCCTCCTGCCATACAGCAAATTCAAGAAGCGGAAGATGAGGGGCTGAGACTTGACGTGGTGGAGTCCGAAGAGGCGCTTAAGAAGGGCGTGACCGAGGGCCGATATGTGGCCGGGCTGGCGCTCCCGGCCGACATGACGGAGAAGCTAGTGCTCGGGGAAGCCCCGGAAATCGAGGTGTATTTCGCTTCACATACGCCCGAGGATTTCAGGGACATTATTGACATTGTTATCACGGAAATGGCCTATCTCCAAATCGGCCAGCCATTGGATATCGATTGGCAACCAGAGATTCTAGGTCCAGATATGGCAGGCTCGCAAATACCGCAACGAGACCGCTTGCGTCCGCTTTTCGCGGTCTTTATCCTGATGACTGAAACTTTCGGCCTGGCTGGCCTGCTGAGCGAGGAGGTCGAGCGGCGCACTGCCTGGGCACTACTCGTCACCCCAATGACCGTCAAAGAGCTTTTCACCGCTAAGGGAATCGTGGGCGTTGTCCTGGCCTTCAGCCAGGCGCTGCTGATCCTGGCCGTCGTCGGGGGAATGGGCGAACAACCTCTAATAATGGTGATAGCATTGCTTCTCGGAGCAGTGCTGGTGACGGGTGTGGCTTTTCTTATTGCATCATTGGGCAAGGATTTCCTGTCGGTTACTGCCTGGGGCATGCCCGCTCTCATCATTTTGAGCATCCCGGCATTCGCAATTCTGACACCCGGTGAGGTATCCAGCTGGATCAAGGCCATCCCCTCTTACTATCTCACCGACACGGTATATCGGGTATCAAACTTGGGGATCGGCTGGAGCGAAGTCTGGCATAATCTGCTCATACTTGCCGGCTGTAACCTTGTCATTGTCGCGGCTGGCATCCTGACGCTAAGGAGGAAATTCCAATGAACCTGAGACGCGTATCCGTTCTACTGGGCAAGGAATTGTTCCAGGGGCCGAAGAGTTTCATGTTTGTCATGACAATCGTTGCTCCGGTAGTTATCTCGCTCGTTATCTCCCTGGCCTTTGGCACGCTGTTCGATCATCGGCCCACACTGGGAATTGTGGACGAGGGCAACTCCCGGCTGGTGTCCATGCTCGATGAACTCCCATCGGTAGTCGGCAAAGCGTATGCCACCGAAACCGAGCTTAAGGATGCGGTGGCAAAAGGCGCCATAGATAGCGGACTGGTACTTGCCGAAGATTTCGATAGTTCCGTCTTGGCCGGGGAGAGAGTGGAGATTCCAATCTACGTCTGGGGAGAAAGTCTGGCCCAGGATCGCCTCGTCATCACGGCGGCTGTAGCGAACCAGGTAAGGGAGTTGGCCGGTCAGGAGGCACCTGTAGAGATCAAGTCCATCACCCTCGGGGATGAGGAGAGCATCCCCTGGAGCGACCGCATGCTTCCCTTCGTGGTCCTCATGGCAGTGGTGATTGCCGGTCTGGGACTCTCGGGAACATCGCTACTCTCCGAGAAGGAGAGGAGGACTGTCGATGCCCTGGTCATAACGCCGGCGACCATAGGGGAAGTATTCGTGGCCAAGGGGCTGCTTGGTATCATCCTTGGCACGTTCATGGGCGTAGTGATTCTGGTACTGAATCAGGCGCTGGGCAGCCAGCCGGGCCTGCTGGTAATGCTACTGTTTCTCGGCTCGATAATGGCTGCCGAAATAGGGTTGCTCGCCGGCTCTCTGGCCGATGACATCACAGCGTTTTTTGCCAGCATGAAGATTATGGGGATTCTTCTCTATGCCCCCGTGGTGATCTACATGTTTCCGGGGATTCCGCAATGGATCGGGCACATCTTCCCGACGTACTACATTGTTGAACCCATTATCCAAATAAGCCAGCGAGGTGGCGGCTGGCCTGAAATCGCCATGAATACCTTTATTCTCCTCGGGCTGAATATTCTGCTGGTTGTTTTAATCGCCGTTGCAGTAAGCAGGAAGAGGCAGTATGCGGTGTAGGCACTTATGGGCGAATAGACAAATCAAGAAGCTGGTCGACAAGACACCATGTTCCTTTGCTCCGCTACGGGGCGCGGCTGAGCTCAGGCAGCGGGCGGCATGCACCTAGGTGAAAACAAAGACAAAACAAGGAGGAAGGACAATGACAAAGGAGAAGTTCACTGTATCGGGAAGTCAATTGGTTGAAAAGGTCAAACAGTTGATAAGCGAAGGGAATATCAGAAGAGTTCGTTTACTACATGAAGGTCGCCCTCTCATAGATGTCCCCTTAATGGTAGGCGTTCCTGTGGCTGTAGCAACAGCGCTGGCAGCTCCGGTTCTGGCTGCGCTCGGAGCAATTGCCGCTCTAGTCACCGAATGTACTCTCGAGGTGGAGAAGGTAGAGGATGCCCCGGGAGAGGAGAAAGAAGGACAACGATAGTGGAGCTGAGAAAGTATGAGGGGCTCTCAGTGCTAAGAGCCCCTCACGACGGAGATATTGAAAATACAGAGAGCGGGAAATCGCCACAATGTCAGGTTGGCAGCATCATGTTGTTGCCTCTGGCGGACCACAGCCAGCGATCTATTGGCTGCAGGAAACCCGATCCCCGGCTGGTGAAACCTTGCCCCCACCCCGCCCCATAAAATCTCTTATAGCCTGGTTATGGCGAGTGGCTACTTTATGCGTTCAATATGGACCTCACCATTGGTCACCACATAATGGAAGGTACGAGGTATTTTCCTCCAATCTGAGATGGCCGTTATCTTGCCCCCCTCTATAACGGCGAAATACCATGAGTCGTTATAATACTGCCTCTCTTCGGTAATAGTTATGGGAGGCGCTAAGCCAGTATCAAAAGCTGTTATCCTAAAGAGAGCATCTCTAACAGCACGCCCGCTCAAACTCTCATACCCAACTTCCTCTACGGCTAGCCTTACACCCTCGACTGCGACTGCGCTGGCAATCCATCCCTTAATGTATGCTATGTAAACATCCTCAGGCTCATAACCCCGATACTTCTTGGCGGCAGCCAAAAGAGTCTTCATCATAGGCCATTCAGTCATCGCTGAGGTTGGCTCAAGAGTCATTCTGTATATGCCTTCGGCTGCCTTCCCTACTATCTTTATTATTGATTCCTCTATCGAAGCTATATCCGCTATAATATTTATCCCGTTTTCCTGAATCTCCAGTCTAGCTGCGTCCTTCACAATGGGCGTTAAGTTGCCACCATAATGGTGCAATATTATCCAATCCGGCTTCTTGGATGCCAGTCTAAGCCACTCAGTAGAGGAATCAATAACCCCCACGATGGGCAAATACTCTATACCCACAAACTCTATACCTCTTTCCTTCATCACTGGCACTACAGCCGGATAACCAGTATGAAATAGGGCTCTATCAGCAGCCATTGTCCCTATCCTGAGTGGTCGCTCTGCGGTCCAGCTTTCTTTGATCCAGTCTACGGCACCAAGAATCAGGTTCTCCATCTCAGGGCCGGATCCAACAACCCACGGTGGCTCTGCTACATAGGTAGGAGAATGAGCACCTGGGACATATATAAGCGGTATCTCATCCCTTATGAGCCGAGATAGTATCGCCCCTGTCATTGTTTCCTCATAGTTCGTTTCTATCACTATCCCTGCCCCTGCTAGCCTCTTATGAGCAGTAATACCTCTGGGGACAGAAGTTGCATTGTCTTCCCATAGAACCTTTATTTTGATGCCATTAATGCCCCCCTGTTCGTTTAGGTAGGTGATATAATCAAACTGCCCGTAGGCTAACCGAACAGCAGTACTAGCGAGCCCTCCGGTAAAGGCACACTGTATTCCTACCTTCACCACCTTCTCCTCGGCTGCCTTCGTGGGGGCAACTGGGCCTACTAGGAGTGCCATGGCCAAGAAAGTAGCCGTGGCTACCAGACCTAGCCTCTTGCCTTGCCTTAAGAGCTTCCCCATCTTCCCTCCTTTTATTGTTTTTGCCACCTCATCAAAGTAGACTCTATCTAAAGCACGTCTGATGAGCTAGACCATAGATGTCCTCTTCTCAAAAGAGAGCTTCCTCAGCCTCTCACGCTGCTCTGGGGTGAGGTAGCAAATCGGTTGTTTCATTGTGCGAGTCATGATGACACTAGAGTAATCCTTGAATTCCCCTGTTGTCAAAGGGTGGCACATGGGCCAGCGCCTGCCCATCATGTCTTTTGGCTAGTCGCAGAATTCGAACTTCTGTGGGCCTTTAGGCCTTTAACGCTGCCCCTTTTCCCTGCGAACAGCCCATATTAAGGGCTTACCTCTCCGGGAACCCGATAAGCATACTTTACTGAGATATTGAAAATGAAGAAGACGGAAAGTCACCGTGATGTTAAGTTGGTAATGCCATATAAGTTCCTCTAGCTAAAAACACCCCCGCGGTATCTCGGGCAATGAAAACCCTCCGGCGATTTATGTGTTCGCGGGAATTTTCCCACGATGGCAAGGGGTAAGTTTGACTATGCGCAGAATGATAACACCCTTAGCGACCAGCTCTGTAAGCAAAGCACAGGAATGTGCTAGCCTTGCTCCCAGGCCAAAAGGCATTATCTTCTCCCCATCTATCTCTTCATTCTCTCTTTTGTAGGGGTATCGAACCTCGTTATACGTAGGTGTAAGGTGCCTCAAGTCAATCGGTACACGGCCAAAACCCGAGCGCCCGGACTTGGAGGAGCTACTTCAGGGGCAAGAGACCTTGAGGCATTCGTTGGATAACTTTGGATAACTTTGCGAGGTTAGGGGCAAGATGCACGCTCCGGGTAGCACTGGAGTAGGAAGTGGTCTTAGTAGATGACCTTCTCTTCGACAAGCCTGATGATTTCATCTGAGGGCAGGCCGAGGAGTTCCCCGAAGACATATTCATTGTGCTCGCCGAGCAGCGGGCCGTGGCGGTAGACCCGGGCCGGGGTTGCNGATAGCTTCCAGGGAGGGCCNGCAACCGTTTGCCTTCCGATGANTGGGTGCTCAATCTCCTGCCAGAAGCGGCGCTCCTTGAGATGCGGGTCGCCATATAGCTCCTGGCTATTAAACGAGGGCACGGCGGCTACTCCCGCCTGCTGCAGGATGTCCATCACCTCATAGTGGCTACGAGCCAGTGTCCAGTCCTCAACCAGCCTGTCCAGCTGCTGCTGATTTCGCCAGCGGCTGTGGGCATCGGAGAAGCTGGGGTCCTCGGTCCACTCGGGATTGCCAATAGCGTTGGTGAAAGCCCTCCACTCCTCGTCGCTGCCAACAGCAATGCTGACCCATTTGTCCTCACCCCGACACCGATAGCAATTATGTGGTGCCATGAATTCATCTCGATTCCCCTGGCGGCACTGCACCCTACCATTCATAGTGTAATCCATCAGCACCTCTCCGATGAGGACGCTGATCGCCTCTGAAGAGGAGGTGTCGATGTGTTGCCCATACCCGCTCTGCTGCCGGTAATTGAGGGCAGCCAGGATGGCAAAGGCCGAGGTATAGGCGCTGAGAAGGTCAATCTCCCCAGCCAGCTCAGTAGGTGGCCCATCGGCATAACCGGTTATATAGGATAGGCCACCGATGGCAGCGAAGTCAGGGGCAAGCCCAAGGCTCCTCCCCTCCGGGCCAGTCATCCCCTGAGCTGAGGAGGAGAGGTAGATAATGTCTGGTTTGACCTCACTGAGATCCTTATAGCCCAGCCCAAACAACTCCATAGCCCCTGGCCGCCAGTTCTGGGTGACTACATCGCTGATTTGGACTATCGCTTTGGCCAGCTCAAGCCCCCTGGGATGCCCCAGGTTGATCCTGACACTCAGCTTACCCAGATTTATATCATTAAAGACCGCAGATTGGTCCAACCCCTCGAACTTCTGGCCGGTGGTCAGCGACCGCGTCCTAGAGAAGTCTGGCCTGATCAAGCTCTCGATTTTGATGACTTCGGCCCCCAGGAAGGCCAGTAGTGTTCCGGCGTGGGCCCCGGCCCACGCCCAGGCGAAATCAGCAATTCTTACCCCAGCTAGAGCAGCTCTGTCCATTCCAGAACCTCCCAACTTCTAAATGATACCGGCTTGTCTCATCCTCACCAGGTCTTGCCTGGTATGACCCAGTCGCCCGCAGTAGATTTGCTCATTGTGCTCGCCAAGAAGCGGCGCCGAGCGGTCCACAGCCCACGGCGTCTCAGAGAATATATAGGGGGCTGTGGGATACTTGGCCATCCCTGCNGCCGGNTGNTCGATGTTGGTGAAGAATCCNCGCGCCTTTGCCTGCGCCGAGTTGACCACCTCCTCGGCTGACATTACTGGGCCACTGGGGCACGATTCCTGAGTCCAGCGATGGATTTCCTCCCTGGTGTGACTGAGCATCCATTCTGATATCATGGGCCCTATTTCCTCCCAGTGGGCAGCCCGAAAAGCTATGTCCTTATACCTCTCATCCTGGGCCCAGCCCGGGTTGCCCATCAACCTCACCACAGCTTGCCACTGGTGGTCCTCGACGAAATTCACCGAGATATAGCCATCCTGGCAACGCATAACACCCCCCATACCCGTTGCCTGAGCCAGTCTGGTTGGGTTTATCCCTTGATTGGGATAGAAAGCAGCAAATACCCGCTGCAGTGAGATCAGCGATTCTTGCTTGGAGACATCGACATGCTGGCCTGAGCCGGTTGCCCTCTGTGAGTACAGAGCGGCCAGGGTTGCCAGAGCTGCGTTCAGCCCACAGCTATACTCCCCAACCAACCCCCCAGCTTTGATGGGCTCTCGGTCCAGGTTAGGCGAGTTACGGGGCGAAAGGTAGCCTAAGAGTCCGCTATGGTAGCTGTTAAGGCAGTAAGCCTTATACTCAGCGTAATACCCTGTCTGGCCAAAAGGGGTGATCGAGGTCATAACTAGCCGGGGATTGGCTGCCTCAAGGGCTTGATAGTCGAGGCCCAGTTCTTTCATCAGTTGTGGTGGTTTATCCTCGATGAGGATATCCACCCCTCTTACCAGTTCCTTAAAGACCTCTGTTCCGGTGGCAGCCTCGGGGTTCAGGGTAATGCCTAGCTTATTGGTGTTGAGATAAAGAAACAGCCCGCTCCACTCGAGGTGGGGGACNTCGTTCAGGAATGGCCCCCTGTTTCTGGCCTCATCACCGGCTCCCGGCTTCTCCACCTTAACCACCTCGGCACCGAGGTCAGCCAGTAATTTGGCGCAATAGGGGCCGGCAGCAAATTGGGCATATTCCAGTACTCTGACCCCGCCTAAAGCCCTTTCAGGCATGGTTCATCCTCCCTCAAAACTCCTATTCAGCACGCGATGCAGTGCCTTGAACCTACCAGCCTTCAGCTCGCTGATAAGTTCAGAATTATTAGCGATGGGCCTCTCGAAGACAGTTACAGTTTCACCAATGGTGTGAACGGCGTGGGCATCACTACCGCCAACGCCCCTTAGTTTCAGTCGGCACAGCACCTCGCAGCCAAAATCAATCTCCTTGGTGGTAGAACGACCATTAAAGACCTCAGCCGCGTCTACCAACTGGAAAATCGGCCTGCTGCAATACTCAGCTAGCTGTACCTCACGATCGGGAGAGAACCTATCAACGCGGAAGGGGTGTGCGGCGATCATCGCTCCTCCATGCTGGTCAACAAGTCTCCTCAGCTCTTCGGCTCTGGAAACAGACCATATTGGCTGGTAAACCCCATATACCAGGACATGCCCCAAATCAGTACCCACTTCAACCCCACCGAGAACCAAGATTTCATGCTCCTGGGAGAGGTTATCCAAATCCGCTGCTGCCCAAGAAACATCGTGCTCAGTAATACAAACTGCATCTAGCCCTAGCTGCTTCGCCTTTTTTGCCATCTCCTGGGGACGCATATAACTACAGCTTGACCCGAACTTGGTATGAACATGCAGGTCAATGGTCATGGCCTAACGACAAAGGAGAACTCGCACATACCGTCTCTGGTAAGCACTTTCCTCACCTGTATCTCTAATGAGTCGGCGGTCTTTTGTCGCGCCACCTCAAAGCTTGCTAGACACAGGGCCTGGCAGGGCAATCCTTCGCAGGCGAGCCCGGCATCCTTTATTGCTTGGTGAACAGCGCAGCCATAGACTTGGAGCACCATCTCTTTGGTGGTAGACTTAACGATGTTCCACTTATCCATAGGGCGTGAGGCGATGATCCCCAGCTCAACATAGCGTTGGAAGCGATGGGGAAAGGAGATTCCCGTTTGCCTGGCCACTCTCTCTATCATCTCGCCAGTTCGGTCCAAATACTTGGTGTCGGCTAGCTCTATGGTAAGCTGCATGAGCTCCTTGCCCAGGCCCTCAAAAGCAGCCCGAGCTGCCTTCTCATCCTTGCCCTGGAGGCTGGCCACCAATGCCTCGATGTTCCATCTGCCTGAAACCTCGGCCGCAAGGTCTCTGTCGGCACCGTAGGGCAAAGGCTTACCGGGCTCCTCCAGCGTCATCAGGTTTCGCGGCTTTTTGGCAACAAACTTCTTGGTTGACATCATCCCCCCTCACCAAATGCGACCTGAATCGCCCCCTCAGGGCAGACCTTGACACACTCCATACAGAGGGAACAGGCGAGCAGATGAACACCTCGGACCCGGTAATGGCTGGGGTCGATCTCCCTGAACTTCTGGGGAGGTGCATTGCAATAGAGATTCAACACCTGGGTAGGGCACACACGCAGGCACTTGCCACAGTCGAGGGGGACTTTGCACTTGGCATCATCTATGGTGATTCTGGGCAGCACCTTACCATCTCCTGTTACCAGACATTAGCCAGCGTGGGTATAGCCTCACGCCGCTCCAGGGTTATCGCCCCTGATTCACATACCGAGACACAGAGTCCACAACCAAAGCAGCGGAACGGGTCGATAAAAGCCACCCCTCGACTCGGGTCAAAGCTCATCGCCTTAAACTGACACCTTGGAGCACAAAGACCACAGCCGGTGCAAAGATTGGGGTCAATCCTGGCCACATCGTGCCCCTTCCAAAATCCTTTGATGCCATAATCAAGCCGTTCTCTGATGGCCAAGCAACCCGGGTATTGGCAACTGCAAAGGCCGCCAATATATGGGGTGCCCATAGTGAACATGATTTGGGCGAAGCCCTGCTTATTTAGCTCAATCAAGAGCTCCCTGGCATCGTCGGGGTGCAGGAACTCAATCCCACCGTGATAGGTTTCCGGCCACCGCTCCCACTTATACAGGCCAGGGCCGAAGCCAATGCAGGTCTGGTTCTCCTCGTCGGGGAGCGCTTCGGTTATCTTGCGGCACATGCAGGTCATCCTGGCAATGGGATACATGAACTCCACCGCCCTGAGAACCTCGTCGATGGTGAGGGTCTGTCCCAGCATCTCACGGCGAGCTTTGGACTCATACTCCCTCAACAGGCTCTCATGTGCATCCATGTCACCCCTGTCTAATGCCTCAATAAGCTCCAGTATCTCGTCCGCCTGAGGGAAGCCAGCCAGCCCGCTGATCTCAGCTCCGGTTGCCTCCCCCGACTCCTTCCTGATTTTGTACAACCGACGGGCATAATTGGCCGCGTTAAAGTGCCACTGCATGCCATCACCATGATCAACGCACATGTCACACATAATGAGCCACCTCCTCGCTTCATGTCATGGGACAATATCAGGTAGCATGCCAAAGAGCTGACACACCCCCGCAACTCGCTGACACCCATAAACTACCACTTTTCCCAAAGGCTGTCAATCATCTGCCCCACCATTCCAGCCTCATTCTGCTGATCTGGCCCTTGGCCAGGAGCCTCGCCATCCTCTCTACAACTTCATTGCCCCCTTGGCGCCAATCTCGATGCGCTTATTTCACCGCTAAGGTGCAAGCTCTATGGGGCCAGTGGCCACCAAGGGCACAGCTCATCGTGATGGTAAATGATCAGCTCCTATTTTACACGGTTGTTGTCTGACAGCACCCGTGCTCTTGAAATGCCCATGTGATGGGCTAGGTCCGCTGGGAAAGAATATACACCATCTGCTAAAGCCCTTTGCCACTCTTGAGCAAGA
>JGI24724J26744_10000726_pt1 | contig 23343 bp, 22 predicted proteins | sample Cruoilmetagenom7_FD_26744 | JGI IMG/M metagenome (IMG submission 26744) | reverse complement strand
TGATCCTCTGGCACCCGAAAGGNGCAAAGATACGCAAGATCATGGAAAATTTCTGGAGTGAAGAGCACGAAAAAGCAGGATATGACTTTGTGTACACCCCTCATATCGGCAAAGCGAAACTATGGGAAAAAAGCGGCCACCTTGGCTTTTACAAGGAGAATATGTACGCTCCGATAGATATTGATGGGCAACAGTACTACCTGAAACCAATGAACTGCCCCTTCCATGTACATATTTATAAAAGCCAGATGCGCTCATACCGCGATTTGCCAATGCGGTTCGCTGAAATGGGCACAGTTTACCGTTATGAACGCTCCGGCGTTCTGCATGGGCTTCTACGAGTGCGGGGTTTCACGCAGGACGACGCACACCACTTCTGCACTCCCGAGCAGATGCCGGATGAGATAGATTTCGTGCTCGACTTCTGCCTGCATATCCTGCGGTCATTTGGTTTTGGGGATTTCAAGGCATATTTAGGCACGCTCCCAGAAAAGGCGGTGGGGGAAGAATCCCGCTGGCGAGCAGCTGAAGCCGCCCTGAAAGGATCACTAGACCGCTCCGGGCTTGATTATGAGATAGATGAAGGCGGCGGCGCTTTCTATGGGCCAAAGATTGACTTAAAAGTAAAAGACGCCATTGGGCGAGAATGGCAGCTTTCTACCAACCAATTTGATTTCAACCTTCCAGAACGCTTCGATATGAAGTATATTGCTAAAGACGGCCAACAGCACCGCCCATATATGGTGCACCGCGCGTTAATGGGGAGCATGGAACGCTTCTTTGGCATTTTAATTGAACATTATGGCGGCGCGTTTCCCACGTGGTTGGCACCAATCCAGGTGATGGCTATTCCGATCGCGGATCGGCACCTGGAATATGCGCAAACAGTTGTGGAAAAACTAAAAACCGCCGGCATCAGATCACAGCTGGACAGCCGCAGTGAACGGATGAATGCGAAAATTCGCGACGCACAAAAGCAGAAAGTACCTTATATGCTGATCATTGGTGACCAGGAAATGGAATCCGACCAGGTTTCGCTGCGCCTGCGTTCTGGCGAAAATCCGGGACCAATGCCATTAGAAGATTTCATAGCAAAAGCGAAGCAAGACATCAAAGATAAAACTTAAACACATATCTACAATAAGGAGGACTGCCGTTTCGGAAAGCAAACCTGCTTTTTACTAACCAGACTTAAATTTTTATGGTAATATGAGATTTATACTTTTATAAGGAGCAGAATATCAGTACATCATCAAATGTAAGATCAAACCAGTACATCAGGGCGGAAAAAGTCCGCCTGATCGACCATACCGGCGAGAATCGGGGAGTTGTCTCGATCGCCGAAGCGCGAAAGATCGCGCAGGACGCCGAATTAGACCTGGTCGAAATCGCCCCCAACGCATCGCCTCCAGTATGCAAAGTATTGGACTTGGGAAAATATATTTTTGAGAAGAATAAAAAGGATCGCCAAGCCCGGAAATCTCAAACCAAGATCGAAATGAAAGAAATCCGGCTGCGCCCGAAAACCAACGAGCATCATCGTGGTTTCAAGGTGCGGAACGCGCACGGATGGCTGGAGAAGGGGATGAAGGTAAAGGTCACCATCAGATTTCGCGGGCGTGAAGTTACATACCCCGAGATCGCATTGGAAGACCTGAAAGAGATCGCTGAAGAATTAAAAGATGTTTCNATAATAGAAACAGCCCCGTCTATGGAAGGGCGTGCGATGAACCTAATTCTTGCCCCAATAAAGGAAAAAGAGAAAAAGGCATCATCTGTAAAGAAACAAAAAAAGAATAAAGAACGGGCAGAAAAAGCGGAAGAGAAGCAAGCATAAAAGCGAAATAGTTACCGCTTTTTGTGATCTATTTCAATCCGGCAATACTGCGATTATTCTCAATAATTCTTCATAAATTTTCTGGTATAATCTTCCTTCGCCTACCAGGCGTTATTTTTATTATTTAACGATAGGAGATTAATCGTGCCGAAGAAGCAAAAAAAAGGAAAATACAAATTGAAGACACATAAAGCGACTTCCAAACGCTTCCGTGTCACCGGCTCCGGTAAGCTTGTCCGCACAAAAGGCGGAAAAGGGCACCTGCGCCGCAATCGGTCCAAGCGAGCAAAAGGCATGCTGGACGAAATGGTATCTGTTGAAGGAAAAGGTATCCAGAAGCGCGTCAAGAGATTGGCGCCGTATATTGGTAAAAAGAAATAATTTTGTATAGTTGCGTCCGTTGGGTGCTCACAACAGGTTCAAAAACCGGCGCCCAGGGGTCTGCAGAGGAGTGAAACATGACACGTGTAAAAGGTGGTATCGTAACCCGTCGGCGACACAAGAAAATTCTAAAACACAACAGGGGTAATTTCGGCACTCGCCATCGATTGTTTAAACGCGCGAACGAAACCATGCTAAAGAGCTTATGGTACGCTTACCGCGACCGCCGTAACCGCAAACGCGACCTGCGCAAACTTTGGATCACGCGCATCAATGCGGCATCCCGCGCTAATGGTCTCAGCTACAGTAAATTCATTTACGCTATGAAAAAAGCTAACATACAGCTGAACCGCAAGATGTTAGCGGACCTCGCCGTTCGCGACCCAAAAGCATTTTCGAATGTGGTGGAAAAAGCAAAGGCAGCAATTTAAAAACTTCTTCAACCCTTTTTAATATTTACAGGGCAGTTATCCTAACTGCCCTGTTTCATTTTTGTTAGAATATATATATGGGAAACAGCACTTCCAATCAGAAGAAGAGAATAATATTCCCTTCAGGAATAATCCTCGAAATTCATGCTGGAGACATTACACGCATGGATACAGATGTGATCGTGAACGCTGCCAATAAACACCTGAAGCACGGCGGTGGTGTAGCAGCAGCAATCGTAAAGCGCGGTGGCCAGATCATTCAGGAAGAGAGCAGGAAGTGGGTGGATATGCATGGACCGATCAGCTACAACCAACCCGCATTTACCACGGCAGGGGAGATGAAATGTAAATTTATCATTCACGCGGTAGGACCGGTATGGGGGGAAGGTGATGAGGACAGGAAATTAGCGGAGGCGATCCACAGCAGCCTCCTGTTAGCAAATGATCTTCAAGCTGAATCGATCAGCTTCCCTGCTATCTCAACAGGCATTTTTGGGTTTCCGACTGACCGTGCAGCAGACATTTTCATGGAAGAAATATCTTCATTTTGCATTGAAAAACATTGTCAATCCATTCAAAGAATCATCCTGATTCTCTTCGATGCAGGGACATTGAATACCTTTATTACCAGCTTTGATGATCATTTCAAAAAAATCAGGTAATCATGATCACATCAGTTAAGAACACAAAAATAAAAATTGTCCGGGAATTATTGAGTGCGAAGAAACACCGCGAGCAGACCCGCATGATGATCGTTGAAGGAGTGCGGCTGGTAGAAGAAGCCCTGGCAGCAAACGTGGCCATCAATTTCTGCTTATACAGTGACCGCATCTCGGAACGAGGGAAAAAAGTTGTTCGCCAAATTCAGGCACTATCTTATGATGCAGAAGAGGTCAGCGCAGATCTAATGGATAGAGTTTCGGATACTAAAACATCTCAGGGCATTTTACTGGCGGCGTCTTACCCNGAGGTACCATTACGAAAAAAGGTTGACCCTGTGNTTGTGTTGGACGGCATCCGGGATCCTGGTAATATTGGTACGATTCTGCGTACCGCTGCAGCATTGGATATTGGAGCTATCTTGCTCACACCCGGGACAACCGATCCTTTCTCGCCAAAGGTTATGCGAGCGGCAATGGGTGCGCAATTTCACCTACCAATCCGATATATGAGCGTGCAGGATATTCAAAAATTCTGCAAGGGTACAAACGGAATCGAATTATCAATTTTACTAACTGATTCCAATAGTTTAAAGCCCTGCTGGGAGGCTGATCTTTCTAAACCGATATGTATTGTGATAGGCAGTGAAGCAGAGGGTGTCAGCAATAATTGCTGGGAGATCGGTGATGAAAGCATTTCCATTCCAATGGGATCACTTATGGAGTCATTCAATGCGGCAGTTGCAGCCAGCATCTTGATGTATGAAATAAAACGTCAAAGGAAATATAAATGAAAATTCGCTCAATCACCTGTTTTTACCACCCGGGCAGCCAACTTTCCAGAACCTTACCGAAATTAGCGCAGCAAATTGATGGTTTAAAAAGCCAATTTATTTCTATTGGTTGGGACGTTCAGACCACTCGTCTAGCAACAGTTCCCTTTGGGATATACACAACGCCAGAAACTGCTGTTCAGGTAGTTCAAGATTTAGAATCATCTGCATCAGACGAAGGGTTCAATTACATCTCGGTAGGTCCTGCCCGAATCAACCACCCAGAAGAATTTAAGCTTGTGCCGAAGATATTATCTGCTACACGCAATGTTTTTTCGACTGGAATTCTAACCCACCGCCACAGGGGAATTTCAACAACATCAGTGAAAGCATGCGCAGCTATCATCACACAGGCAGCGTCCATCAAACCGGATGGGTTTACCAATCTGCGCTTTTGCGCCATGAGTAATGTGCGACCATTTACCCCCTTCTTTCCAGCAGCTTATAGTTACGGCACCNAGCCCGCGTTTGCTTTAGCGATTGAAGCGGCTGACGCAGCAATCAATGCTTTCTATTCCGCAAAAACAGTTTCAGAGGGAAGAAGTAATATGCTGGCTCATATGCACCANGCGGCAGAAGAACTAACCTCAGTCATCCACCAAATGAATTTACAATGGGAATTACCTTTTAAAGGATTTGATTTTTCCCTCGCACCCTACCCAGAAGATTGGTGTTCATTAGCGCGGGCGATAGAAAACCTAGGCGTTGAACAGATCGGTATGATGGGCTCCTTATCTGCCGCGGCGATCCTGGCAGAAACTCTGGACAGAGGAAAATGGCTGAAAACCGGCTTTAATGGATTGATGCTACCAGTTTTAGAGGACAGCACATTAGCTGCCCGTAGTGTGGAAGGTAGTTTTTCTGTAAAGGACCTGCTGATGTATTCCGCTGTATGCGGAACCGGATTAGATACAGTACCACTCCCCGGAGATATCACAGTTGATGAGATTGAAGCGCTGCTGATGGATATTGCAGCATTATCCCTTCGGTTAAACAAACCTCTCACCGCGCGATTGATGCCTGTGCCCGGTTTGAAAAGCGGCGAAATGACGCAGTTTGATTTTGATTTTTTCAAGAATGGAAAAATTCTCGATTTCCCCGCTTCGCGGTTAGGCAGGGCTTTATCTACTTCCGAATGGATTGAGATACGCAGCCGGCACTAATTTCAAGGGATCAGAATTTTTATCGTACTTTGGTTAATCTGCTCATCCAGCCAATTTTCCAGTGCCTGACGCTGCACAAAGAGCAGCGCATCCTGTGATAAGGAGTGCTTTGGATCTACTTCAATAACTTCCACGATATGGAAACCAAAACTGGTGGGGATTATCCCACTGTATTGTCCCGGCTGCATGGAGAAAGCAGCATTTTCAACCTCCGGTTGGAGCAAGTATCCGTGGGGAAACCATCCCAATTCGCCGCCAGTGAGCGGATCATATAAAAATGCAAGGGATTTGAATGAAGTACCAACTTCAAGCTGACGCTGGATACCGATGGCTTCATTTTCACTATTCACAAGAATTTGTCGGGCATGTACTTGTTCCGCAGTTTGCGGCACCTGCGCAATGAGATAATTGCGCATCCAAATCACAGCCATATCCCGTGATACAGCCGCACGGAAACTATCCGGATCATAAAAATTTTCCGAAATCCATGCCTGCAAAACATCCTGCCCGCCTGTGGTTTCCGCATACTGATCAATTTCCGCCTGCAGATCCACTTCATCAACATAATAATTCTGAGCAGCAGCGGCCTGGGCAAATAAGGTTTGGGCGACAAGATCATCAATCACTTCCTGTCTTGCCAGTTCCGGATCAAATTGCTCACCTAATTGTTCTATACCCGCTTGATATCGCTTCATTTCTGCTTCATATTCCGTTAACAAGATCCCTTCATCATTCACCCTGGCNGCGAGGGAGGCTTCGGTAGGTGTGGGATTGGCAATATCAATTTGAGCATCAGTACTTCCGCTCTCCTGCCCGGATGAACAAGAGACCAGCAGGAAGAATACTACTGACAGAGCAACTGCAAAACCGTTCTTTTTTTGAAATATCACGGGGAAAATTATAACGTATCCGCTAGAAAAATAAAAACAGGCCGTTCATGAACGGCCTGCTTATTCACATTTGATTTAGTAACCTGGCATTTGGGGGGGTGCCATTGCCGGAGGATTCTCTTCCGGAAGGTCAGTGATCAATGCTTCGGTTGTCAAGATCATCGCCGCTATGGAGGTTGCATTTTCCAAAGCGCCTCGGGTCACTTTGGCGGGATCGATCACGCCGCCCACTACCATATCCTCATATTTTTCCAGGAGGATGTCAAAACCAATTTTGGTATTTTTTTCTTTTGCCTGATTTTGTCGAACGTTCTCAACAATCACGGAACCATCAAATCCGGCATTCTCAGCAATTCGGCGCATGGGCATTTCCAGCGCTCTGCGGACAATGTTCACACCTGTGGTCGCGTCATCACTATCAAGCTTCATGCCATCAAGCTTTTTCATCGCATTCAGGAGGGCTACGCCGCCGCCTGGGACAATGCCCTCTTCAACAGCCGCACGAGTCGCGGAAAGGGCATCTTCCACACGATGTTTCTTCTCTTTTAGCTCTGTTTCTGTGGCTGCGCCAACACGGATAATGGCTACACCGCCGGATAGTTTTGCCAGTCGTTCCTGCAATTTCTCACTATCGTAATCACTGGTGGTCTTTTCAATTTCAACACGGATCTGATCGATACGGCCTTTAATGGCCTTCGCGTCACCTTTGCCACCGATAACGGTTGTGTTGTCTTTATCAGACATGATTTTTTCCGCACGGCCCAGGTCGGCAACTTCTGCGGTTTCAAGCTTGCGTCCGGTTTCTTCAGAGATAACCGTCGCACCTGTCAGGACAGCGATATCCTGCAGCATTGCTTTGCGGCGGTCGCCAAAACCTGGTGCTTTGACAGCCAGCACATTCAACGTGCCGCGCAATTTATTGAGCACAAGTGTTGCTAATGCTTCACCGTCAATATCTTCAGCGATAATCATTAAATCGCGTTTGCCAATTTGCATCATTTTTTCCAATAAAGGAATCAAATCCTGCTGTGCTGCTGATATTTTCTTGTCATAAACCAGTATGTAAGGATTTTCGATCACTGCTTCCATGTTTTCGGAATCAGTAATGAAATAAGGTGAAATATATCCGCGGTCGAACTGCATACCTTCCACATATTCCTGTTCAAATTCAAGTCCTTTGGATTCTTCAACGGTGATAACACCGTCTTTGCCAACCTTGTCCATCACTTCTGCAATCAGCTCGCCAATAGAGGTATCCTGAGCAGAAATGGTTGCGACACTGGCTATTTCTTCTTTGGTGGAAATTTCAATCGACTGGCTTTTAATTGAGTCCGCGACCTTTGTAGAAGCGGCTGCAATACCACGTTTTAGTAACATGGGGTTTGCGCCAGCTGCTAAAGTCTTAAGACCTTCAGTCACCATCGCATGTGCTAATACCGTGGATGTGGTGGTGCCGTCTCCAGCGATATCATTGGTTTTGGTGGCTGCTTCTTTCAGCAGTTGTGCACCCATGTTCTCAAAGGGATCTTCCAGTTCAATCTCTTTCGCGACAGTCACACCATCGTGCGTGATAGTAGGGGAACCAAATTTGCGGTCCAGGGCTACATTGCGTCCCTTAGGGCCTAATGTTGTAGCAACAGCTTCCGCCAGAACATCAATACCATCTCGCAGTTTCCTGCGTGCTTCTTCTCCAAATACTAATTGTTTAGCTGCCATACGTAACTCCTTTTATATAATTTCCGATTTCTTCGGTAGATTATTCTTCAACGATAGCCAAGATATCTGATTCCTTGAGGATCAAGAGTTTTTTGGACTCGATCTTGATCTCGGTGCCAGAGTATTTTGCAAATAAAACTGTGTCTCCAACCTTAACATCCATTTTAATACGATTTCCAGACTCATCACGATCGCCAGGACCCGCTGATAATACTTTTGCCCGCTGGGGCTTTTCCTTCGCCGTTTCTGGCAGTACGATACCGGATGCTGTAACATCTTCTTGTTCGATAGGTTCAACAACCAATCGGCTGCCTAAGGGTTTGAGTTTTAGTGCCATATAATCCTCCGTTAAAATTAGTTTTCAATATGTTAGCACTCATCAAGTGTGAGTGCTAATAATTTTATATTAATCCGATTTTGGGGATAAGTCAAGGAATCTATCAGAAATCTTATAAATCTTTAATAATTAAAAATAACCATAGCTATTGCAGATCGTCTCACTTTCCACCACGTTCTGCATGATGACCGGGTCTCTGCTGTAATCCCTTTTCACCAAATTTAAAATATCCATTCCCTCCTCGCAAAATCCATTCGAAGTCCGGTGCATACCTGCTAAAACAGCGCCATAAGTGAGGTAATAATCTACCGTGCCTGCTGTAAGAGGAAGCCCCTCAACAGCAACCATGGGGTCAGTTTCNGAGTCACACTGGCGTACCTCACAACTNTCTTCTGCTGTACACCCCTGGGTAGCACATTTGAACGCAGGAATCGCTCCCTCATAATTCCTCGAGCGGTGATAGACAATCCCCAACCTTCCAAAAGCATCCGCGTTATCGGGATCATAATTCAATCCCTTGCGGGCATTCAACCCAGCAGAAAAAAATTCACCCATTTGAGTATATGTGGTCGCAATCGAAAAATAAGGGATCGAATCTTGCACACCAAGTTGTTCATTGATGGTNGCAGCTTTGTCAAAATATTCCAATGCAGCTTCATACTGCACTAATTTCCGGTAATTCGCTCCAACGCGTAAATAGATGAAGGTTAAATTTGGGTTGATATAAATGGCTTCTTTATATTCATCGATCGCCTGGTTATAATTACCTAAAGATTCCTGCACGTACCCATTGATGCGGTGGACATCCATCANTTCTGGCGCTCGTGCGGTTGCTTCGTTGATATTTTGCTCTGCCTGGATCCATTTTTGCTGGTCAACAAGGATCTCAGCGTAATAAGCCAGCGCAAGCATATTCTGATTATCCATTTGGATCGCGTAGATCGCCTCCTGCTCAGCTTCATTCAGGAGAGTTTCACTCTCTGCCTGGGTAGCACTGTTTCCCGCCAGCCAATCGAGGGTAAATGATTTGATTGCATGAACCATACTATCTTCAGGAGCAATCTCAACAGCATTATTGATTGTAATGAGAGCTTCCTCAAGGCGTTCAATGCGTTCCTGATCAATAGTAAGCAGGGTGGANGAATACACCATGATCCGCGCCAATTCTGCTAGNAATTCCGCGTTACTTGGATCCAAGGCAACTGCCTGGTAATATGCCTCGATGGATCTATCCAAATCACCCGCGCCGAAATAAACCTCCCCTTCCCCCGCGAAAGAATCTAATGTTCGTGTGGGAGTTGGTGTCGGCATGAACATGGGAGTGACCTCACCCTGATTAAGGCTGCGCAGAAAAATCAGCATGACCATAATGATGCCCAGCATAGCTGCCACACCATATGGGTTCGTTTTTTTCACATTCTTTCGAAACAGCGGCTTTTTTTCAGGTATATACATATTGAAAAATCAGGGCAATATAGTGGGGGTTGGTTCCACGGTTGGTGCCGGGGTGGGTGTCGGTGAAGGCTGTGGGGTCCAGGTAGGGATCATCGTTGGTGTCGGTAACTTGGAAAGCTGAAGATCATTCATCTTTTGATAGCAGCGATCCAGGATGAAATTCGCATTATAAATTGCGATCTCATCCTCATAAATGCTCTGGAGAATGGATTGGGCAATATCGATCGCTTCACTGCAGTAACCCAATTCCATAAGCGCAAGACCATAGTTGTAGTAATACTCAACGATGCGCCCATAGGAAAGCGGCAGGCCTTCTACCGGTACTCCTTCCGGTGTAATTCCACCGCGGACAGCTAATTTAAGCATAAGAACAGCCCGACTGAACTCGTAATTCTGTTTATACATTACACCAAGGTTGCCGTACAGATAGGGATCTTCCGGTCCATCTGCGACTGCCTGCTCCGCATATTGAATGGCTTTCCCAAATTCACCGATACCGGAATATGTACGGGAAATAAGTGTGTCGGGCTGTGGATCGTCCGGATTGAGCGCATTGGCACGCGTAAATTCTTCCACCGCAAGATCGTAATTCTCTAAGAAACGATAATTTCTACCAAGCGTGATATGCAATTCAGCGATGTTTGAATTAATCGCAACTGCACCCTCTAATTCATTGATTGCTTCATCATAATTTCCTGTGATCTCCAAAACAGTTCCACGCGCCCAATGCGATTCCAGGCTTGTGGGAGCAATTGACTCGGCAGTGCGTGAGGCCTCTATGGATTTATCCAAATCACCAAGTACTTCATCTCCAATCAAGATCTTATTTGAGAGCATGATAGATAAAAAGGCGTATGCGGTTGAGTTGCTGGGATCCAATTCAATCGCCCGATTCAGAGATCCTTCAGCATCCANATAATCACCCTGCATNCCCAACGAGAAACCCTTGAGGGCTTCCCCCATACTGTTATTTTGATCGAGCAGCACGGCATTACTGGCATTCTCAATTGCCTGGTCATATTTTCCGCCGTATATATTAAGGCGCGCGGACGCAATGTAATTTGTTGGATTTTGAGAATCCGCCATAATAGCTTTGTCATACGCCTGCAGCGCTAATGAATATTTTCCCTGCGAAGCTAGTTCTTCGGCTTCCGCCACAAATGTTTCTGGCGATATGGTCGGTGTTGGTGAAGGCAGGAACAGGGTGGGCGTAAGAGGTTCAATGGTGATATTCACATACACCAAGAACGCGACAACAACTACCAATATAAGAATTTTGAAAAAGCTTGAGCGCCGTTTGGGTTGGCGCATATTCCAACGTCGACCTTTAATTTGCATGCGCTTATCTTATCACCTGCGAGGAATAAGCGTCAAGAAGTTATTCTTACTTTCTCCAATTTTTCCTATTACATCAATTAAAGTTTTTTCCTTCGATTTAAGATAGAATGAGATTATGCATTTTGACGTACTAACGTTATTTCCGCACGTGATAATGCCTTATATCCAAACCAGCATCATGCAGCGGGCCATCAGCAATAAGGTCATCAGCATCACTCTGCATAACCTCCGTGATTGGGCTGTGGACAAACACCACACCACTGATGACACACCCTTTGGCGGTGGCGGCGGGATGGTTTTGAAACCCGACCCGATCTTTGCGGCTGTAGAAGACATCCAACAAGAATTTATAAAATGCCCGGTCGTGTTGATGACACCGCAGGGGAGACAGCTCAACCACGCAGCTGCCGTTGAATTATCCGGTATGAACCGGATGATCATTTTGTGCGGGCGGTATGAAGGCGTGGATGAACGCGTGCGGATACACCTGGTTACTGATGAGATCTCGATTGGAGATTATGTGCTGAGCGGCGGAGAACTTCCGGCTCTGGTTCTAATGGAAGCAGTCACCAGGCTGCTNCCCGGGGCTTTAGGCGCACCCAATGGTGCGTCTGATGATTCTTTCGCCAGCGGGCTGTTGGAATATCCACATTACACAAGACCTGCCATTTACAGGAATTGGGGAGTACCCGATATCTTAACTTCCGGCAATCATCAGGCTGTCAGTAGGTGGCGGCGCAGGCAGGCATGGATGCGCACATTGCAAAAAAGANCGGATCTTGCAGAACTGATCAAACTTGATGCAGTTGATATCGANATATTAAAAGAAATAATGCGTGAGGAGGAAATAAACCTTCCCGCGACTATAACTAATATCATAAGAGGTAAATCATGAAATTTAATATCGGAAAGACTTTCTTATTAGGATTAGGGTTTTTTGGCGTAAGTGTCATCTGGAGTGTTTATAACGCGTTTGTCCCCATTTTCCTGGCTGACCGGTTCCTCATGGCAGCCGGGTTCATTGGGTTCTTTATGACATTGGATAACATCGCTGCTCTGCTCATCCAGCCCGCGGTTGGCTCATGGTCAGATCGGCTGCGAACACGGATCGGCCGGCGGATGCCATTCATCCTGGTTGGCGCTCCAGTTGCGGCGTTAGCCTTCATCCTTCTCCCTATCTCACAATCATTATTCCTTTTCTTCCTGGCGGCAACTTTGCTTCTTTTAAGTATGGCTGTTTGGCGCACACCTGTTGTGGCATTAATGCCGGATATCACTCCCTCCAAATATCGTTCTCAGGCAAATGGGATCATTAACTTCATGGGAGGAATCGGCGCTATAATCGCATTTCTCGGTGGAGCCACGCTGTATGAGATGAATCCCAATTATCCTTTCTTGTTGGGTGCAGGGTTGGTAGTACTTTCCGCGATTCTGGTATTCATCTTCATCAAAGAACCAAAGGAATACACCGAATCTTCAAAAGAAACTCCTGATTTAAAAGATAGCATCCACATGATCCTTAAGGAAAAGGATAAGAGTACCGTGAGGATATTACTTGCAATATTTTTCTGGTTCATCGCTTACAACGGGATTGAAGCATTCTTCACACTTTACGGTAAGAACCACCTCGGGATCCCGGAATCAGACGCGGCCCGTCTATTGGGGCAGTTATCACTGCTCTTCGTTCTTTTCTCCCTGCCCGCCGGATACATTGGCGCAGCAGTTGGAAGGCGTAAAACGATCATGGCCGGCATTCTGATGATGGCTGTATGCATCGTCCTTATGTTCTTCCTGCCGATCAACACCCTGAACATATTGATCGCGGAATTGCCGGTGCTCGGCAGAATTCCCGTGATCGGCATCATATTGATGATCGCTGGTATCGGTTGGGCTTCAATCAANGTTAATTCACTNCCAATGGTTGTGGATATGACAGAGCTCGAGCGTGTGGGAACGTACACGGGNTTGTATTACTTATTCTCCACTATGGCAGCTATTCTAGGGCCAATCGTTTATGGCTTAATCATCCAGTTCAGCGGNGGAGCATACAGTTTATTGATGCTGATCAGCCCAATCTTCCTGGTACTGGCTTTTATCAGCATCGCTGGTGTTACAAAAGGAGAAGTATCATATGATGATATACTAAGTTAGTATATTTATGCAATTTTATATATGAAAATAGGAGGTGATAAACTTAATAATTTTTTTATCAAAAAGTAATAAATAATCTCAACTATCTTGCTCAACTTAGAAAAATGCAATAAACTGAAGATATAAAAAAGGCTAAAAAGCCATAAATACTCTTGGAGGAGTAAAATGAAAAAACATTCTTTATTTCTAGTAAGCATAGTAGTTTTCACCGCTATACTAACCGCATGCGGTCCTACCACCCTGGACTGTACCAAAGATGACGTATTCTGCGTCGGTTTGGTAACAGATGTTGGAAAAATTGATGATAAATCTTTCAACCAGTCCACATGGGAAGGTGTCCAACAAGCGGAATCAGAGCTCGGCGCTCATGTGCAATATATCGAAACCACAGATTCAAAGGACTACGATAAGAACATTGCCACCTTTGGAGATGCTGGATACGATGTTATTGTAACTGTTGGTTTCGCTCTGGGCGAAGCTACAGTAGCTAATGCAGCTTTATACCCTGATGTTAATTTCATCGGCGTTGACCAATTCCAGGCAGAGGATGTAGCGAATGTGGCGGGACTTAATTTCCCTGAGGACCATTCTGGATTTTTAGTTGGTGCTTTAGCCGCAATGATAAGCGAAACCGGCGTGATCGGTTCGGTCTGCGGCACAGATGCTGTGCCTCCAGTATGGCGTTTTGGTGAAGGTTACAAAGCTGGCGCTGCTTACATCAACCCCGACGTGGAAGTAACCGTCGTATATCACAACGATGTTGGCTTTGATAAGACATTCACTGATCCCGAATGGGGTAAGACCACTGCCGTTTCCATGATCGATAAAGGTGCAGATGTGATATTTGGCGCTGGCGGTAAAACTGGCAACGGCGCCCTGCAAGGTGCAGCTGATAAAGGTGTATACTGTATCGGTGTTGATACCGACCAGTACTTCACCGTTCCAGAAGCACAAAGCTGCTTGGTGTCAAGTGCCATGAAACTGCTGACTCCCGGTACTTTTGATTTGATTAAGATGGCCAAGGAAGGCACCTTCCCAAGCGGTAATTATCTTGGCAAGGCTGGATACGCTCCATTCCACGACTTTGAGGATACGATCCCCGAAGATGTGACAGCTAAAATGGAAGAGATCAAAGCTGCTTTAACTGATGGTTCTCTGACCACCGACGTTGCACCTGTCAAACCAGCTGAATAACAATAATTTAGTTTTATAAAAGGAAGGATTTTTTATCCTTCCTTTTTTTAAATATTCCATTATATAATTTTTAAAACATATACCATTAATTTATTGATGGAGAATCTTATGGAAAAAGATGGGCCCAAAAGAAATTTTCAGATACCTGAGTTTCTAAAAGAATTCCTCGTACCAATATTAGCTGTTTTTACCGCCATCATTGTAGGAGGAATTGTAATCTTAATAGTTGGTGGTGACCCTATTGCAGCTTACAGGGGATTATTCGAAGGTTCTTTTGGATCTATAAGAGCTCTATCAGAAACAACTGTTTGGGCAACGCCATATATATTCGCAGGTCTTGCAGTAGCATTAGCATTCAACGGTGGCCTGTTTAATATCGGCGCCGAAGGCCAACTAGCTTTTGGCGCTGTGGCTGCCTCCTGGGCAGGATATGCACTGCCAGCACTATTGGGAACCTCTATTCCAAAAATAATCCATCTACCGCTATCAATTATTGCAGGAGTGCTGGCTGGTTTTATTTGGGGCGGCATCCCTGGCTGGTTGAAAGCCAAATTTGGGGGAAACGAAGTAATCAATACAATCATGATGAATTATGTTGCCCTTAACCTGACAAGCTTCTTATTAAATGGTCCCATGAAGGACCCAAGCCCAACCAACGTAATCGCCAGAACACCAGAAGCCGCAGAGTCAGCCCAGCTTATACCAATTTTTCAAGGATATAGATTTCATTGGGGTTTTATTTTGGCGGTCATTATTGTATTTATCACATACTGGATTTTATATAAAACTACGTTTGGATTTGAAATTCGGACAGTAGGCACAAATCCCAACGCAGGCAGGTATGCGGGCATCAATTCAAGTAAAATCACTTTCTTGACATTGGCAATTTCCGGTGCGCTTGCGGGATTGGCTGGAGCGATAGAAGTAACAGCATTGAATTTCAGGCATGAGCTTGGTTTTTCAGTTGGATATGGATTTGATGCCATCGCAATCGCCCTGCTGGGAAGGAATAATCCAATAGGGGTCTTCATTGCGGCAATCTTATTCGGTGCAATGAAAAATGGTGCAACACGGATGCAGTTCCTAACTCAAATTCCCGTGGATATCATCTCAATCATCCAGGCGCTTATTTTGTTGTTTGTGGCAGCGGATGCCATTGTGCGTTTTATTTACCGAATTCATAAAAAGGAAGAAAAAGCATCCGTATCATAAGGCACATCAAAAACATGCTTAAGGAGAGATAGAACATGGATTCCAAGAGAATCGTCTTTATTTTCTTAATTATCTCGTTGCTCTTTGTTATTGTTATCATGATAGGGAAAAGCCAGGTTGATCCAATTGTCATTTTTGTTTCCATGTTCGCCACTACATTATCAGTTGCCACTCCGCTTACTTTAGGTGCTTTGTGCGGCATTTACTGTGAGCGATCAGGTGTTGTCAATATAGGTATTGAAGGAATGATGTTGTCTTCCGCTTTTTTTGGATGGCTTGCATCCGTAATGGCCAACACTATTTTTGGATTAGAGGTTATTCCTAGTTTATTAACCGGAGTACTAGTTGCTGTACTTGTTGGGGGGTTACTCGGCGTATTCCACGCTGTTTTATGTGTTTCCTTTAAAATCGATCAGATAATAGCAGGAACAGTGATTAACATTCTTGCAATTGGTGTTACGGGATTTTTAAATCGGCAGCTCTTTTTCGAAAAAGGCGGCATGTTTGGTGGTCAATTCCCTCATTCGCCAGGTGTCCTGCCAAGATTGAACATTCCAGGATTAACCACTATTCCCATATTCGGGAAAATTTTTGAGCAACAACCCATTGCAATATCTGCAATCATACTTGTGTTCATTTCTCACTTCATCTTGAACTACACACGATGGGGATTAAGAACACGTTCTGTGGGAGAGAACCCCCTAGCCGCTGATACTGTAGGGATAAATGTAACAAAGATGCGCTACTGGAACGTTATTATCGGTGGATGTATAGCAGGATTAGCGGGTGCTTATTTCACAATTGAATCTGTTCCTTCATTTGAACCTCTGCTTACCAATGGCCGCGGGTTCATATCTCTTGCCGCAATGATTTTTGGAAATTGGTCTCCTTTTGGTGCGTGGGCAGCTACATTGGTATTCGGCGCTGCCCAAGCCATGCAAATTAATCTACAGTTCTTCCGAGAATTGATACCACCACAGCTAGCAATCTTGCAGATATCTTATGTGGTTGGTCTAATTCCATATATTCTCACTATGCTCATCCTCACTGGAATCATTGGGAAATCCCGACCACCAGCGGCTGTTGGAAAACCCTATGAGAAATAATTCGATTGGAGAATCATACAATGAATGAATTTGTCTTACAGGCAAAAGGGATAACAAAACAATTTCCAGGCGTACTAGCCAACGACCATGTGGATTTTGATCTCAAAAAAGGGGAAATCCACGCCCTTTTAGGAGAAAACGGTGCTGGAAAAACCACATTGATGAATATCATTTACGGCTTATATCAATCTGATAGCGGTGAAATCATTGTGAATGACCAGGGCACTGTATTCAGTTCACCAAGAGATGCGATCGATAAGGGCATTGGAATGGTTCATCAGCATTTCATGCTCATACCAGTTTTTACCATAACCGAGAACATTATGCTGGGTGTCGAAACACTGAAAGGCATTACCTTAGACCGAAGGAAAGTCACTCAAGAATTAAAAAAATTATCAAAAGAATATAAATTAGAAATTAATCCGGATGATTTTGTGGAGGGACTGCCAGTCGGAGTTCAACAACGTGTTGAGATCATCAAAGCTTTATACAGAAATGCGGAAATATTAATTCTTGATGAACCAACTGCTATCCTCACGCCCCAAGAAGTAGAAGGGCTTTATCATGTTATGCGGGAATTAACTAAACTGGGTATCTCCATCGTTTTTATTACGCATAAGCTAAAAGAGGTATTGGCGATTGCTGACAGAATCACAGTTATGCGTGATGGTAAAGTGGTCGGAACCATCCTTCCTGAGAAAACAAATGAATCACATCTTGCCAAAATGATGGTAGGACGAGAAGTCATCCTAAAAATAAAGAAAAAACCTGCTAAACCCAAAGAAACCCTATTGCAGGTGGATAAATTAATAATATTAGATGACCGCGATATAAAGGTTGTTGATAAAATAGATTTTGATATTAGAGCTGGTGAGATACTTGGCATTGCTGGCGTACAAGGCAATGGGCAGTCACAGCTTGTTGAGGCCCTCACTGGTTTACGAAAAATTGAGAGCGGAGAAGTACACTTCAATGGAATCAAATATACCGGGCGGTCTTCGAGACCTTTAATTGAAAACGGCCTAGCACATATTCCTGAAGACCGACAGAGATTTGGATTAGTGCTTGACTTTAATATTGCTGATAACCTTGTCTTATGTACCTATTATCAATCACCTTTTGCAAAACATGGCACGATTCAAAATAATAATATTATATCCAACGCTGAAAAGCTAACACAAAGATTTGATATACGAACACCCGGTCCTCTTATGAATGCATCCACATTATCAGGCGGAAACCAACAAAAGGTAATCGTTGCGAGAGAACTCTCGCGTCCAATCAAATTACTTATCGCCAATCAGCCAACTCGCGGCCTCGATGTCGGTTCCATCGAATATATTCACCGCCGAATAGTTGAAATGAGAGATAAAGGAATTGGTGTATTGTTAATATCTGCTGAATTGGACGAAATTATGGCATTATCAGATAGAATCGCGATTATGTACCGGGGTCAAATCATGGATATATTACCTAATAAAGGAACCACAAAAGAGAAGTTGGGGCTTTTGATGGCTGGTATTCATCCGGATAAAAAGGAACACATTAAACTATAATTTCTTTTATTTCTCTATGCAAAAAATTAGCGTTCCTTCAGTCAACTCATTACTGGATTTATCAGAAAAAGTCGCTGTCATAACCGGCAGTGGCTCTGGTATTGGGCAGGGGATTGCATCGCGCTTATCAGAAGCGGGAGCATCCATTGTGGTTCATTTCTACAGCCATCATAGAAACGCGGAAAAGTTTGCATCTCAAATTAGAAATACTGGCGGGAACGCGATCATTTTACAAGCAGATTTGACCAAACGCGTAGAGGTAACTTCTCTTTTCAACCAGGCTAAAAGCCATTTCGGCAAGGTAGATATTTTAATCAATAATGTTGGCATTTATCCAGTTTCTCACGCATTAGAGACCTCCGAGGAAGAATGGGATGCCGTATTAGATACAAATTTAAAAACAATTTACTTTTGTACCCAAGAAGCGGGAAAGATAATGAAAAATCAAGGCGGCGGCGTAATTATCAATATTAGTTCAATTGAAGGTGTTTTTCCAGCAAACATGCATTCCCATTATTGCGCTTCCAAAGCCGGGGTTAACCAATACACAAAATCTACTGCGCGTGAATTAGCGCCATATGGTATTCGTGTTAATGCAGTATCCCCGGGTTTAATTTGGAAAGAGGGAATCGAAGAATCATGGCCAGATGGTGTAATCCGCTGGTTAGATTCCGTCCCATTGAAACGCTTNGGGCACTCAGATGATGTTGCTGATGCATGCCTGTTTCTGACCTCCTCTGCTGCTCGATGGATCACAGGCATAAACCTAATAGTTGATGGCGGTGCTTCCACACGTCCCGCATTCTAATCTTATGACTGATGAAATAATTAAGAAAATCATCGAAGAACTCAAGCTTGAACCATTACCTATTGAAGGGGGCTATTTTCGACAAACATATACATGTGAAGAAATTTTAAAACCAGAACAATTACCAATTCGCTATAAACAGAATCATTCATTTGGAACTGTCATATATTACATGCTTGAAAAAAATCGATTTCCAGTTTCGATGCTGCATAAATTGAAGACTGATGAAATTTACCATTTTTACCTGGGTGATCCTGTCACAATCCTTCTTTTATTCCCAGAATTATCAAGCCAACATATTACAATGGGCAGCGATATATTATGTGGTCAAAAAGTTCAGGTACTTGTCCCCAAAGATACATGGCAAGCAGTTATCCTTGAACCCGGGAGCTGCTTTGCCTTGATGGGCACATCAATGGCACCTGGTTATATATATGAAGATATTACATTCGCTTTACGCGAGGAACTTTTACTTCAATATCCCTCTGAACGTGAAGAAATTATCAAGACAACGCCATCAAGAAAACGCACGTCAAAAGTCTGACCATCAATTTCAATTAATAAGTGAATAAGATATTAATGTTATCCATCTTTTCAGAATCCAGAGCATTTGGATCTACTGGGGAAAAACCAACTACCGCAATGTTGTGATGTGCGAGAAAGATTACTTTATCTTAGTCACACGATTTATCGCGACTTTCGCCACTGGGTACTGGATTATTGCTGATAAATCGCTCGAATGGAGCCGTACGATGACGTTCTCTACAGGGTTTTCTTTAACATTGGTTATTACAACATCCCTGATTTTTGCGTCATTCGTTACAATTGGCGTCACCCGTGTATTAAGAGCATAATAATTATGGAGGTTGTAAATGGGTAAGGTTGAATTTTCTGATGTAAAGTATCATATTCAAATGAAAAAAGGGGATGTAGGGCGGTATGTTTTTCTCCCCGGAGATCCCGGTAGAACCGACCACATCGCCAAACTTTTTAACGATTCAAAATTGATGGCGAGCAATCGTGAATACCGCACATTCACAGGGACATTATTGGGCGAGAAAGTAACTGTCACATCCACCGGGATTGGCGGACCATCCACAGCGATTGCTGTGGAAGAATTGATAACCATCGGCGCAGATACATTTATCCGGGTTGGTACATCCGGTGGTATGCAGCCCGAGCAAGTTCCTGGAGAATTAGCAATCACATTAGCTGCTATTCGTGATGAGGGAACCTCAATGGCATATTTACCGCCTGAATTTCCTGCTGTGGCTGATATCACTGTCACACAAGCGCTCAAACAAGCTGCTATTAACCTGAACGTTCCATACCGGGTTGGCATCACCCATTCTAAAGATTCTTTCTACGGACAGCATAAACCAGAAAGAATGCCTATTGCAGATCATCTGTTGCAGCGGTGGAAAGCGTGGAAAATGGGCGGCGCTATCTGCTCCGAAATGGAAGCAGCGACATTGTTTATTCTCGGTAGTATCTACCGTAAGCGTACCGGCGGCATTATGCTGGTCGCAGCTAATCAGGAGAGTGATGATCCAAACATGGATGTTGTTGATGAGTTAGATGATCTATTGGCAGTGTCAATCGAAGCAGTAAAAATCTTGATCAAACAAGATAAGAAAATAAAATAAAGGGATTTTTGATGACGATGAGAAAAACAAATCAAGGTACTGAGTATCATATTCATTTACGTAAAGGAGATGTTGGCCGTTATGTCCTATTGCCCGGCGATCCCGGCAGATGCAAAATGATCGCGGAATACTTTGATGATCCGAATTTCATCGTGCAGAATCGCGAATATACTACCTACACTGGAAAACTGCTCGGGCAAAAAGTCTCAGTAACATCAACCGGGATCGGATGCCCTTCTACAGCAATCGCAGTGGAAGAATTGATCAACATTGGTGCTGACACATTCATAAGAGTCGGCACATCTGGCGGAATTCAGCCAGGTACAAAAGTGGGAGAAGTAGCTATTGTAACCGGAGCAATCAGGGATGAGGGAACCTCGTTGCATTATTTGCCAATTGAATTCCCGGCTGTGGCAGATATTGATGTCATTCAAGCGCTCAAAGAAGGCGCGATTCGCTCCAATGTACCCTACAGATTGGGCATCACCCAATCAAAAGATTCATTTTATGGCGAAGTCGAACCAGATAGAATGCCAATGGCGAACCATTTGAGGAACCGCTGGAAAGCATGGGTGGATGGAGGTGCCGTGTGTTCAGAGATGGAATCATCCACACTATTCATCATATCCAGCATCCATCGAAAGCGAGCCGGCGGCGTGATGCTCATGGCAGGAAGTGCTGATACCCAACCGCAAACAGAAAAGGAGTTTGCTGAATTCCACAAGCTGTTTGATGTTCACCGAGCGATTTCAACCGCAATAGAAGGGTTGAAAGTATTAATCGAGAACGATCTAAAATAGAAAATGTGACAGTCATGAAGGTCAAAGACAACATTTCCGAAACGCCATATTTATATAAAAAAAGCTCCATTTTCAGGATGCTTGTGTTGAGATTCAAGTTTATCTAAATACGGTTCGGATATCTTGTGGATATCACCCACTAATACTCCTTTGGGATATGATGAGTTGAAATATGAAAAAAAGTGATAAAAAGATATTTAGACTTTAAGGGATCATCCCTTCAATGGATAATATCCAAACTCCTCGACCGAATCAACCATAGCCAGAATATTTTGTGGGGGTACTTCGTGCATGATAGTATGGACGGAGGCAACCATATAACCACCATCCCTGCCAAGGATATTAATAACACGTTTCATTTCCTGGCGCACCTCTTCCGGAGTGCCCTGCGGCAGGATATGCTGTGTATCAACGGCTCCGCAAAAGACCAGGTCTTTCCCATAACGCACTTTTAATTCTTCCAGGTTAGCCATATTACCGGCAGAGGTCTGGATGGGGTTGAGAATATCCACACCGATTTCGATGAAATCATCAATCAAGTCGAACACATCACCATCAGTGTGGAAGAATATCTTCGCTTTTGTAAATTTCTTAATATGCTGGATCAACTCCGCGTGAATCGGTTTTAGTAGTTTTCGATACATCTTTGGGGAGATCATCAAACGGTCCTGCGTCCCAAGATCATCACCAATCTTGATAATATCAATATTTTCACCGATCTCAGTCAGAAAATTCTCCATCAGTTTTTTACAAAGTGAAAGGTTTTTTCGCAATAATGCTTCCGCAAAGTCAGGGTACATCGCCATATTCAAAAGGAATTTATCCATCCCCTGCATGGAGAACGCCCGCTCAAACGGGAATATCAGCCAGGGTGTTGCCATGATGGCATATTCATTCTCTTGAGCTAACCTTTTTGATTCAGCTGCCACATGCGCAATACGGGAGGGATCATCCATATCAGGCCAGCCCTGATAATTTTCCAATTCTTCTACTGTTGTAGCGTCTGCGAGAGGATGGTATCCGGGAAACCAGATGCCGGGTTCGATTTCGATCTGGCCGCCACCCCAATCGTCAATACAGGGAGCGTGTGGTTCACGTTTGCTGTTGCGCTCATATATTTCTTTCGGAAACCGATCCAGCACCCCGCGCACATCGCTGTGCAGACGCCGCATAGTATCCTCATCTATTTTTGCTGATCCAAGTTCAGGCCAGTCATACAGATATCCATCTGGTGCCGAAATACCTAACAAATCTTTAAGCCCTTTATACGGCGCCATCTTGATACCGGTAGCATTGCTAACCCCTAAAACGATCGGCACTCGATCCGGTATTTCATGATTCAANACAGCNAACACTCTCTCACGGGATGTCATCAACATGATTGTTCTCCTCTTTCTAATATACCAGAAATTCGCTTTGATTTTCAGGTATATTGAAACTTCTAATCTACCCTAGATAAAAATAATGTATTAAATAAAATAGATCATAAGATTATGGGGAACCTTGCGTCTCGCGTGCTTCTACCGCTGAATTGGCAGTGAGCGTAACCGATGAAATACCTGGAAGCATCCAGATCATCGCCGAATTGCCCTACAGTTGTCTCACCAGAAATATAAACACTTAATTGCGTAGGAGAATACTGGTTGATGCCAGCGTTTGCCACCGCGCCATAAAATTCTTTATGCGCATTAGCTGTCATCGTTGTGGGATCAATTCTTAATTCACCAGTCAAAATAAAGCAGGGGATATCCACACCTTGTGAAGCTGCAGCAAAGGCAGCATCCACGGCCGACTACTGAAAATCTCTATTGACATAATCGACATCGGCAT
>JGI24724J26744_10000720_pt1 | contig 23433 bp, 22 predicted proteins | sample Cruoilmetagenom7_FD_26744 | JGI IMG/M metagenome (IMG submission 26744) | reverse complement strand
TCACATAGTCGTTTGTAGGGGTATTAAAACTAACACTTCTACATGCCCTGCAGTCTGTGCATTGTATCACATAGTCGTTTGTAGGGGTATTAAAACTTATTCTTCCATATATGGAAACAGCAGATGATTGTATCACATAGTCGTTTGTAGGGGTATTAAAACAATCTATCATTGTTGCATCAAAATCTTTGTATTGTATCACATAGTCGTTTGTAGGGGTATTAAAACGTATCTTAACTGATATTGGGGATATTTTAGATTGTATCACATAGTCGTTTGTAGGGGTATTAAAACTGAAGTTGTCATATTTGCTTTTTTCTTTTTATTGTATCACATAGTCGTTTGTAGGGGTATTAAAACAAACAAACGAATATCAAAATAATCAAATTTATTGTATCACATAGTCGTTTGTAGGGGTATTAAAACTAGAAGCTTCAGAATAAGATGATTGTTTTAATTGTATCACATAGTCGTTTGTAGGGGTATTAAAACAGAGCTTCTATTTTGTCTATATATTCCTGTTATTGTATCACATAGTCGTTTGTAGGGGTATTAAAACTATTGCATAGGTATATTTTTTTCACTATAAAATTGTATCACATAGTCGTTTGTAGGGGTATTAAAACATAAAGGAGTAAGATAATGATTTCAGCACCATTGTATCACATAGTCGTTTGTAGGGGTATTAAAACACAAGTTCCGCGTATACAAAGGGGATATTTATTGTATCACATAGTCGTTTGTAGGGGTATTAAAACAAAATGGCAAGAGGGTAAAGGTTACTTGTGATTGTATCACATAGTCGTTTGTAGGGGTATTAAAACCGCATATTTCTCTACAGCTTTTTCAAGGTTATTGTATCACATAGTCGTTTGTAGGGGTATTAAAACGTTACAGGCTCAAATACCTCATCTAAAGCAATTGTATCACATAGTCGTTTGTAGGGGTATTAAAACTACGGAAATGGGATGTATGTATCTTTAGAAATTGTATCACATAGTCGTTTGTAGGGGTATTAAAACATAGTAATAATTTTGTACCTGTTGAAAATGATTGTATCACATAGTCGTTTGTAGGGGTATTAAAACTACTCATCAGGCATTAAAAAATTTTTATGTATTGTATCACATAGTCGTTTGTAGGGGTATTAAAACACCACATTCAAAAGCTATTAAGTAACGATAATTGTATCACATAGTCGTTTGTAGGGGTATTAAAACTGCTTTATCAAATCATCTTAACCCAAATAATTGTATCACATAGTCGTTTGTAGGGGTATTAAAACCGATAAATTTTTACAAAAAATTTAAAAATTTGTTTATTTTATATTTTTTTAGATATAATTTTTTATACTGTTGTTGTATGACACAGTTGTTTAATAGGGGTATTAAACTAAGGTTACGATTTTTTCGTAACTGACTTTAGGCAGTGGTTTCGACCACTGCCCTTTTTTTAAAAAAGTAATAATTGTACAGGTTCGTTTTTTTCTTCAACACTTGGCTCACCTATGATTATATCCATAGCTGCAAATTGTTTATCTGTAAACATTAGTATTCTTATATTTCCATTTTTGATATTTGTTTTTACAAAATCTTTAATCCTTTTTTTTCCTAAATTTGCTGACTCTACTGAACTAAAAATTTTGCCATATACGGAGTATTGAAGCATATTATAGCCTTCTTTTTCTAGTTCTGCATGAAACCAATGGTATCTTTTTCTTTGTTTCTTTGTTTGAGTTGGCAAATCAAACATAAGCATAAGCCACATAACTCTAAAGGCACTCATACTTAAAATAATTTTCATTTATAGTTGGATATTTTATACGCGACACCTCATCGTTCATCATAGCTTTTTTATAATTTATCACAAAAAACTCTATCGCTTTTGAGACCATCATAGTTCCACCATTTATATCTACACACTCAAAATTCAAAAGTGCTACTATTCTTCTTTTAAGTTCCACATCTAAGAAAGTTTTATTTCCAAATTCTTTTCGTAAAAGTTTTATATGTATATCTACAAAAGCTCTAAAAGGCTCCATCAAATCATCAACTAGATTAAAAGCATTGTATCTATTTTGATGCCAAACTCCAAAGATAGGTATCATACCACTAGCACTTACGCACCTAGCCATAGAGGCACGAACTATTGCATATCCATAATTCAACATCACATTGGTAATATCTTCTGATCCTTGTTCTCTTCTAAATCGTGGGTTATGAAATATAGTTTTCCAATATATCCTAGCACCTTGTGCTTCATCATTGTTTTTATCATAGAGTTGTACTTTTTTCACTAAATCTTTTAATTGTGTATAATCTTTATTTTGACACAGTTGTAGTACTTTTGCTTGATTTAAAAGCTTTGATTTGATTATATCTTGCCAAACAAATTCTTTAAATTCTTTAGTTATAGATATTTGTGTATGGGCAATTTCAGTAATGGTACTATGTTGAAAATATGGAAGATATATACCACTTGGGGTAAAATTTTCATCTATAAAAAGAGTTGCTATATTATTTTTAGATAAAAGTTCCAAAACTTTTCCAGTGATAGAAAACTGTGTATTATCAAAAAGAATAAAGTCTATATCTCTTATAGTGACTTTTACCTCTTGCTCCTCTTCATAAAAGTATAAAACTAAGTTTTCACTTTTGATTTTTATCTTACAGGGCTTGGTTAGATGTACAACTTTCCATCCCATAACATCAGCTTTTTATCTTTTTTAGAGATTCTAAAAGCTCACTTTGCACTTCTCCTATGGCTTGATAAGATTTTATATTGCCTAAAATATCTAGATTTAATTTTATTATTCCTGTGGCTTTATTTATATTTTGTTGTTTTGAACCTGATTTTTTACCTTTATCCATTTTACAAAATGATTCAGGTTGAAATTCACTAGTAGATGGAAATCTTGGATTTTGAAATGCTGTAATTACTTTATCATCTAGAAAACTAACAATCTTACCACCTCTATAACTTCCATCAGGATATATAAAAAACACTAAATCATTTTTAAAAACTTTTATTGAAATGTATCCCTTTAGGGAAAAGCTATTATCATTTTCTTTTTGTATTTTCTGAAAATTTGATACATCAATTCTCTCGTACTTTAAGGTGTTATTTTCTAAATTAGCTTTAAATCCTATAAAAGTTTTCTCTTTTGTCGCAAGTCCTCCCCTTATCTCAAATCCTGTCAGATTTGTCTGATAAAACTTCACTTTTCTTATCTCGTTTCCATTGTTATCTATAAGTGGCAAATGAATCAACTCATCCAGTTTTGTTTTTGCTTCACTCATAGCCTCTTTATCTTTTGCATCAATCCATACAAACTCTTTTAAAAGTTCAACTATTTCATTTGCTCTATTTTGTACTATCTTACATATCACATCATTTGGATTTGTTTTGTATAGATACATTTTATGCAAAATATCTTTTTCAAACTTTTTCATAAACTCATCAGCTTTAGTTGTAGTTGTGAGTTTTAGCCCAACAAATTGATTAGTAATATTTTCTCTAACTGTATATATACCATTTTCTTTTTTACTATAAATTGTATCTTTATGTACTTTTGATACCATCGGTTTTTTAGATACCCAAAAATTCACAGCTTTTGTTTTACCCCAAATATCTTTATAAAATACACTATCTTCCCCAAATTCATTGTATCTATCTTCTATCATTTCCGCTAGCTCTTTTGGTTCAATTCCCTCTATTAGTGGTATATCTTTTTTGATATTTGCTCTTGCTTCATCATCTATCACACCCAAATTTTGCCTAAAAGTATTTGAAAGTTTTTGTAGCCAAGAATGATTTGTAAGACCTATAAGTATAGCATCTATAGCATGATGAATATTTGTATCTCTTGTTTTTGTTTTTACTTGTAGTATTTTTCGTATATTTGAAGTAGCTCTTCCTTGTATATGTCTTACACTACTTCCATCTTTTTGTTTTGTTTCATTAGCAAATGGATAATATCTTTTTAAAACCTGAGCTGTTAAAGCTTCTATATAACTTGTAGCTCTTAAACTTTTAGATTCAAAAGTGTCTTTAAATGTTTCATCAAGATTTGTAGCTAGTAGATTTATCTTCTTTTTCCAGTTTATTTTATGTTCTTTAAACAAATCCTCAACCCTATTTTTAAAATCCCCTTTATCTTTTATAAAATTCATTGGGAGTTGGTTTGATTTTTGCATATTGCTATCTCTATGCACCAAAACAAAGTTATGTTTTACAGAAAGTCCTCCCAAACTTTGAGGTACTATATGGTCAAGGTCAACAGCATTTGTAAAAATATCTTCAAATTCTATCCCCTCACCTGTATAAATATCTCTTCTATTTTGTTCCTCATACATCAAAATCTTTCGTGCATATTTTCGTAAATTCTTCCCATAATATTCTGCTATTTTTTGGTACTCTTTATTGGCTACTATGTCATCTATTTTTTTCTCTAATGCTCTATTTGCTTTATCTATCTCTTTTTTCGCCTCTTCATTAAGACTAAGTTCTCTTGTACTTTCTACTCGTATCTCATCAAATGCACCATAAGTAGTATGAAGATGTTTTATAAGTCTTAAAGTGGCACTTACTACATATTTAACTGGATGATTATTTATAGGTAAATTATCGTCTTTTTCAAACTGAGTTAAACTTAAATATTTTATCCCTTTTTTAAACTCACTATAGTTTTCACTTCTATTTAATTCTAACTTTTGCTTTATCTCATCAAGAGTCAAACCCTCTTTAAAATATGGTATAAACTGCACCATAGCATAAGATGAAGTTCTAAGGCTACTACCTGCCTTATTTCTAATAAGCTCTATGATAGTTTTATCATCAACTTTCCCTTTAAGTTTTTCATAGATACTTTTAGGAGATTTTTCCCAACCTAAAGTATCAAAAATCTCTTTTAACTCTTGATATGGATTCTCTTTTTCGAAGGCTTTTAAGATAAAACTATTATCAATTTTTGATAAATTATTTACAAAATGAAATTTGATAATAGTTAATTTCGCATCTTCTTTATTAAATATTTTAACACAATCATCAAGGTTCAATATTTTTCGTATATCTTTATATTTAATATCTGCTATATTTTTACCTTTTTTAATTTTATCAAAAAAATCATCTGCTATATTTTTTATTTGTTCTTTTGTGATTTTGTCTGTTTTTTTATTAAAAGTGATATTTGATACAGATTGGTACATTTTGAATATATCGGCTATTAATGAGTATTGGTGTGATACTTTATACTCTTTATAAAATTCACAAGGTGCAAATAAGCTCATATCATTTGATGATTCTTTTTGGTCATCTATAGTTTTAGTAACTTGTAATATAAACTCTTTACTATTAAAATCATCGCTAAATAATCCAAACTTTTCTTGAGAGAATATAATCTTCTTAATCTCATCATTTATATCTTCTCTTCTTATCATATATTTGTAGTTGTCATGATTTCTAAATGTTGGATTTTCTTTTTTTAACTCTTCTTCATAAATAATAGATGCAACTGTTTTACTTGGATACTCAAGTTTTAAATTTTCTATTTTTTTTAGGGCAGATTTTATTTTCCCTTTTTCATCATCTTTTTTAGTAGTTTTTTCTTCCTCAAAAGGGATATTCAACTCTATACATAACTCTTCAATTAAATCACCACTATCTAGTGATTTATATCCTCTATGCTTTGCTAATACATAAAAAATTGAAAATAATTCTTCTATTTTTAGCTTCTCTTCAAAAGCTTTTTTTGCTCTTAAATCCCACTTGTTTTTATAGATATTTTGTTTTTCTTGATATAAAAAATACTCTTTTTCTCCAAAACCAAACTCTTCAAAAACTTTTGCTAGATTCTTTTTCCTCTCTTTTCGTAAATTCACAAGATTAGAGGCACTAGCACTTGCACTATATAAAAGTTTTTTAGAGTTACCATCTTTATCGGTAGCCTTGTCAAACATACTTACACCATAGTCAATCAAAGAGTATTTGTCATTTTCAAACTCTTTTAATACACTATAACCAATACTTGTAATACCCAAATCCAAACTCAATATTTTTTTATTCATACTAACATCCAAAAAATTTTATTAGAAAAGTATAGCTAAAAAATATATAAAGTAAAAATTAGATACAATGACAAAAATTTAGAATACAAAGAGATATAAATATGGATCAAACAATAACAGAAAAAATATTTAGTGAACATGTGGGACGCAATGTATTTGCGGGTGAAATCGTAAGAAGTCCAATAGATATGGTTATAGGAAATGACATCACAACTCCTATATCAATAAAAGCTTTTGAAGAAAGTGGAGCTACAAAACTAGCAAATCCAGATGGATTTAGTATAGTTCTAGATCACTTTATTCCTGCAAAAGATATTGCATCTGCAAATCAAGCACGAATAAGTAGAGATTTTGCCGTTAAACACAATTTAAAAAACTATTTTGATGAAAAAGATATGGGTATTGAACATGCACTTTTACCTGAAAAAGGGCTTGTAATTCCTGGTGATGTAATCATTGGTGCTGATAGTCATACTTGTACACATGGTGCACTTGGTGCATTTAGTACTGGTATGGGAAGTACAGATTTAGCTTTTGCTATGGTGACAGGTGGAAACTGGTTTAAAGTTCCTGAGTCTATAAAAGTTGTATTTAGTGGAAAACCAAAAGAGTTCGTAACAGGAAAAGATCTAATACTTGAAATTATCCGTATGATTGGTGTAGATGGAGCATTGTACAAAACTTTGGAATTTACAGGTGATACAATTGAATACCTAAGTATGGATGATAGATTTTCATTGTGTAATATGGCAATTGAAGCTGGAGCAAAAAGTGGAATTGTTGCTTATGATGAAATTACAAAAGAATTTTTAGATGAAAGAATAAAAGCAAATGGTGCTTTAAGAGCTGAACCAAAAATTCACTTTAGTGATGATGATGCTTCTTATTGCCAAGTACTTGAAATTGATGTAGCTTCGTTAGAGCCTGTTATTGCTTATCCATTTTTACCTGAAAATGGGCATAGTATCTCACAAGCAGTCGCAGATAATATTAAAGTAGATCAAGTATTTATAGGAAGTTGTACAAACGGAAGACTAAGTGATTTAAAAGTTGCTTCTGAGATTTTAAATGGTAAAAAACTTGCATCTCATATTCGTATGATAGTAACCCCTGGTACACAAAAAATATTAAGAGAAGCTACAAAATTGGGATATATAGATATTTTAGTTGATGCAGGTGCTGTTGTATCTAATCCAACATGTGGAGCCTGCTTAGGTGGATATATGGGTATTTTAGGTGATAATGAAGTTTGTATCTCTACAACAAATAGAAACTTTGTAGGGAGAATGGGAAGTCGTACATCTAAAGTATATTTATCAAATAGTGCCGTTGCAGCTGCAAGTGCTATTAGTGGGTATATTACAAATCCAACCTCAATTCAACAAAATAAATAGCATATCTCTTATATGCTATTTATAGTTATTTTTTTATAGTTTAAATTTATTATCTACTTATCTTAAGCTATTTTGTTCTACGATAATCCTTTTAGATAAAGTAAGTCACTCTCCAAATAAACTATTTTACATAAAACAAAAAGTTATAATAAGTAAGTTACATATAAGTTAAACTAATAAATAAAATTATCTGAACACTAGTCAATTTAAGTTATGTATTATTTTGTTTGTGATAATCTTCCTACATAAATTTAATTTTACAAAAAGGAAACTATGATGGTTAAGAATAGAGATGTTCAAAAAGACTTAGAGCAATTAGATGCAATATTAAAAGAGCAAGGTATTTCTAGAAGAGATGCAATGAAGATGATGGGAGTTGGTAGTTTATCTGCACTTATGATAGGTGGTACAGAAGCTGAAGCTGCAACTACTGCAGTTGCAAGTGATGCAAAAGGTAAAATAGTAATCATAGGTGGTGGTTTATCTGGTATGTCAACAGCAGCTAGATTAACAAATAGTTTATCAAACCCAGATATCACTGTAATTGAGCCAAATGAACTTTCTACAAGTTATCAACCAGGTCAAACACTTGTAGCTGGTGGTCTTTGGGATAAAAGTGAAATAGTTTATCAAAGAGATGATTATGTTCCTGCTGGTACTACAGTTATCAAAGAGTCTGTAACTGATGTAGATGCTGATAATAATACAGTTATTACAGATAAAGGTACTAAAGTAACTTACGATTACCTAATCGTTGCGGCTGGTGTAAAACTTAACTATGGTGCTATTAAAGGTTTAGAAGAAGCTGGTGAAGCTTATGCAAGTGGTGATAACTCAAAATTACTTAAAGTTCTTGATTCTGTGGGTGCATCTTCTATCTATACAGCTGATGGTGCAGAAGCTACTTGGACAAATATGCAAAAATTTGTTGCTGATGCAAAATCAGGTAAAAAAGTAAAAGGTGTATTTACACACCCTAACACACCAATTAAATGTGGTGGTGCTCCTAAAAAGATCATGTACCTAACAAATGCTAGACTTGAAGAAGCTGGAGCAAGAGCAAATGCTGATTTACATTTCTATCCAAATGGTGGAGGGATGTTTGGTATTAAAGATTACCATGATGCTATTGTAAAACAATACGAAGCTAGAGGTATGAAATGGAGTTACTTCCATAACTTAGTAGGTGTTGAAAATGGTAAAGCAATCTTTGATAAGCATTGGAAAGAGAAAGGTGCATTTGATGAAGATTTAGGTGAGTATGAAATGGTTACTAAACATGAAGCAGTAACTGTAGATTTTGATTTCTTACATATTACACCACCAATGAAAGCTCCAGATGAGATTGGTAAATCTTCAATTGGTTCAGGAAAAGGTTGGATTCCAGTAAATAAAGAAACATTACAACATGTTAAATATCCAAATGTATTCTCTTTAGGTGATATTGCTGCTGTTCCTATGGGTAAAACTGGTGGATCTGCTAGAAAACAGTACAAAGTTGTAGTAAACAATATTATTTCTATGATGGAAAAAGGTGAAATTCCAGCATCAAATGCAAAATATGATGGATATACAGTTTGTCCACTTATTACAAATATTGGTACTGTTATGTTAGCTGAGTTTAACTGGGCTTCTAAAAAACCAGGAAGTGGTAAAAATGCTGCACTATTATCATTCTTAGATCCAACTCAAGAAAGATATATCTGGTGGTTATTAAAAATTTATTTACTTAAACCTATGACTCAATATGGTATGTTAGCTGGTAAAGCATAATATTAAATAACTAAACTTTAGTTATATTAAAAGCCCTAAACCTTTTGGTTTAGGGCTTTTTTATTTATATTGTATTACAATGCCAAAATTAAATTTTAAGTGAGTATATATGAAAAAAGAGATTATTATTTTTGTGGGGTTATTTTTATTTTTAGCGATTGGAATGCATTTTAAACAATGGATTGATCATCCAATTGAACATATTATGAATATGTCACATGGTGGAGCTTTTGGAGTACCAGGGATTATACATCCGTTTGTATTTACATTTTTATTATATTTTGTTCTTAGATTTCCCGTATTTATCAAAAAACTATTTTCTAAAAAATAGTTTTAACTAACTAACAATTTTTTTACTCTTTCCACTTCGTTTTGTAAGTGGGGTAAATCAAAACTATTGTCTATGATATAAGTTGCTAAAGCTTTTTTCTCTTCAATATCCATTTGGTTATTTATTCGTATTTTTGCCTCTTCTTTTGTGCAATTATCACGCTTTACCAATCTTTGAATTTGTATCTTTTTGGGTAGATATACTACAATAGATTTTTTAATATCATAGTTTTGTTTTTCAAAAAAAAGTGGAATATCTATCAAGTATGGTTTTTTTTGCTTTTCAAATAGAGCAGATTCTTTTATAATCTCCTCTTTAATCAAAGGATGAATAAACTCCTCTAATCTTTTTTTTTGAATCTCATCATTAAAGATTAAACTTCCTAATTTTTTTCTTACTACTTTTTGATTTTCAATATATTCTTTTCCAAAAATATTTTCAATATCTTTGTAATGTATATCTAAAAGTTTGTGTGTGATTTTATCTGCATCAATTGTTAAAAAACCATGAAGTCTAAAAAGTGAAGCAACAGTACTTTTTCCTGTTGCAATTCCACCTGTTAGTGCTATGGCATATTTAAATTCACTATCGTTTAGCAATGCCAGTTATCCCTTTAGTAATATATGTAGGATATACAAAAGTTGCATTATGTAGTTCTGTATTGTAGTAGTTACATCCCTCTAATAAATCAGAAGTATTAAGTACGATTTCAGCTTGAGGTTGATATTTTTTTGAAGCAAATATCAATGTATTATGTCCAAAACTATAAGGCATACAAATCCAAAAGTTTTTTCCTACAGTTTCTAACTCTTTTTTAGATACATCTAAATCTTTATATATAAAAGAAGCTTTTGTTACAAAGATACCTTTTGTCTGCTCTAAACATCTATCAACAGATGCCATAAACATATCATCAAAATTTTCTTCTTTGTTATAAAGAATTATGTCAAAAGTATCTTCTATGTTTAAATTATCACAAAATGTAACATCTTTACATTTATGTTTTGCTAACTCATTTTTAAACTCTGTTGAGACATCACCAACAACTAATATTTTATTTATATATTTATGAGAACATAACGGTACATGGACCATCATCTCATCATAAGCAAAGTTTTTGTTATCACAGTTTGCCATTTTGTATAAGCCTTTTAAATTAATTTTAGGTATAATACCCAAAAAATTTTAAACTCAAATAACTTGAGAATATTAAAGGTAAAAATTATGAATGTATATGAAAAGATACGAGATTTTTGTAGAAAATTTCGAATTATAGTTGGTCTAATAGCAATTGCAATTGCTGTGTTATTTAGTAATCCTTGGTGGTATCTAGGGATTATACCTCTTATTGCTGGATTATCTGATTTTTGTCCAATTTGTATCATATCTAAAAAGTGTGATTTACCTAAAAAAAACGAGAAAGAAGTATAATGGCAACAATATCATATAAAGATGCAGGGGTTGATATAGATGCTGGTAATAGTTTTGTAGAAAATATAAAACCATACGTAAAATCAACTATGATTCCAGGAGTACTAGGAGGTATTGGTTCATTTGCAGGTGCTTTTGAACTACCTACTGGATATAAAGAACCAGTAATCTTAGCTGGAACTGACGGAGTTGGAACAAAACTAAAACTAGCTATTGATAGCGGTAAATTTGACACTGTAGGAATTGACCTTGTTGCTATGTGTTCAAATGATTTAATATGTAATTTTGGTGAACCTTTATTTTTCTTAGATTATTATGCAACTGCAAAACTTGAAGTAGAAGAAGCAAGTGCAGTTGTCAAAGGGATAGCTGAGGGTTGTATAAGAAGCCAATGTGCACTAATAGGTGGAGAAACAGCTGAAATGCCTGGTATGTACAAAGAGGGTGATTTTGATCTTGCTGGTTTTTGTGTTGGGATTGCTGAAAAATCTGCGATGGATAGAGTTTCACATGTTCAAGCAAATGATGTTCTTATAGCACTACCAAGTTCAGGGGTTCATTCAAATGGGTTTAGCCTAGTGAGAAAGCTATTATTAGAAAAACTTGGTATGAAATTTGAAGATGATTTTAATGGAAAACCACTTATTGATACTTTATTAGAACCTACAAGAATCTATGTAAAAGAGTTTAAAGAAAACAAAGAAAATATCAATGCCTTAGCACATATTACTGGTGGTGGTATCGTTGAAAATTTACCAAGAGCATTATCAGATAATTTAAGAGCAATCGTACAAAGAGAAAAAGTACAAGTTTTACCTATCTTTGAACTTATGGGACAACATGTAGAAGAATCAGAGATGTTTAGAGCATTTAATATGGGTGTGGGGATGATATTTATTGTAAATCCTGCAAATGTAGATGCAGTTCTTTCAAATACAGATGGATATGTAATAGGTCATATTGAAGCTGGAGAAAAAGGGTGTAGTATAGTATAAATACTATATTTTTATCATCTATAAAAGCCACTATATATTAGTGGCTTTTTTTATTAAATTAATTTATCTTTAATAGTATCATGTGCAACAGCTGGTTTAGCTGTCCACTGCTTAAAAATATCACAAGCTACTTTTGCCCCTTCACCATTTGCAATTGCAAACATTGTTTTTGCACCACTTGCAAGACCCGCAACAAAAAGATTTTCTGCTATTTGATTATTTTCATTTTTTAAACAAACTTTATTTGGTTTCATCACATCCGTATGCTCTTCTACATTTACCAAATCACACTCTATATCAAAACTATGCATACCTGTTGCTATTACAACTATTTTAGCTTGATATGTAGTACTTTGTGTTGTAACAGTAAAAGAGTCATTGTTTTTTTCTATTTTAGTAACTGTATCTACAACTTTACTACAACTTTTAAAATTTGCAAGTTGATTTTCTAGTTTTTTTATAAGTGCATCTCCACCTATTCCAAAATCGACTCCTGCAAGATTAAAAAAACTAGCTTTTGTTATATCACTATTTTCATTATCTATCATAAGATATTTTTTATTTTTTACCCATTCAAATTTATCTTCAACAGAAGCTAAAGTTAAGGCACACCCATAACCAGCAGCACCACCACCTACAATCAACACATCATACATTTTATAACTCCATATAATTAATTTTAAAGATGATAACAAAATTAATATATAAGTGTACTAATTTTAAATAAATAAATGAAATCTTAATCAATCTTTAAGATGATAATGGTTATCATTTCTGAAATATAATTATTGTGGAATAGAATATGAAATTATCAGACTTAAATATAAATCAAAATGCCATTGTTGAACAAATAACTTGTAATGAAGAATTAAAACAAAGATTTTATTCATTTGGTATCTTTAAAGGTGCTACACTATTTGTAGAAAANATTAGTTTTGCAAGAAATACTATAGAGATAAATGTTGAAGAGACTTCNATAGCTTTAAGAATGGAAGAAGCTAACTCTATAGAAGTTACCCCAAAAGGATAGATAAATGACACCTATGAAAATTGTTTTAGCTGGACAACCCAATGTTGGAAAATCATCGCTGATCAATGCTATGTCTAACTCACGATTAAAAGTTGGAAATTTTAGTGGAGTAACTGTTGAAAAAACGCAAATATGTTTTGACCATCATTGTCATGCTATAGAGATGATAGATCTTCCAGGAACATATTCTATTAATGGTTTTTCTACAGAAGAAAAAGTTGCCAAAAACTATCTTCTTGATAAAGACTACGATGTTATTATCAATGTAATAGATGCAACACACTTAACACGAAATTTACTTCTTACTCTTGAACTATTAAATCTTAATAAAAAAATGGTCATTGCTTTAAATATGTATGATGAAGCAAAAAAAGAGGGTATTCATATTGATGTAGAGCAAATAGAAGCTCTCACTGGAATTCCAACAGTTGCTGTTAGTGCAACTACAAAAGAAGGCATTGACGAGCTTTTAGATATCGTACATACATATTATGATAGTGAAACGAGAATTCCTTCAAATATTAGCTTTAGTGATGCTATTGAAGAGGAATTGTACCATTTAACTAAATTTTTTGAAGCAAAAAACTTTGAATATAAAGACTATACAAATAGAGAGATGGCTATTAAAGTTTTATTTGAAAATGAAAAATTTTATGCAAAAATTCATGATAAACCTATATTTGCACAACTGCAACCTATTCTTTTAATAGCTAGTGAAAAAATATATACTTATTATGAAACGGAAAATATCAATGATATACAGACTTTAGAATTCCACTCTATTGCCCATGGTATTAAATCTGAAACTGTAAAAAGAGATGATGCAAAACTTCCAAAACAATTTACAAAAAAAATAGACAATATTCTTATCAATAAATATTTAGGTGTTCCAATATTTTTATTTTTTATGTGGGGATTATTTCAGCTAACTTTTGAACTTGGTGCTATCCCTATGGATTATATTGATGCAGGGTTTGCTTGGTTAGGAGATGCTGTTGGAAGTACAATAGCACATGAAGAGCTTCGTTCTTTAATAGTCGATGGTATTATAGCTGGAGTTGGTGCTGTTGTATTATTTTTACCTAATATTATTATTCTTTATATTGGTATTGCACTGCTTGAAACTACTGGATATATGAGTAGAGTTGCTTTTTTATTAGATGGTTTTTTTCATAAATTTGGACTTCATGGAAAAAGTTTTATCCCTTTAGTTACTGGATTCGGTTGTAGTGTACCTGCATATATGGCTACAAGAACACTTAAAAATGAAAAAGATAGGTTGATTACTCTTTTTATTATTGGTTTTATGAGTTGTGGTGCTAAATTACCTATATATGTATTATTTATAGGAGCGTTTTTTAGCCAAGAAGTAGCAGGAAATGTATTATTTTATATCTATATTGCAGGAGCGTTATTAGGACTTGTTATGGCAAAAGCATTACGAGTTTTTGTATTTAAAGGAGAAGATGAGCCTTTTATTATGGAGATGCCAAAATATAGACTGCCAACAATGAAACTAATCTATATGATAGTCTCACAAAAAGCTTGGTCATATCTAAAAAAAGCTGGTACATTTATACTTGCAGCAAGTATCTTAATCTGGTTTGCTTCAAATTATCCAAAAGTTGAAAGTGATAACTTATCAGTGCAATTGGAAAATAGTTATTTAGGACAAATAGGGAAAGCTAGTGTTCCATTTTTTGAACCACTTGGGTTTGATTGGAAATTATCTGTTGCACTTGAAACAGGACTTGCAGCAAAAGAAGTCGTTGTAGCGACATTGGGAATTCTTTACAATATTGGAGAAGAAGTAACCGAAGATGATGATAGACTTTTATCTGAGTTAAAAAAACAAATTCCATTTGCAACAGCAGTTTCATTTATAGTTTTTGTTATGATTTATCTTCCTTGTTTTGCAGCTTCTATGGTCTTTGCAAAAGAAGCAGGTGGATATAAATATCTTGGTTATTTATTTATATTTACGACAACTGTTGCTTGGATAATGAGTTTTATAGCATACAATATCACTCTAGCACTGACATAAACTGTATGTTTCTTATAGTTCCCGCAATTATAATATTTCTTGCTTTTTCATACTTACATCTCAATGAGGATGTAAGTATGCTTGTGCAGGTTTTAATATATTTATTTGTAATTGTAATTATACTTTTTTCTGTATATATTTATAAATCTATACAAAAAAACCTTATGCAACAAGAACTCAATAAAATATTATTAGAGATACATAAGCTGCAAACAAAACTTAAAAATACCACTTCTAAAGATCAAAAAGATACATTGCAACTGCAAATAAAAAGACTTCAAAAAGAGGTCAATCAACACAAATCATAAATTTTTTTCTAAATTTGCTGATACAAAATCCCAGTTTATCAGTTTCCAAAAATTCTCTAAATATTCTGGTCTTGCATTTTTATAGTCTAAATAATAAGCATGCTCCCAAACATCACAAACCATTAAAGGCATCAATCCTGAAGTTATAGGTGTTTGAGCATTTGATGTAGCTACAATAGAGAGATTTTTCTCTTTGTCTAAACAAAGCCACACCCAGCCAGAACCAAATAAAGAAATAGCTGTATTTACAAAAGATTTTTTAAATTCTTCTTGTGAACCAAACTCTTCATTAATTTTAGATGATAAATAAGTAGATTGGTTTCTTTGTGTTGGAGATAAACTGTTCCAAAAAAAATCATGATTAAATACTTGTGCTGCATTATTAAAAATTGCACCCTCTGCACTTTGAATAATTTCTATAAGCGATTTTGATTCAAAAACAGTTTCTTTTATAAGGGTATTAAGTTTGGCAACATAACCAGTGTGATGTTTATCATAATGATAATGCAAAGTCTCCTGTGAAATCATTGGCTCTAGTGCATCATATCCATATGGTAAAGTCATTAATTGATGTTCCATTATTTTCTCCTTTTATAAAAGTTATAATAGATACTTACAAAAATAAACTTAAAAAACATTGAACTTTTTTATATAATTTACCAATCACAATAATTTGTGAACAATGAGAAAAAAGTGGAGCTTCAAATAGGACTTGAACCTACGACCTGCTGATTACAAATCAGCTGCTCTACCAACTGAGCTATTGAAGCAATAATATAATTAAATTATGAAAATCATGATTTGATTTTTTAAGTGGAGCGGGAGACGAGACTCGAACTCGCGACAATCTGCTTGGAAGGCAGAGGCTCTAGCCAACTGAGCTACTCCCGCTTAAAAAAGTTTCACAAACACCTTATCTAATAAGGCTTTAAAGTGGTGGGTTCAGAAGGACTCGAACCTTCGACCACTCGGTTATGAGCCGAGTGCTCTAACCAGCTGAGCTATGAACCCTTTGCTTAAGCTCTCTTTGTTTGTGGACGAAATTATAGTGATATTTTTATTAAAATACACTTAAATTATTATATAACTAATTAAATTAGACTTTTACAACAACTGTACTATAGGGATTATAAAGAACATTGGCTTTTGTTTGTATTTTTACATTTCTTCTTTGAGTATAATCTACGGTATATGTACCTACATTATCATGAGAAAATCGTGCACATATTTTTGCAGCCTCTTGAATAATATGTTCAGGAATTGTTTTTTTAGTACAAGAAACAATTACATGTGAAGATGGCATTCCTTGAAGATGAAACCAAAAATCACTTGCTTTACTATTTTCCAATAAATATATATTTTCTCTTTCGTCACGACCAAGCATTATTTTATAACCATCAATAAAAAAACTTTGATATGGATTCTGTTTTTTTGTCTTTTTTTGATTTTTATCTTTTTTTGGAAAATAAAACTCCACCTCATCAATTGTTTGGCAATTTTTTATTGTATCTACTAATCTATTATAAAAATCCAATTTTTGTGATAAATTCAAATGTTCAATATGCTGGTTTTTTGCTTTTGCTTTTGCTTTCTTTGAATCTCTAAAAAGATCATTAGATTTTTTAATATCATTATTTTTTTCATAACCACTTTTTAAATATAACTTTGCAACTATATTGATAGCTTCTTGATTTAAAAATTCTGTTTTTTTCTCTAACTCTTCCACATCTTCTAAGTTATCTAATATTTTTTTAATTTTTACCATTTGCTTTTGAAGTTGATTGAGTTTTTGTTTTTTAATATTTTCTAACTCTTTTGATACTTTTTTATTATAAACATTTTCTAGATATTCTTCTATGTTATCTACATTATTTACTTCATAATTAAATTCTGGCTTTTCTAATTTATCTAATTTGTGTCCAACTTTAACAATTCTTGTTGATGTCCACTCATCAATATGGCGTAAAGCTTCTAAAATAATATCTTTAGTATCTAAAATAATTATATTTGTATTTTTACCAGTAAATTCTAATTGTAAGATTGTTGTTTGCTCTTTATAAGAAGATTTGCTTTTAACTACTATATTTAAAACTTTATCATCATCTCTTAAATATACTTGAGCAATTTTAGAATTGTTAAATCTTTTTTGTAACATCACATCAACAGGTGCTGTAAATATTTTTTTATTTATATCTTTCTCTTTTTTCATAAAAACAGAAGAGTTACCTTTTGTCATATCAAAATAGACTACTTTTCTATCATTAAATTCAATTTTTATTATATTATTATCTACTCGTTTAATATGATTGATTGTTGTAAAATTCCCTATATATTGGGCTATTTGTTTTAATAAGTAATATTTCATTTTTTAATCATAACATATTTTATAATAATTTTATATTTTTTTTATCTATATCTGATATACTTACACAAATTAAAACTAGGAGATTAAATGAATAAATTATTAAAGTTAGCATTAGTAGGTGCTGTGATGTTAAGTCTAGGTGCGACAGTTGCTTCTGCAAACGTTGCAAAAGGGCAAAAGCTTTACTCTAAAAAGCTTAAAAAAGCTTGTGGATTTACAGGAGCTAAAATGGCTGCAAAACATACACAAGATGAATGGGAGACTATTAATAGCAAAGGTGAATTAGCACAAGAGATTAAAACAATTTGTCCAAATGTTACGGATAAAGATGTAAAAGAAAAATACATACCACACTACTATGACTTTTTCTATGAATATGCAAGTGATTCAGGAAATGTTCCTTCTTGTTAATTAGAAGATATAAATAAAAAAAAGGTTAGCAGAAATGCTAACCTTTTTTTATTTCTTCTATTTTTTATTAAAGAAGTAATAATCCAAGAGTAAAAACTATCTGAATTATAAATACAATGCTAGCTATTTTTAATGCTAACTTTCCATCACTTTTAATACTCTTAAAATGTATTTTTAATCCTACTGCACTCATCGCAATCAAAAGAAAAANATGAGAGATAGATGCAATTATATGTTTAATTTCATCACTCACAAGTCCAAAAGAACTGATTAATGAAAAAGCTATAAACCCTACAATAAATAAAGGTATTGTTGCACCTTTTGTATTTTCTTCACTATTTTTTGCATGAAAAATATAGATTAATATTAATACAAGTGGTGTTAAAAGTAGGATTCTTCCCATTTTTACAGTTGTAGCACTCACCCCTGCTGTATCTCCTATGCTAAACCCTCCAGCTGTAACTTGTCCTACTGCCTGAAGTGTATTTCCTACTAATATACCTGCATCTATCTCGTTGAGTCCAAAACTTAGGGCAACAAAAGGAACTAAAAATATACCCAATGTACCTAAAAGATTTACTATTGCAACTGATATTCCTATAAAATGTTTATCTGCTTTTATTACAGGTGCTGTTGCACTTATAGCACTACTTCCACATACACCGTTTCCAATACCTAATAATAATGCTAATTTCATATCAATTTTGTAATATCTTCCTATTAGTACNGCACTATAAATAGTTACTATCATACCTAGNACAATGATAACTAATGTTTTCAATCCCAATGATGATAATATATGAAAATCAAGATTGATTCCCATCAATGCAATCGAATATCCCAAAAGAGTTTTTTCTGCATAAGTGATACCTTTATTATAACTTTCGTTAAATTTTATGATATTACCAACTATAATCCCTAAAATAATAGCAATTGCTACTGAACCTATTAAGATAAATTTTGATAAAAAATATGCAACTATACTTATCCCTATAGCTACACTCAATCCTTTAATATATTTATACATTTTCCTCTTCTTTTTTTTTATTTAATTTATCCAGACCTTCAACAATAGAAAAATCTAATTTTTCAGCCATTGCTTCTTTTTTTAATATCTCAATCGCCTCTTCATGACTAAAAGATTTTCGATACACTTTTTTTTCTAATAAAGCTTGATAAATAACTAATATAGCCAATAACCTATCTTTTAGACTTAAGTGACTAGCATCTAGTTCATAAGGCGTACCTGTACCATCTAACCGTTCATTATATGTAGAACATAATTTAGCAATATCATCAAAACCAAAAACAGAAGAAATAACCGCATGAGAAAAATATGGAATTGCTTTTATCATATCTATCTCCTCTTTTGTCAAAATATTACTTTTATAATATATATCTTTTGAACTAAAAAGTTTTCCTATACAATGTAAATTAGCAGCTATTATCATACGAGAGGTATCTTTATTGTCCATATTATATACTTGACACATCTCTTTACATATTGTACTTATAGTATTTGTATTATTATTGTTGGTATATGCATATATAATTTCATTAATAATTTCTGATAATTTTATTAATTTACTATAGTCAATTTCTATAGTAAAATCTTGTAAAAAATTATATATATGAAACGGCAGTTGTTGTTCATTTATCAAATCCAACCAAAAAGTCATATCACTGCTTAAGTCATTAAAGTTTTCTTTTAATAAATCGCTAAATAAATTAGATTCTAATACTTTATCTATAATTTCATCTTTATTTATTATAATATTACATTTTATATTAATATTATTTTCTATCAAAGAAGATACATCTAAAATTTCTTTAATTTCTTTATCTTTATATATATTTTTATCAATAAAAGGTAATTGATTTAAATGTTCTATTGGAACATCTAATTTATACAACAAAGAGTATGCCGCTAAATCAGAAAAATGCTCTGCTGTAAAATTGGTATAATTAGATAGTCTTAGAGCAGTATAAGTAATTCTTTTAGAATTAAATGGAACACCATTTTCATTCTTTTTAAATGCATTATCAAATGCAACACTAAATCCCATCAAAAAATTATTAAAATTAAACTTTGTATGGGTCATTTTATCCATGAAAATTCTTTATATACATTTTATTTCAAATCCTTTTTTTATCAAACCACCAACTACAACTTTTGCAAAAATACCTCTATCATTTTTAAGTAAAGTTGATACTTCTTTGTTTATTTTTGATAGATGATCACAAATAGTACAATTATGAGCTATTTCTAAAACTACCTCACCAATTTTTAATTTCATACCAACTTTTAGAAGATCCAAATCAAAATCTATAAGTATATTTTCACCTAATTCACCATAGTTAATATTAATTTCTTTTTTTTTGACTATATCATAAGCTTTTGTTGAGGCAATTAAAATAGATCTTTCTCTATCTTTACCATAAAATTTATCTATAAACACTCCATCTTCATCAACAGCCAATTCTGTTTGATTAATTCTACCATCATATTTTTCTTTTGATATAAACAACTCAATTATTTTACCTAAAATCTCCATAACTTAACCTTTCGTTATATTTATTATTATAACTATTTATTATACAACAATAGTATAATAATAGTATAATTATAATAGTTATATTTAGTTATTTTCTTTATTTATGTTACATAATTACACATGAATAACTTAAATAAAATTTAATATTTTATAATAATATTTAATTATAACTTTCATTAACAAATTATATAAACCTTGAAAACTATAGGTTTTAAAGCTATTTCTTTTCTTGTAAACTTATTTTAAACTTAAACTAAAAATGCCAACTTATAATAAATATTTGTTAGTTTAATGTAAAAATTATTTTTGAAAATATCATTATAATTTCATTTGACTTTAGCTTATATTTTTATATATAATTTGTCGTTTTGGTATGAAAATTGCCTAATCAATATATTTATTAAAAAAAGGAGATTGTTAATGAATAAGATTAAAGAGATTTTTAAAAAATCATTAACTACTAAGGATAATAATACTTTAGAAGAGTCTAGTAGACGTGATTTTTTCAAAAATACTGCTGCATTATCAGTTAGTGCTATTGCCGCAACAAGTGTTTTGGGACCGATAAAACTTTCAGCAGACGAAAATGTAATCGTAAATGAAGTAGAATGGGGAACAAAACTTGGAGATTTGACAACAAAATATAGATATGGTATCCCTTCACCTTATGAACATAATAATGTAAGAAGAAATGACCCGTTATTATCTTCAGGAGATGAATATGCAACAGTTGTAATGTCTCCATTACATGAATCTGAAGGTATTATTACACCTAATGGTTTATTTTTTACAAGAAATCATGGTGGAACTGCACAGGTAGATCCTAATCAATTCAGACTTATGATTCATGGAAAAGTAAAAAAAGAGATTGTATTAACTCTTGATGAATTAAAAAGATATCCTTGTGAAACAAGAACATACTTTATAGAATGTCCTGCAAATGGTTCAACAGATTGGAGAGCACCTCAATACAATAATCTACAATTCTTAAAAGGTATGATGAGTTGTGCATCTTGGACAGGAGTAATGCTTAAAACAGTTCTTGAAGATTTAGGATTAGAAGATGATGCTGTATGGATGATGGCTGAAGGTAGTGATAATGCTGGAAACCCTAGAACAATTCCTGTAGAAAAAGCACTTGATGATGTAATGTTAGTTTGGGGACAAAATGGTGAAGCATTAAGACCTGAACAAGGTTATCCACTAAGACTATTAGTTCCAGGTTGGGAAGGTAACTTAAATACCAAATGGTTAAAAAGATTAGAGTTCTCTGATAAACCTTGGCATTCTAAAGAGGAAACATCTAAGTATACAATGCTACAAAAAAGTGGTAAAGCTATTAGATACTTTTGGATAAATGAAGTTAACTCAGTAATTACTAAACCATGTCCAGAAAAACCATGGAGTGATTTAAAAGCTGGTGATTTAGTAGAGATTGAAGGTATCGCTTGGTCTGGACAAGGGACCATAAAACATGTAGATATCACTTTTGATGGTGGTGACAATTGGGTTGAAGCAAAACTCAAAGGTTTAGTGTTGCCTAAATGTTGGACAAGATTTTCATATATGATGAGATGGGATGGAAAACCATTACTTTTATCAAGTAGAGCGGTTGATGATATGGGTAGTGTTCAGCCAACTATTGACCAAGAAACAGAGAAACAAGGTGTTGAATCAGTTTATCATAGAAATGGAAATGTAACTTGGGAAGTTACTTCAAAAGGAGAGGTTAATAATGTACACATTAGAAAACACCATGCTTAAAAAAGCAATTATAGGTTTAGGTCTAGCAACTGTAGCAATTATAACATCTGGTTGTAATAACAGTGATGTAGAAATGTCAGATACTACAAATGCAAAAGCAGAACATAGAGCAGTAGATGGTGGAAAATTTTACCCTACTGAAAATGGAAAATATACTGAATATAATGTAAATACACAAGAAGCTAAAGATTTTACATATGGTAGAACACCAACAAAAACAGAGATAGCAGCTTGGAATGTTGATGTAATGCCTGATGGTACTGGTTTACCTANGTATGATACAAAACATGGTAANGTTATTCTTAATGAAGACGGTACTAAAAAAATTGCAGAAGGTTCAGTTGCTTGGGGTGCTGAACTCTATGATGCACAATGTCTTATGTGTCATGGTGACTTTGGTGCTGGTGGTGTTGGTGGATATCCTGCGTTATCAGGTGGAGATATAAATTCATTAAAAAACCAATTACAAAATCCAGCTGACAAAGTACCAACAGAAACACCACCATTAAAAAGAGTTGGTAGTTACTGGCCGTACGCTAGTACATTGTTTTGGTACATTCAAGATTCAATGCCCTTTCCACATCCTAAAAGTTTAACAAATAGTGAAACTTATGCAATTTCAGCTTACTTACTAATGGAAAATGGTATTGAAGTTGATGGCGAAGAGATGGATGAAGAATTTGTAATGAATAGAGAAAAGTTCTTAAAAATTAAAATGCCAAATGAAAATGGATTTTATCCAATAGTTGATACTCCTGAAAATCCACAACAAGGTGTTGAAAACGTAAGAGAATTTTTAGGTAATCCTTCAAACTATGGTACAGGTACAAGATGTATGACTGACTGTATTAAAGGTGAAGTGCCAGTATTAAGAATTAAAGATGAGATGAACAATTTTCATCCAGCAGCTACAACTGAAAGAACTCTTCCTCCTGTTGAAGAGGTAACAGGTGCTGTACATCCTGGA
>JGI24724J26744_10000716_pt1 | contig 23510 bp, 21 predicted proteins | sample Cruoilmetagenom7_FD_26744 | JGI IMG/M metagenome (IMG submission 26744) | reverse complement strand
CTCACCTCTCCGAAGCCGCCCGTAACCCGCTCCTCCCCCAAAACGCCCGCGACCTTCTCACTCTCCGCAACGCCGCTGTTCTCCGTCTCACCGCAGGATGGGATGTCGCACAAAGCGAGCTCGCGACCATCACCACACAAGAGGGTTCCCTCGGTGTGCAAGTCCGCCACTGGGATGCGCTTTCCAATCTTGCACAAAATAAGTTGCAGACTGGCCTCGACATGCTCCCCACTCCCGACGAACTACCCGACATCACGAGAAGGTACTGGCTCAATATCGGCTGGACCCACATGGAGTGCGCACTAGTCAACAAGGCCATTGCAGCACAGGAAAAAGCACTGCAATATGCCCGGAGTATCAGCTCTGTCATCGCAGAAGGAGAAGCCCTCGCAAATCTCGCGTGGGGCGAGACATGGACCGACCCTGACGCTGCAAAAACCCACGCCAAAGAAGCCATCCGCCTCAGTCACAAAACAGGCAACCTTATCGATGAGCAACGTGGCTATCTTGCCCTTGCAATCGCCTCAGCAGGCACCGCCCCCGACGAAGAATTCCATACTGCACTGCAAAAAGCCCAAGACCTTGCCTACCGAACCGGCAACCGCAGAAGCACACTCTACATGCACTTCGCCCGCGCCTGGCACGCCGCCATCCAAAACGACGATCAAACCCTGAACCGTTCCATCGCAGAAATCGACTCCATCTCCACCCTCACGAAATGCCGCCAAAATTGGGCCGATATCGCTCGTGCCTGGTTGCCCGGTCAAACCCGCGAAAATGCAGAGCTTGCTGCCCGCTGGGAATGGCTCGATGGTTTCGATGAGACCATGTGTCGCCGGCGAGAATGGCTCGATAACTGCAAGGGTCTTGCCGCTTGATACTCTGGCCGGTTCATTAGCACAAGGAAGGCACTTGCGGGCGAAACAGGGTGGGAGGGGAAGTCCTTGTGAGGCCCAATCTGGGTACTACGTCTAGGGTTGTTTCTTCGGGCTGTCATGGGAGGTGTGGGCTGGTGCGGGTGGGGGAGGAGTGAGATGGCGGGAGAAGAACTCCATGACGCCTGGGGCGACGCGTAGCCAGAAATCGTTGTCGTGGCAGCCTGTGTCGAACCCGCCTTCCGGTGTTGTAGGGAGAGATGCGATGAGGTCAGAGGTGTCTCGGCACCAGTTATCGGATTTGCCGCAATGCAGGCGGACGGGCATTTCGGCAAGCTTCCCGGCCATTGTCATTACATTGTGAGTGTCGAAATCGGCGCGGTTGTCGAAGGCTTTGGGGTTCATTTTCTTGGCACGCTTGTATGTTGTCCAGATGGCAGGGCTGATGGCGGCGACGGCGTGAAAGAGGGCCGGTTCGGTTTCGGCGGCGAGTAGGGCGCCGTATCCTCCCATTGAGAATCCTAGGATGCCGCGCCGTGCTGCACTGCCGATGCCGAGTTCGTTTTCAACAAAGGGTACGAATTCTTGCCGAAAGGTTTTTCCGGTGTCACCGCGTCCTGCGCGGGCATGCCAAAAATCTGATCCTCCGTCCATGGCGGCGATGGCGAAAGGCGTTGCGCCCTCTTGGGTTATTGCTTGTGCGAGGGTGTCATGCAGGCGTTTTCCCTCGAAAAGATGGCCGGCGCTGCTTCCCAAGCCGTGCAAAACGTAGAGGACAGGGAGTGTGGGAGAGGGGATGACTCCGGGAGGGAGGGAGATCATGCAGGGGATGGTTGTCCCTTGGATGGTGGACGAGAATTTTTTTGCGAGAATGGTGCTGTGCGAAGTGGGAGGGATGGGTGCTTTTGGTCCGCAGTCCTTCCGGTATGATTGGTACGCGTCATTTCCTACTGTTTTCCAGGCAGTTATGGCGAGGGCGGTCGTTGTTGCCGTGCCGAGGAGGGCGAGAAGCAGGGGACGGCGTGGTATGCCTTTGGGTTTTTTTCCGGCTTGCTGTGTGGCATTTTTTTCTGGTGGGGGCTTGGGCATATGGTCGATCCCGAGGAGGAAGGCAGGTCAAGCTGGGTTTAATGTGTGTTTTTCTCCGACAAATAGATCGGGAGGTGCTGCGGATAGGAAAGAGGTTTCATGATGTTTTTAGGTTTTGTCGCTTTTCCTATGGTATACAGCTGTTTCTGGGGTTCTGTTGAGGGCCGGTAGCTGTTTTTTTGTACGATATTGCATCCTAGCCGTGAAATTCAAAAAAGGTGGTCATCGGGGATATCTGAGGGTATGAGGAGTTTTTCAAGAACTCTGACCTGTGGTGGTGATGCAGAATTGCAGTGGTGGTTGACCTGAGGATGCTTCCTGATTTGTTATTCGGTCTGCAAGTCGGTTGTTGCAGTTCCTCGTCGGAAAAAATTTCAAGAGAAAGTCGATTGATGGAGAGAGGTAAGTGTGTGAGGTGGGTGTTCCTGCAACGGGCATCCCATCGGGAAAGAACGTCCTTTTCGTATCTGGGGAAGGTTTTTGTTTTTGTGTTGTGTGGGTTGCTTGTCGGTGCTTGTAACGACAAGAGTACGGAAAGTGATTCCCGTATACCTACAAAGGGCAATGATGTGGTCTCGGCGAACGATCCTTCCTCGGAAGGGTGCAGAAGTTCGCTCACTGAAGCCCCGCTGCAGGGGCCGCAGTCTTTCGGCACCGTGCTGGTGCGCAATGGTTCTCTTGTCGCGACTGCCTATCTCGCTCCTCGCCCTGACTATGAGGGAAATCCCTGGTCGCAGTGGGGGCAGGGAGTGGTGCTGCCGGGCGGGCGTTTCCTGTCTGCTTTCGGAGACCATCTCGGTGTTGATGGCAACAGTTATTTTCAAGTGTGGGATCCCTCGACACGTGCCCTTGCCCGTGTGGCAGACGTACGTAGTGCAGTGCAGCATGAGCGGGGGGAGTGGGGCTACGGGAAGATCCACGCCCGCATGGTTCTCGACAAGTGCGGTATCGTGTACGCCTCTACTTACTGGGGGACCCGGCGCAATCTCGTGTTTGGCACGTCGTATAGGGGAGATCGCATTCTCCGCATTGACCCTGCGACTTTTGAGATTACGGACCTTGGCACTCCTGTTGACGCGCATGGGGTTCCTTCTCTCGCGGGAGACCCCCGGACCGGTCTGCTTTTTGGGGAGGCTGTTGATCCTGGAAGTTCGCCGGATGGGGGACCTTTTTTTGTCTACGACATGGAGGCAGAAAAGGTTGTCCAAGAGGTTGGNAATCTTCCCCATGCCGGCTTCCGGGCGATCCTGNTTGACGGACGGGGACGCGCGTGGTTTTCTGCCGGGGATAAAGACGTGCACATTTATGATCCTGCGTCCGGGAAGATCACGACACGCCGTGACGTGCTGCCAGGACCTGTGNTGCGTTCCGCCACTGGACCGGGGCCTGACGGTACCGTGTACGGTGTAACGAACGAGACATTTACTCTGTTTTCCGTTGATATGGAAGGGGAAGTCAAGTCGATTGCTGCACTGCGTGGTGACGCTGCTTCAATCGCGCTCGACCCCTCGGGAGANCGTGTGTTTTATGTTCCTCACGCGCACGGTCGGGCCTGGGAAGAAGGTACCCCTCTGATCGCTGTTGATACGCGCAGCGGAGAAGAAAGAGTGCTGGCTCTTTTGAATACAGCAGCGGAAGAACGCATCGGGTTGCGGTTGGGGGGAACCTACAATGTCGCAGTAGCCCCCACAGGNGACCGGCTTTTTATCGGCTTTAATGCTGCTCCTCCAGAGTCCGGGAAAGTATTTGGGGAAGTCGTTCTTGTGGTCGTGGAGCTCTCCTCGTGAAGAGAGAAGANCTCATGACGAGAGTGCTGCTACAACCTGGAAGAGCAGCTCTTTTTGCAATGGCGCGACGCGTGCGCAGCCTGAGGAAATGCTCCCGATATCCGGCGCGTATGCAGTCTCCCCTTGCGTTTTTCCCTGCACCTGCATCTGCTTCCGTAATGGNGGGTTTTTTCTGCGTGCTTGTTGCGTTGGGGGGATGTNGTGCAGGAGTAGATGAGACTGGTGATGTGTCGACGACTCCTGCTTTTCCGTCTGACTCCAGNACAAAAAAGGCCGGTACACAAAAGGGTGGCGGTGTCTTCTGCTGGAGCGCGCCTCAGGATGACAAGATAGGGTCGCTTGGCTTTTCTGACAGTACGCTTTCTCTGGGGCTTATGGAGTCTTTGCGAGGTATGCGGGCTCATGCTGCGGCGGTGGGAGACGTGAATGGAGACGGTTGGGTCGACCTTTTTGTCGGTACTTTTGCTGATGTCTCGCGAAAGGCCTCCCTGCAGCAGGGAAAGAAAGAACAAACCTCTGACCGCCTTTTGTTGGGTGGCCCAGAGGGCTTTGTGGTGGATGCCTCTTTTGCTCCGTCTTTAGGCCGCACAAGTGGGGCGGTTTTCGCTGATCTGGACGGAGACACTGACCTTGATCTTGTGCTTGCCCGGAATAAACATCCTCACCCAGAGCTGGCAGAAGAATTTCCCCAAACAGTCTTGGTTTTTCAAAATGAAAGCGGTTCTTTTACACAAGCCGCAGAAATCTTGCCGAACCTGGGCGCGCGCGGCATCGGCGTNGCCGATTTTTACGAAGATGGCCTGCTTGACTTATTCGTTGTCGAAGATGGAATAAACAATCCTGGGAGGAGTGTTTTACTGAAAAATCAGGGAGATTTCTCTTTTGTAGACATGACGGCGTCTGCTGGTTTACCGTCTGACTTGACTGGTTTCGCGGTTTCGACTGCCGACCTGAACCAAGATTTACGCCCTGATCTTTTTGTTGCGGGTTCTAATCGTCTTTTTCTTAATAGAGGAGATGGCAGCTTCCGGGAAGGCAAGAGTTCTGTTTTTCGCTGGCCATCTGCCGGGACTGAAGATATTGCTACCGGCGTGGCTGTGGCTGATCTTACGAAAGATGGCCTGCCCGAGATTTTTATCGGGCAACATTATGGAAGTTCTTTGGAAGACGGACAGGCCGTGCCTGCGCGCCTTTATTTACACGAAGGTACGGGGGCCGATGGTCTGCCTACTTTTCGTGAGATTACGACAGAGGCGGGTTTAGTTGGGTTCGAGACGAAAGCTCCGCATGTCGAGATTGCTGATCTAGACGCTGACGGCTGGCCTGATTTGGTTTTGAGTGTCTCGGCAGGAAAAGGTGAACTTCCCNCGGTATTTCGCCACAAAGGCATGAGAAGAGGAATCCCGTATTTTGCGCAACCCGAGGGGTTGGGAGCATCCCAGTATTGGGTGACGGGAGTGGTCTTTGACGTAAACCGGGATGGTCGCCTTGACATTTTCCAGACAGAATGGGCGCCTGCTCTTCCCTCCCGGCTCTGGCAAAATACCACCGACATTGGTCATTGGCTTGCTGTGGGAATTGCTGCAATGGACGCGAAGCAGCAGGGCAATGCCGGGNCATTGCAAGTAGGTGCACTTGTCGAAGTGTATGAAGAAGGCGGGATGGGAGATGCCACACGTCTTTTAGGCAGTCGATCAGTTACGTTGGAGGTTGGGTATGCGGCCGGCGGTTCTGGCAGCGTGTACTTTGGTTTGGGCGAAGTAGAAAAGGTCGATCTTCGCATTCTTGCTCCTGGGAGGAAGCCTCTGCAGTTCCGTGCTGTCGAGGCCGATCAATATTTTCTGTTTCCCGGTGGATGTTCCGGTCAAACATGAAAGACCTGCGAANTTGAACCTGTTGGCAGAGAGTTTTTTCACGTCTGGAAAATGCTCTGTTTGACTTATGTCGTGGGCATATTGCGAGGGTGCAGTACTCCCTCTACTCTTTATGCTGTCCGTGTTCTCTTTTTCTAGAACATTTTGTTGTTGTCGGCATGCGCTATACGTGATTTATTCCGGTGTAGTTTATGTGCGGGAACCACNATGGATCGTTACAAAGAAATGTTGCTTTCTTTTCNAGCGGATCCGCTTGTTTCGGGGGACATGAGTTTCCAGGTGGTTTGGATGAGAACCAAGCGACAAAAGGAAGGAATTCTGCATGAGATTTTTGGGTGTTGGTGGATGTCGTCGCATTGGGTTTCTCAGCCTTGTCTGTGTGTTGGTGCTGGCTTCGTGCGGGAGTGACCGCACGGAAGAAGGGGCCGGAGAGGATCGCCAAATCGTAAAAATTGGTCTGATCGCACCATTGTCGGGAGAGCTTTCTGCTATTGGGCTGGGCATAAAAAATGGTGCAAAGCTGGCAATTATCGAGGTGAACAAGTCTGGGCGGATCCCGGGATGGAAGATTGAGCTTGTGTCCGAAGATGACAGTGCAAAGCCTGANGTGGGCGCGACTGCCGCATCAAAACTTGTGTCTGATAAAAAANTAGTGGGTGTCGTGGGCACGTTTAACTCAAGCGTTGCACAACAAGTGCAGCCCATTTTGGCGAAGGCCGGTATCGCAATGGTTTCCCCTGCGAATACCAGTCCCACATTGACGCAGGGGGGGGATCCGAAAAAGAAGGAGCGCCCTTACCCGAATTATTTTCGGGTGTCGACAACTGACGCGGTACAGGGACCTTTTGGTGCTGATTTTGCTTACAAAGAGCATGAGGCGCGCAGAGTCGCCATCATCCACGACAAGAAATCCTATGGAGAAGGACTCGCGCTTGCCTTCCAGGATCACTTCAAAAAGCTTGGCGGAAAGATTGTCGCTCTTGAAACGATAAATCCTGGTGATAAGGATTTCTCTGCGGTGCTTTCAAAAATTCAAGTGCGAAAGCCGGATCTTATCTATTACGGCGGGGAGTATCCTGAGGCGTCTTTGCTTTCTCATCAGATCGACCAAATCGGTTTGAACATACCTCTNATGGGAGGAGATGGGGTCTTTGACCGCAGTTTCGTCAAAGTGGCGGGCAAGGCTTCCGAAGGGGATTATGTGACCTCCATTGGGGCACCTGCGGGAAGTTTGCCGCGCGGGCGTTCTTTCTTGGAATCGTATAAAGACGCGGGATTTGCCGAGGAATCTGGCGCGTATGGTGCCTATGCCTACGATGCCACCAATGTGCTTATTGATGTTCTTGCTGGACTACTCGATGGGCAAACTGAGTTTTCCGAGTCTTTGCGGGCCAACATTGTTGTGGGGCTGAACGAGGTTGAGCATGATGGTGTCACAGGCGAAGTGTCTTTCGACGAGTATGGGGATACGCATATGAAGCTTTTGACTGTGTACGTTGTGAAAGATGGGGAATTCGAGCCTGTGCGGACAGGCACTTTTCAATGAGTGTTGCGCGCATGTCCGAGAAGCTTACCGCACGGTCTTTCTTGCAAACTGAATGCGTAGAGGTTTTGCCTTAGGCGGGTGCAGCACTCTCCTGTCTGTTGTGGGCGATGCCGACGATNTTGTTGAAAGTTGCTGTTTTTCGCGCAGGAGTGCTGTCTGTACTGCCGATAGTGAAGGAGCTGGGGTGAGGAGGCGCGGCAATATCGCCGGGTTTTTAGATGAATGTGGTGGGAGGTGTGGCTGGCAGTGCAGAAAAGTTTGCTCCATCAAAGGAATGATCTTCCGAATCTGATTGTGTTTGGGCGAATGCCTAGTAAGTAAAGTGTTGGGCAAGGGGGGCCTTTCTGTCTGGGAGGGCGCGTTTATCGCCTATCTTGTCTGGCTCTGGCAGGGTGCGCNCGGGAGGATCTTGCGTGCGCTCGAGAAGTGCCTGTTTCCTGGAGATGGTTTTTTCTCCCGNAGTACTTTCTCCTGGGTACTTGAGGTTGCAGGTGGCATGCAGGTGGATCGTGTAAGAAAAGCCGGATGGTTCTTGCCGGCTCATTCTTGCTTTTCGGTTTTGGTCGACGAGCTTCCATGTTTTTCTGCCTGGCCGTGAGAAAGGGACAAGGTAAGGCTTGTGTGTTGCCTTTGTTCCTGGAAGATCCGGTGCCCGCGAGAACGCAAGAGGAGGGGTGTGGAGAGAAGAAGCGTTTGAAGGGGACGCGTGGCAAGAAACGTGTCGGGGAGGGATGGAGGAGAGGATACTCNCCCAAAAAATACTGAACTTTAGTGTATTATTATGGAACAGTTCGCACAACAATTTGTTAATGGTGTTGTTCTCGGTGCGATGTATGGTTTGATTGCGCTGGGTTACACTATGGTGTACGGAATTATTCAACTATGGAATTTTGCGCATGGCGAGATTTTTATGGTTGGCGCATTCGGTGGTTTGGCGGTATGGACTGCTTTGCCTGAAAGTCTTGCAGAAAATGCTTTCCTGGCATTACCCCTTATATTTACAGCTGCAGTGTTCACAGCCACTTTTACTGCTGTGCTTGTGGAGCGTGTGGCTTACCGGCCTTTGCGCTCTTCTCCTCGGATTACTGCGCTGATTACAGCAATTGGCGTTTCTATTGTTTTACAAGAGTCAGTTCGGCTTTTTTANCCCGATGGGAAGCGTCCGCAATCCTTCCCGGGTTTGGTCGCTGAGGGAAATTTTTCAATAGGAGATGTGCGTATTCCCTGGGTCTCGCTTTTTATTGTTATTGTGGCTTTTTTCGCGATGTTGCTTTTGCAAGCTTTCGTGCATGCGACGAAGACCGGGAAAGCGATGCGGGCTGTTTCACAAGATCCAGACACTGCTCGCCTCATGGGGATTGATGTGAACCGCATTATCATGGTCACTTTTGCGGTGGGTGCTATCCTGGCAGCACTTGCGGGAGTGTTGCAAGGAATGAAATTCCGCCAGATTGATTTTCATATGGGGTTTCTTGCCGGCCTCAAGGCGTTTACTGCTGCTGTGCTGGGAGGAATTGGCAATATTACAGGAGCAGTGCTCGGTGGTCTTTTACTGGGAATCACCGAAGTTATGGCCACGCAATACATTCCGCAAGGGTCGGCTTGGAAAGATGTGTGGGCATTTATTGTGCTCATTGTTGTTTTAGTCTTTCGTCCGACAGGGTTGTTGGGCGAAGATGTGTCAGTACGGGCATGAGGGGGGTACATGACCCCGGTGCCACCTTCTGCTTCTCATCTCACATNCAGGCATAAGNCGAACTGGTCTGAAATGTGGCGATCAGTGCTCCGTCTTTCTGGCCGTTGGCGCTTTGTTCTCGGAATAGCCGGCGCTCTTTTCGTATGGACTGCGGCTTTTTCCCCCTGGGCTTCTTTTGCCTTTGGCTACCCAGGGAAAATGACCCTAAGTGGATTTCCTGGAGGCGCGCGGGTTTACCTTTTGCCATTGTTGCTGCTTGTCTCTTTGCTTTTTTTCACCTTGCCTGTGGGTGCTACTGCCGGAGTGCGCGCTGCGCTCGGTCTGCTTTTTATTGCTGGGTATAACTTTATTGCGATCTCGTGGGAAGGCGATGGCGTTGATGCTGTTGCCTGGGGCGCATGGATCGCTCTCTTGGGTAGTCTTTTGCTTCTCTGGGCATTTGCCAGTTTTCTCTGGGAAGAAGCGGACGGACGCTCCTTAAGTGGGCAGACAGCGGGGCATACAGCGGTAAAACTTCCCGATCCCATTTGGCAGATGCTCTTGGTGTTTGGGGGAGTGCCGGCACTTCTCATTTGTTTCGTCTACGCGCTTGATGTTGANGAGTCCAGCCGTTTTGTCTCCCTTATCTGTTGTTTGGGTGCCGGTAGCGCAGCCCTGTCGAGTCTGGGNTTTTTCAACTGGACGAGTGAGCTTCTTGCGCGGCAGCGCACTTTTGCCGTGATACTTCTGCTCATTGCGGCTTTGGTTTTTCCGTTTACGCAAGACGGAAATGGCTACTGGTTGCGCGTGTTGATTTCTGTGGGAGTGTTTGCTTCTGCTGCGATCGGCCTCAATATTGTGGTGGGACTTACTGGCCTCTTGGATTTAGGCTATATCGCGTTTTTTGGGATAGGCGCTTATGTGTCTGCGCTGCTTTCAGACGCCGACTTTACGACTGTGCACGTGCGAGTGCCTTTTCTGCTTGTGCTGCTTATCGGGGCGACTGTTGCCGGCCTGGTCGGTATTTTTGTGGGTGCTCCCACGCTCCGTTTGCGTGGCGACTATTTGGCGATTGTGACGCTGGGTTTCGGGGAAATCTTCCGGATTACGATGAATAACTGGAATGGTCTCACCCGTGGCCCGAACGGTATTGCCGGTATCTCCGATCTTGAGATTCCCAGCCTGTTTGGCAGCACTCCTTTGAATTTTGGCGACGCACATGAAGTCTTTGGTGTGAGTCTCCCGAACTTCGCGAACTATTATTTTCTCTGTATTTTCTTATTCATTGGGATGGCCATACTCTTCTCTCGTCTTGGGAACAGCCGTATAGGACGTGCCTGGATGGCGATCAGAGAGGATGAGATTGCGGCCTCATCCATGGGTGTGAATCCAGTGAGATTCAAATTGCTGTCTTTTGCCTTAGGTGCCTCGATGGCAGGCGCGGCAGGAACAGTGAGCGCGCATGTGACGCAGCAAGTCTCTCCTGATTCTTTCACTTTTATGGAATCGATTCTGTTGCTTGCTGCCGTCGTCCTTGGCGGTATGGGCACCATACCGGGAGCACTGTTGGGAGCCGGCGTCTTTTATCTTCTCCCAGAAAAACTCCGCGCTTTTCAAGACGTGCGCATGCTTATGTTTGGGGCTGCCCTCATCATCATGATGAGATACCGGCCAGAGGGACTGATCCCAAATCGTCGGAGGAAAGCCGAGTTCCGTGAAGAAAAATCCAGATTTTCTGCTGGTTTCTTGAAAGGGACCGGCGAGTTGGATTTGATGCAGCAAAATCCCGTACAAGAAGGGGGAACATGAAAAGCGTAGACTCCGATTTCTCTCCCTCTTCTCTCTCTGGGCTTGCCGGAAATTTTCCCCCTCGTGTGCTGTTGCGGGCGTCGGGTCTCACAGTGCGTTTTGGAGGTCTCCTCGCTCTCGATGCCGTGGATTTTGAAGTGCGAGAAGGAGAGATCGTTGGTTTGATTGGTCCGAATGGGGCAGGAAAGACAACTTTTTTTAATTGTTTGACTGGCCTTGTGATGCCAGATGAGGGGGAAGTGCGGTACAAAGGGCAGCTTTTAGTGCTCCGTCCTTACAAGGTTGCTGAGGCGGGTCTCGCGCGAACATTCCAGAATATTCGTCTTTTTCCAAATATGACACCCCTGGAGAATGTGCTGGTAGGGCGGCACTGTCATACGAAAGAAGGGGTTTGGTCGGCCTTGTGGAGAGGAAAGCGCTTTCGTGAGGCAGAGGCCTCTGCCCGTATGGCCGCGGCAGAATTTTTGGATTTTGTGGGCCTTGTCTCGGATGAAGATCTCTCCGCCCATAGCCTGTCGTATGGAGATCAACGCCGTCTTGAAATTGCGCGAGCGCTCGCATGTGAGCCAGGAGTTCTCCTTCTCGATGAACCCACCGCAGGAATGAACCCGCGCGAAACGCAGGCCATGCTGGAGCTCGTGCAGCGGATACGAGACAGGGGAGTGGCCGTGGTCGTGATCGAGCACGATATGCGGTTTATTTTTTCCCTGTGCGATCGGATCGTTGTCCTCGATTCTGGATGCAAATTGAGCGAAGGGACGTCCGTNGAAGTACGCAAAGATCCTCGGGTGATCGAAGCTTATTTAGGAATTTCACCAGAATGACGGAACTGTTGCAGGTGCGTGGATTATCGGTGCGCTANGGCATGATTGAGGCAGTAAAGGACGTGTCTTTTGCGGTTTCCGAAGGTGCCATTGTCTCTCTTGTGGGGGCAAATGGGGCAGGGAAAACCACAATCTTGCGGACTATTTCTGGTCTTCTTCCCCCTGTCGCTGGAGAGGTTTTTTTCGCCGACCAGCCGCTCGCTCATTTGCCGGCACACGAGATTGTGGCTTCCGGCCTGGCCCATGTCCCCGAAGGACGGCGTGTTTTCCCGCGCATGACGGTGCGCGAAAACCTTGACCTTGGCGCGTTTGTGTGTGGTCAAGGAAACAATATCGATGCAGATCTAGAACGAGTGCACACTCTCTTTCCCATTTTGGCGGAACGTGCTGGGCAAAAGGCGGGNACCTTGTCGGGCGGCGAACAGCAGATGCTGGCAATTGCACGTGCTCTTATGAGCCGACCGCGTCTTCTTATGCTGGATGAGCCGTCTATGGGGTTGGCTCCCCTTATTACGCAGCGTATTTTCGATATCGTGGCAGAACTGCGGGAACAGGGAACGACCGTTTTGCTTGTAGAACAAAANGCGCAAGCTGCACTTTCGCTTGCAGATAAGGGCTATGTGTTGGAATCTGGAAGCGTCGTGTTGGTGGGAACGGGTGCTGACCTNTTGATGAATGAGGACGTGCGCAAAGCGTATCTCGCGGAATGAAGCCGGCTTTGGTGTCTCCAGTGTGGAGCCGCGTGGGCCAGTGTGGANTCATGTGGAGCCGGGCAGAGCGGGACATTGTTTCAGAGTCGGTGTCTTCCCCAAGCGACAGCTTTGGTCTACCTGGTAGGAGTCTGGTTGAGACGCAGNACAGCCGCGACTGATTCTTTGAGCTGGGACAGGCTGTAACCGAAAGAAGTGAGAATACGATCGGCTTCGGACTGTTCCGGCAGCGCAAAAAAGATTGCAGTGCGGCCTGTGACCTGCTCTACAGGAAGAGTGTGCGAAGGTGCTGAAGACGCAGTTGCAAGCTCTGCTGCGTGTTCTGTTCGTGCTGCTATTTCCAGCGTTTTTCGAGCTGCCTCGCTCACGAGAGGAGCGGTGTGCAGTGGAAGCGGGTCGAGTGGAGCGAGTTGTACTGCTTGTGTCCATACCTCTGTATAGTTGATTCCATAGTTTTGTAGGACCATTGGCACAGGGTCGGTTTCGTAGCTCAGAACTGCAAGGAGCAAGTCTGTTGCCCCAACGGTTGCGGCCTGTCGGGCTGTGGCGATTTCCTTTCCCCGTTGCGCAATTTCTGTGAGTTCGCGAGAAAGCTCGAACAACGAAGACGCATAGAGCATGGGAATGCTTCCTACGCCCATCAAAACAGCAGCCCAGATGGCGAAAGAGTCATTGATACCTGCGATCTCGGGCATGTTCCCCGAAAGAAAGAGACCGAGGAAGAGTGCTGCGCCGGACAAACCAGTCACACCAGAGGCGCGCTGGGCGGTTTTTTGGCTTCCTGTGGCTCCCCATACAAGACCGCGTACGACTCCTCCTCCGTCCAGGATCGGGCCAGGTAACAAGTTCAGTATCCCAATCAAACCATTCCAAAATGCCATGTATTCCAGCAGGAACGAGAAGGGTTTGGAACCAAAGACGAGTTGGTTCGCGCTGGGATCAACAAATAAGGCCATGCCCCAGAAAGCTCCTGCCAAGGTGAGGCTGGCGAAAGGCCCTGCCGCGCTAATTACTGTTTCCGCAGCTGGGGTGTGGGGGGCTGATTTCAGTCTTGCCATGCCCCCGAGTCCCCAGAGAGTAATCTCAGCGGCTTCTATGCCAAAGAGGCGTGCCGCGACAACATGTCCGAGTTCATGCCAGAGAATGGAAATGAAAATCCCGAGGACCGTGAGGAGAGCAACTGTGACAAGTTCTCCGCTCGCGACCTGATCAAGAGCAGATTCGATTGCAAAGTTGGTAAGGCCACGTCCTCTGAACAAAGGACGGAGAAACTCTTCTCGGTAGAGGGCAGGAGCGCCAAAACCGAAGAGAGCGGCGAGAATGAGAACACTGGGTTTTAGGATAATGGGGGTTCCGTGGTAGGAACCGAGCCGCAAACCGTTCATTGTCCTTGAAGATAATCGGTAAGTGGAGGGCGTTCACCCACATGTGCGGCGATTCTTTCCATCTCTCGTGTTCCTGCAGGGTGCACGGTTGGTCGGTAAAACGCTTCCCGAGGGAAGGCGTTTTCCTGACGGACAAGAATGGCTCGTTGTACTTCAAAAGACATGCGGGAAAGACTATGCAGGGGTTGATTGCGATGGATGCGTTTTTCCAGATCGACCTGGGCGAAAGCATTTTCGTCATATTTACGGATAAGGTCAATAAGCATACCGATCTCGACACCATACCCGACAGTGAAAGGAATACTTTCTGCAATTTCCCGACGGATGGCATATTCCCCAGAAAGCGGCTGAATAATGCCAAGCAGGTCAGGGTGGAGAAGCGCGAGAAGAGGGCGTGCAGTGAGTTCTGTGACACGTCCGCCCCCATGTGAGGTCAGTGTGCCATCTTGTTGCATGATGGGGCGGTGGTAAAAGCCTTTCGCAAGCAGGACAGAAGGGTCCAGTAATAAGGGACCGAGTGGGCCTGTGATGAAACGGGTCGTGAAATCCTCGATGTCGGCATCGGCCCATAGGATGATGTCACCTTTTGCAATATGGACACTGCGCCAAAGCGCGTCTCCTTTGCCAAGGACTTCTCCAATTTCGGGAAGAATGGTTTCACAGCTTATGACTGTCGCACCGTTTGCGGTGGCAATCTCTGCAGTGGCGTCGATAGAAGACGAGTCGATCACGATGAGTTCGTCGACGAGGCCAACAGATCCCATCAAATGGGCGTGAATGGTAGAAACAATCTCGCCGATGGTTGCTGCTTCGTTTTTAGCGGGGAGAATCACCGAAACACTCGAATTACCCTTNGCTGCCATAAGTAACTCGATCGAAAAGTCTCGATAATGAAAAGTACGAATTCCGTGAAGATAACAGGGGGCAATATAACGGGCCATGAGCACTTCGAAGCGTATTCGTTTGACATCCCAANGTCGAAAGTGGTGGCCTAAGAGGCAGAAGTGGCAGAGTACTCTTTGCCATCAGCATATTGTGTTCAGACCTCATCCAGAGAGGTGGAGGGCCCGGCCCGACGAAGCCTCGGCAACCAGGTCATAGTGACCCCGGTGCCAAGTCCGACCACTCGATTTCATTCGGGGGGAAAGATGAGTTGCTCATCCTGTCTTCCGAAAAGCGCTTGCGCGGTTGCTGTGCCGTGCGGGGTCCTTCATGGGTTGCCGCGCGGGTTGCTCCGATTTTGCGTTTTTTCTGAAGAACGGTTTCCAAAAAATACCGCGACGAGAAATTCCTCGAAGAGGAATTTCTCGCGTGTCGAGCATTGTGATCTTCCTTTCCAGGTAGAGGTGTGGTACCTCGGCCATGTATATCGATAGCCGGAATTTCTGAAAGGCAACAAGGGAAGACGACTATGAGCGACATCCGAACGCTGCAGTGCCGTGAGTGTGGTAAGGAGTACGCTCCCGGAGCAATTTACGCCTGCGAAATGTGTTTTGGCCCTCTTGAAGTGGTATACGACTATGCAGTCATTGGCGAGCGTGTCAGTCATGAGAGCATCCAGCGCGGACCCCAATCCCTCTGGCGTTACGCGTCTCTTTTGCCAGTCGATGAGATTCCGGTCGCCAACTTGGGAACTGGTTTCACGCCTCTGATTAAAGCGGAACGTCTTGGGGCGGAAATTGGCTTGCCGAACCTCTACGTGAAAGACGATACGCGTAATCCCACCGGATCTTTTAAAGACCGCGTTGTTGCTGTGGCGATGGCAAAAGCACACGATCTGAAATTTTCCACAATAGCTTGCGCGTCAACCGGAAACTTGGCACATTCTGTCGCAGCACACGCGGCAAAGGCAGGTGTCGCGAGCTTTGTGTTTGTGCCCGAGACGATTGAGGAAGCGAAAATTACTGCCACAGCTGTGTATGGCGGCGTGGTTGTGACTGTTGCGGGTAATTATGACAAGGTGAATCGGTTGTGTGCGGAAGTTGCCGGAACCTTCCCGTGGGCTTTCGTGAACGTGAACCTTCGTCCTTACTATGCAGAAGGATCGAAGACCCTGGCGTTTGAGACTGCAGAGCAGCTTGGCTGGAGGGTTCCCGACCATTGTGTGGTGCCTTGCGCGAGTGGCTCTCTTCTCACGAAAATCCACAAGGGTTTTGAAGANCTGCATAAGGTGTGGCTTTTGTCTGATAAGCCAGAAACTCGNATCTCTGGCGCGCAGGCTGAGGGATGTGCCCCAATTGCCAATGCTTTTCATGAAGACGCCGAATGGGTGACCCCTGTGAAACCCGACACGATTGCCAAGTCTCTTGCAATCGGGGATCCTGCCGATGGGGTGTATGCAATTGATGTAGTGAAAAAAACCGGTGGGTCTTTCGGCATCGTTTCCGATGCCGAAGTGGTGGAAGCCATGCAACTACTTGCCCGAACTGAGGGAATCTTTGCGGAAACGGCAGGTGGGGTCACGATAGCGACGGTGTGTCAGCTTGCAGCAAAAGGTGTGATCCGACCGGACGAGAAAGTCGTGGCCTATGTGACTGGACATGGCCTGAAAACGATGGACGCGCTGCACAAAGGAGTGAAGACAATGGAGACGACCCCGTCTTTGTCGGACTTCCAACATGTTTTGTTGGAGTCGGGGTATGACGCGAGTCGAGATGCCGGAGGGCCGGGGCCAGTGTTGCCTTTTGCTACTTTTGAGAGTCGTTTCTCTGAAGGATGATCTTGGAAAAATGCTGAGTGATCTGAAAAGGATAGAGAGCCAGTGTATTTCGGGGAAACCCCAGTAGTGCGTGAAAGTTGGATTTGAGAGAGCGCGAAGAGAAAATGAGCGAGAAGAGCCGCGCTGAAGTAGAAGAAAGAAGAGAACCGATGGCAAACGTGTTGATCCCCACTCCATTGCGGAGTCTTGTCGGCGGGCTTGCTGAGATGAAAATCTCCGGTGCCACCGTGCAAGAAGTGCTTGAAAATCTGGTATCCGAGCATGAGGGGATGGAAGATCGACTTTTTGATAGTGACGGAAAACTGCGTCGGTTTGTCAATGTTTTCGTGCGAGACGAGGACATCCGTTTTTTGGACGGGACTGCAACATCCGTGGAAGACGGTGACACGGTTTCGGTTGTGCCAGCCGTTGCGGGCGGGTAAAGCCGGCGGATAAAAATAATGTCGTGTGGCCGTGTGGCCGTGTGGACGTGTGAAGGGAGGACACTGTCGTGTCCTCCCTTTGTATTTGCTGGTATGTATTTTCTGATATTGCTGTGAAACTCACTTTTCAAGTGAAGCGAAATAGTGGGATGTACTATTGGAATTACTTATTGAATAGTGTGCGGTTTCTTCGAGGTGCTTTTTGGGCTTTTTTGCGCTAGTAGCGATCCTCTTTTTTTAGTGTTCTCTTTTTCCTTTTTTCATGCAATATTCTGTATTGTCATAGGTCCGTTGGTTTCTTCGAGATTTTTGCTGCTAGTCTTAAGCGCTAGAACTTTTGGGTTCTATCTCTACCNAGTGTACAAAAAATATGTAACAATACTAATATCTATTTTGTATATATTTTAGAGTTTATATGGGGTTTCGTAAGAGATATTGAGTAGGGAAGTGCTTTTGCAGGCGGGGTTTTTGTTTGTGGGGAGAAAGCGCCGCAATGCGGTTTCGGCTTTCGAGAAGCTTTCTGTCTCTATTTTGGGTGGGAATGGAGAGTGTGAAAAACCAGCATAAGAGAAAAAGTGAGGTTGAGGTTCTTGCCTCTTCTCCTGGAAGAGATATGTCTCCTGGTGGAAAAAAAGATCTCTATGGGAAGATTTCGAAAATAGAGAAGGGGGGCATAATTGCTTTGCTTCTGCTTTTATCTTGCCTTATTTTTCTGTGGAAACTTTCTGATGTATTGAATGCGGCTACTGATTCATTTCTATTGCTTTATAGCATTTTTGTGGGAATCTATATTGTATCTAGGTTTTTTATAGCAAGATGGTATAAGGAAGACGAGTTTTTTCCTGCTTTTCAAGAGAAGGAAAATTGGCCTTCGGTCAGCATTGTCATACCAGTGATGAATGAAGAAGATGTGATAGAGGAGACAGTTCGCTCTTGTTTTCACGCGGACTATCCTGAAGATTGTTTTGAAGTTGTTGTTATCGATGATGGATCTACGGATAATACTCTTGCCGTTCTTCGGAATCTTGAAAAAACTTTTTCTCGTTTGAAAGTCATTGTTTTTCCACAAAATAGAGGGAAGAGACATGGAATGGCGGAAGGAGTTCTGGCAGGAAAAGGAGAGATGATCATCTTTCTTGACTCGGATTCCCGTGTGGAGAAAGATGCAATTCGCGAGATTGTTCGTCCCTTGTCTGACCCATTCGTTGGGGCTGTTGCTGGAAATGCTTTCGTGTGGAATAAAGACGTAAATTTTGTGACGAAAATGCAAGCTGTGCGATATTTCGTGGCATTCAATGTTTTTAAGAAAGCCGAATCTGTTTTTAGTTCAGTGACGTGTTGTTCGGGGTGTTTTTCTGCCTACCGGAGGGGAGCTATCGAGGAAGTGCTCGATGATTGGCTTGGGCAGACCTTTCTCGGAACTGTGAGTACTTTTGGAGATGATCGTTCGTTGACGAATTTTCTTTTGCCTAGATGGCGTGTCGTCTATGCAGATAATGCGATTGTTCANACCATTGTTCCAGATACTCTGAGAAAATTTATGAAGCAGCAGCTTCGGTGGAAAAAGAGTTGGATCCGTGAAAGTTTTCGTGCCGGAGGTTTTATCTGGAAAAAGAATCCGATTATGGCTTTCGGGTTTTACCTTGGAACTATGCTGCCCGTGGTGACTCCCCATGTTGTATTGCGTTCNCTTTTTTTGCGCCCAATTTTTCTCGGTGGAATGCCTTTTGTGTATCTTCTCGGCATTATTGCTATGTCGATTGTTTATGGTTTGTATTATCGCATGTATTTTCGAGAAAAAATATGGATATATGGATCTTTATTTGCGGTCTTTTATCTTGTGATTCTTGTATGGCAATTGCCATGGGCAGTTGTTTCTATGACGGATAATAAATGGGGAACTCGTTAGAGTATTCNATACTTTTTGGCAGGGAGTGCGGTGGCATATATTGTTACTCTTTTCCGTTTGATGAGGACTAGGCTGGGTATTCTCCTCTATGTATTCCATTTTTGTTCGAGATTCTATCCTTCTTTACGTTTGTTAAGAAGNCAGTGGATTATTCGCTTTTTTTTGTTTTTTATAAGTGCTTCCTATCTCTTCACCCCCCTTGTTTTTCAAGTCATATCTTTGCGTGATAGTGCGGCAATTTCGAGAGAAAATGTGATTCGACCGCGTTCTGTACTTTCTGAACTNTTGTCTTTCGAGAAGATTGGTGGAGATATTGATCGCTTTTTTATGGAAAAAAATGATCTCTTAGGGGAAGGTCTTGTTTTTCTTAATTATCATAATATTTCCCCTGAAATTTTTGATCCTACGTCAGATTCTTTGACCGTTACTCCTTCGCAGTTTGCTTCGCATATGGCATTTTTGAAGCGTGCGGGATTTGAGTCGCTATCTTCTCGCCAGGTACGTGATCATTTTTTGTATGGGNAGTCTCTTCCCTCGCGTGCAGTTGTCATCACTTTTGACGATGGTCCTCGTGGTGTCTGGGAATATGCAGATCCCATTTTGGAGAGATACGATTATCACGGGATTGTTTTTGTCATCACCGGGAAAGTTGCTGCAAATCCCCACTTTCTTACGTGGGAAGAACTCGAGTTGTTGAGTGCCACTGGGCGGTGGGATCTAGAGTCGCACAGCCATCTCGGTGACCAACGTATACCGATTAACTCTGATGGTGAGAAGGCTCCCTTTTTTATATCTCTTGCCTGGCTCCCGGAAAGCCGGCGGCAGGAGACTTTTCTCGAGTTTCAAGATCGAGTGACGAGGGATTTGGAACGTTCTATTTCTGTGCTTTCTGAACGAGGATTCCCCGATCCTGTTTTGTTTGCATATCCTCTTTCTGCCGCTGTTTCGGAAGATGAACGGTTGGCTGCTTTTTATAAAAAGGCAGTGCAATCCATTTTTCATCTAGGAGTAATAAATGAGCTTCCCGCGCGCCCTATTTCCCAGGGAGAAGTGCTGGATCGTACTTTGCACCGTGTGCCTATTTATGGAAAGACTGATCTGGCAGTTTTACGGGATCACCTACAAGAGTCTTTGATTTTTCCTTTGGAAACTTTTCCATCCCCTGTGATGGAGGCTCTTTTGTCGTCTCGGGATCAAAGTACTTTTTCTCTTGCGGGTGTTGTCAGCTTGAGCAGAATGTCGCGTGGGACCTTGGCGGTTGGTTTGAGCGTGTTTCTTTTGCTGGGGATCGGGAGTGCCATAGGGAGAAAAACGGAGGAAGAGGAGGTGGAGAGAAGAACCGCGGATTCTTCTTCTTTCTCATCGAGTTTTTCTTTTGGGCAGACAGAGGGGAGCCTGCGAGGAAAAGTAGAGGTTGCGAAAGACCCTGAAATGCAAGACCCCCCGACAGGGGGAGCCGGAGAAAGAGGATCCGAGAAGGAAATTGTTGGCTGGTGGGGTATCCCGAATTTATCGCTTTTTGTGGACCGCTTTGACAGTTCTCCAGGTCTTCTCACGAACCAGTATGCCTATTGGCATCCCTCTGACCCAGCGGCGGTTTTTTCATCTGTGTGGATGGTAGTAAACGGAACGTTGTATTCTCGCGATGGGAATGCGTGGTCAGGTGTTCCCGATGGCATCGTGCCGGACAGCCTGTCGGGGAACGGATCTGGATCTGCCATTTTTCGTATGGTGAGCCGGCGTAAGGACTTCGAGAACGTCATCGTGCGTTTTTCTTATTTTATTCACGGACAGACCTCAACCCCGCGCACGCCTCCTGTTCCCTGGGATGGATTACACATATGGGTACGCCATCAGTCTCTTTATCATTCCTACATTGTTTCTGTGGGGCGGCGGGACAATTTTGCAGTCATCAAAAAGAAGATGCCGGGAGGTCCTTCCAATGGGGGTACCTACTATACGCTGGGAGAATCGCCTCTGGGGATGGAGCCAGGCATGTGGCACACTGTTGCGCTATATGTGGAAAATTGTCGCGATGGGGTGGTGCGGCTTGTTTTGGCGCGCGACGGGAAAGAAGTGTTGCGGACTTCCGACACAGGCGCGGTGAGTCCGGCTATCGGAGAACCGGGAAGTGTCGGGATACGAGGCGACAACACCGAGTTTTCACTTGATGATTTTGTTGTGGGGCAGTGGCCTCCTACTTGTTGAAATGTGTTGAGAAAATGTTGGGCGAGGGGGAGGGCGAGGGCGCGAGTATGAGCCGGTCCGGCTGTGTCCTCTCTCCCAGAGATCTGTGTATGAGGCTGCTTGTTCTTGAGGGAGGTTAGGGGTGCCGTCGGGCCTTTATGTTTGTCACGCGCCAGCGCCCTGCGGGTGCGAGGAATTCTGCAATATGTTGGGCTGCTTTTGAGATGTCTTGAGGTCGGGTTTCTATAGTGACCCCATCGTCATGATCTTGAATGAGGGCATACCCGCTTGATTCTGCCCAGGCGCTTACTGCGCTTCCTCCACCGGAAAGGCCGGTGGTGCAAATCAGAGGGTTTTCTTCGTTGTGTTCGCAGATCAATTCAATGATCATTTCGGAGGCTTCGTTTTGTAGCACAGCTTTCGCGGTATTGTTACCGGCCCATGCGACGAAATCGCCCGCGAAGCTTCCCATATTTTCCGTTATTACGAGCTTTCCGGTGTGTTTCTCCATCGGCGACTGATATTCCCATGTGACGCGCCCCTGTGTGGACGTTACCGGATAAAAAAGGCAGTATCCCAGAGGCAGTGGCAAGTATGTGAACGGGGCACGCAGAAGCTTCCCAGCGTTTTGAGGAGCACTCGTATGCAGCATGCCCAGCGGACCTGATGCTAGTCTCCCATGGATTGCGGGAGCCTTTCTATCTGAGTGGATGCCGAGAACAGGGTAGAGATTAAAAAGGCATGCTGCAAGCGAGGTGTGTAGGTGGGGCGCTCAAGAGGTGTGTAGGTGGGGCGGTCAAACGGGATAATCTGAGGCGTGGTGTCTGGCGAGCGAAGGGATCTTTTCCTTGCCTATTGCGAAACACCTGTGCCGTTAGCACTCTTCTCGCTAGACTGCTAACGGTCTGTCCGCGGCAGGTTTTTTTTAGGTTGTCTGGCTGTGGCGGACACCATCGTAAACCTTTCGTCTTTATGCTCTGACAGGAGAAGCAACGATGGCGAAGATGATTTCGTATGATGATGTGGCGCGCCGATCGCTTGAAGCAGGCATGGACAAGCTTGCTGATGTTGTGAAGGTGACACTGGGCCCGAAGGGGCGCAATGTGGTGCTCGAAAAGAAGTGGGGAGCGCCAACCATCACAAATGATGGGGTTTCTATTGCCAAAGAGATTGACCTTGAGGATCCGAACGAGAGAATCGGGGCGGAACTTGTCAAGGAAGTTGCGAAAAAAACTGACGATGTAGCCGGTGACGGTACTACAACAGCCACAGTGCTGGCCCAGGCAATGGTGAAATCCGGCCTGCGGAATGTGATTGCCGGCGCTAATCCCATGGCGATCAAGAACGGCATGGAATTAGGTCTCCAGACTGCGGTCGATGAGATTAGTAAGATCGCGATTGAGGTTGACTCGAAAGAGCAGATTGCTCAGGTAGCGGCAATTTCTGCTGCTGATGAAGAGATCGGCCAGATTATTGCTGAGGCCTTGGACAAGGTCGGCAAAGACGGTGTGATTACCGTTGAAGAGTCTCAGACCTTTGGCATGGACTTGGACCTTGTAGAGGGAATGCGCTTCGACAAAGGCTATATCTCCCCCTATTTTGTCACGGACCAGGAGAACATGGAATGCGAGTTGGAAAACCCGTACATTCTCCTTGTGTCACAGAAAATCTCGGCAATCAAAGACCTTTTGCCTGTGCTTGAGGCGACGATGCAGTCGGGCAAGCCCCTGCTGATTATCGCTGAAGACCTCGAAGGTGAAGCTCTTGCGACACTAGTGGTGAACAAGATCCGCGGTACCTTCAAGATTTGTGCAGTGAAGGCGCCAGGTTTTGGCGATCGACGCAAGGCCATGCTGCAGGACATTGCAGTCATGACCGGTGGACAGGTTATTTCTGAGGAAATCGGCCTCAAGCTCGAAAACACCGAACTTTCTTTGCTCGGACAAGCTCGTAAAGTGATTATCTCCAAGGACGAGACGACGATCGTTGAGGGAGTGGGAGAGNCGAGCGACATTGATGGTCGCGTCGCTCAGATCAAGAGCGAAATTGAGAGAAGTGACTCCGATTACGACATCGAAAAGCTGCAGGAACGACTGGCCAAGTTGTCTGGTGGNGTCGGAGTCATCAAGGTCGGTGCTGCCACGGAAGTGGAACTAAAAGAGAAGAAGCACCGCATCGAGGATGCTGTCTCTACCACGAAGGCCGCTATTGAAGCGGGGATTGTTCCTGGCGGTGGTGTTGCTTTGTTGTGTGCCAAGCAGCGTGTGGAAGAGCTTGCTCTTTCTGGCGATGACGCGACAGGAGCCTCGATTGTGGCGAGCGCGCTGTCTGGGCCAATTCGCCAAATCGCGGAAAACGCTGGTTATGAAGGTGGCGTTGTCGAGGCTGAAGTGTCCCGTTCATCGGGTACAAAAGGTTTCAACGCTGCTACGGGAGAGTATGAGGACCTGGTGAAAGCTGGCGTGGTCGACGCTGCAAAAGTCACGAAGTCGGCCCTTTTGAACGCTGGTTCCATTGCAATGCTCTTCTTGACGACAGAGTGCATTGTGGCGGACGAACCAGAAGCGGCCGCGGCTGCTCCTGCAATGCCAGACATGAGTGGCATGATGTGACGGGTTGATTTTCGTCAAAAATATAGACCGGGCATAAGGCAGAATTGCCAGAAGCCCGGTCTTTTTTTGTCCGTTTTTTGGGGGTCT
>JGI24724J26744_10000715_pt1 | contig 23539 bp, 17 predicted proteins | sample Cruoilmetagenom7_FD_26744 | JGI IMG/M metagenome (IMG submission 26744) | reverse complement strand
AAGCGACCGGATATATGGAAATCTGGATCTGGGTCCGCATCGTCGCGCGGCAACTACCCGCTATCATCAACACGTCCTGATCGGGCCAAACGTCACGCAAAACTCAGTTCAAATAACGTAGAATCCGCGGTTCTGCGAATGCGGGCGTGTGCGCGGGGGTCGGCCTCACCGCGCGCTTACCCTCGCGGGCCCCCTTTTCCAGCCTTGGTCGCGTATCTACACTGTGCGGTATGGATCTGTCATCAAACCCCGCTTTAGAGCCGTTCCGCGCCGAGGTGCGGGCCTATTTTCAGACCGCTTGGCCGAGTGAATATGGCGGCCCCGGCTGGAGCCTCGAACAGCAATATATTTTCGATGAGGAGCTAGAGCGCGCCGGCGTCCCAACCGTCACCCCAATGGGGGTCATCTATGTCGGCCCCATCGTTTACACCTTCGCCAGTGAGGCGCAAAAACAACGCTGGTTACCCGGCACCCGCGACGGTTCGGTCGGTTGGGCCCAAGGGTATAGCGAGCCGGGCAGCGGCTCCGATCTCGCCTCGCTACAGTTTTCTGCGGTGCGCGACGGTGACGACTACGTCTTGAACGGCACCAAAATCTGGACCTCGGCGGCCCAGCATGCCGACTGGATTTTCCTTCTGGCTCGCACCTCGAAAGAGGAGAAAAAACAACAAGGCATCAGCTTCATCTGCTGTGAAATGAACCGCGAAGGCGTGACCCTGAATCCGATTATCTCAATCGACGGCAAACACGCCCTGAACTCTGTCACATTTGATGAGGTACGGGTTCCAGCCGATTATCTCATCGGTGAAGAGGGCAAAGGCTGGACCTATAGCCAATACCTTCTCGGCTTTGAACGAACATCTTATGCTCGGATCGGGGGTAAACGAAAACAACTCGCCCACCTTCGCCGAATCGCCGCTGCGGAACCAACCGGCGGAAATAGGCGTCTGATTGATGACGAAGATTTCGCGCGAAAACTCAACGACGCAGATATCGCGGTCGATGGGCTGGAAATGACGGTTTTGCGCGTGCTTTCAGCGGTGAAAGATGGCGGCAGCCCAGGCAAGGAAGCCTCGATCATCAAGATCCTCGCAACCGAAACCGCCCAGCAGATCACAGAGCTTTATCTCGACGCCGCCGGAACATTCGGTCAGCGCGGCTTTGCCGATAGCGTAAGCCCAGACTGGACCGGCCATAGCGCTTATGCTGCGCCTGGTATTGCAACCTATTTCGGAACCCGCGCCCAGACGATTTATGGTGGCACGAACGAAATTCAGAAGAATATTATCGCGAAACGCGTTCTCGGCCTTTAGCAACGAAATATTATTGCGTATCGCGACGAATTATCCTTGCCGCCGCCCCCGATTCCTCGTTATACGCCAGCCGTTTGCGTAAATGAGGACGAGCGATGCCAAAGCGTACCGACATTCAATCCATCCTCGTTATTGGTGCCGGTCCGATTATTATCGGTCAGGCCTGCGAGTTCGACTATTCGGGTGTGCAAGCGATCAAAGCCCTGAAGGATGAGGACTACCGGGTTATCCTGGTAAACTCCAATCCCGCAACGATCATGACCGATCCTGACCTCGCCGATGCGACTTATATTGAGCCGATCACGCCGGATTTTGTCGAGAAGATTATCGCCCTCGAAAAACCCGATGCCCTGCTTCCGACAATGGGTGGACAGACCGCTCTCAATTGCGCCCTCGCCCTCGAAAAGGCGGGGGTTTTGTCTAAATACGGGGTCGAACTTATCGGCGCCAAAGCCGACGCCATCGAAATGGCCGAAGACCGGAAACTGTTCCGCGAAGCCATGGACCGGATTGGCCTGGAAAATCCGCGCGCCGCGATCATCGCCTCGCCAGAAATCAAGGACGAGGCCGGTAACGTCACCGGCTATGATCGTATGGCCGGCCTTCGCAACGCCCTGGACGCCCTCGAAACGGTTGGCCTTCCAGCGATTATTCGCCCCGCTTTTACGCTCGGCGGAACCGGCGGCGGTGTCGCTTATAATGTCGAAGAATATAAGGCGATCTGCGAAAGCGGGATTGCCGCCTCGCCCATGGCGCAAATCCTGGTAGATGAAAGCCTGCTCGGCTGGAAAGAATACGAGATGGAAGTTGTCCGCGATACCGCCGACAACGCCATCATCATCTGCTCGATCGAGAATATCGACCCCATGGGTGTTCATACCGGCGATAGTATTACCGTCGCGCCGGCGCTGACGCTTTCGGACCGCGAATATCAGGTGATGCGGAACGCTTCGCTTGCGGTCCTGCGNGAGATTGGCGTTGAAACCGGGGGCTCAAACGTCCAGTTCGCGGTCAATCCTGCCGACGGCCGCCTCGTCGTGATTGAGATGAACCCGCGTGTATCGCGCTCTTCCGCGCTCGCCTCAAAAGCGACGGGCTTTCCAATTGCCAAGATCGCGGCAAAGCTCGCGGTCGGTTACACGCTGGATGAGCTCGACAATGACATTACCGGCGTAACCCCTGCCTCGTTTGAGCCGACCATTGATTATGTGGTGACCAAAATCCCGCGCTTCGCCTTTGAGAAGTTTGAAGGCGCTGAAGCCGTCCTTTCAACCGCGATGATGTCGGTTGGTGAAGCCATGGCGATTGGTCGCTCCTTCCAGGAAAGCTTGCAAAAGGCGCTGTGCTCGCTGGAAACCGGGTTAACCGGGCTGGACGAGGTCAGTTTTGAAGACGAAACCTCGCTACGCGCCGCGCTGGCAAAACAAACCCCGGATCGCCTGCGCATCGTCGCCCAAGCCTTCCGCCAAGGGCTAAGCGTCGAAGACGTTCACACTGTCACCAGCATCGATCTCTGGTTCTTGCGACAGATCGCCCAGATTGTCAGCGTTGAAGAGAATATTCGCCGTGACGGCCTGCCAAACACGCGTAAGACCTTCACTGACCTGAAGGCGATGGGCTTTTCAGATGCCCGCCTTGGTAAACTTACCGGAAAAACCGAAAAACAGGCCCGCAAAGCGCGTCATGCGCTGAATGTGCGGCCTGTCTATAAACGGATCGACACTTGCGCCGCTGAGTTCGCCGCCAAGACGCCCTATCTCTATTCGACATATGAGCNCCCCGCCTATGGNCAGGACGCGGCCGATTGTGAGGCCCTGCCTTCNGATCGCAAGAAAGCGATTATCCTCGGCGGCGGCCCAAACCGGATCGGCCAGGGCATTGAATTTGACTATTGCTGCTGCCACGCCGCGTTTGCGATGGCCGATATTGGTATCGAGTCGATCATGGTCAATTGTAATCCCGAAACGGTCTCGACCGATTATGACACGTCGGACCGGCTATATTTTGAACCTCTGACCGAGGAACATGTCAGCGAGATNATCGCCAAAGAACAAGGTGCGGGTGAGCTTGCNGGCATGATTGTTCAATTTGGCGGCCAAACCCCGCTTAAACTTGCCGGGCCATTGCATGATGCCGGTATCCCAATNCTGGGCACGTCGCCTAAGTCGATTGATCTTGCTGAGGACCGCGCTCAATGGTCGGCTTTGCTGGACGATCTTGGCATCTTGCAACCGCCTTCTGCCACCGCGCGCTCGGTAGACGAAACCGTCGAGCAGGCCAGCGCGCTTGGTTATCCGGTGATGCTGCGCCCTTCCCATATCTTGAGCGGCAGCGGCATGCGGATTTGCCATGACGATAATGATGTCCGCGCCTTTGCCCAATATGCACTGGATATTTCCGGTGATGCCTCACTTTTCCTCGACCGCTATCTCTCCGATGCGATAGAGGTCGACGTCGACGCCTTATGCGATGGCACAAATGTGCATGTCGCCGGGATTATGGAACATATTGAAGAAGCCGGCGTGCACTCTGGTGATAGTGCCTGCGTCCTGCCGCCTTACACGCTTTCACCCTCGATTATTGGCCGCTTGACCGAGCAAACGATTGCGCTGGCCAAAGCCTTGAACGTCAAAGGCCTGATCAATATCCAATACGCGGTCAAAGATGAGACGATCTACGTTCTGGAGGCCAACCCGCGCGCCTCGCGCACAGTCCCGTTTGTCGCCAAGGCCGTCGGTGCCCCGATTGCCAGCATTGCCGCGAAACTGATGGCGGATGTGCCGCTCACCGACTTTGACCTGCATCACGCCAGTCCTAAACGGGTTGCGGTCAAAGAGGCGGTGTTCCCATTCGCGCGTTTCGCCAATGTTGACCCCATCCTCGGCCCTGAAATGCGCTCCACCGGCGAGGTTATGGGCTGGGATGATGATTTCGGCACCGCCTTCCTGAAGTCACAAATCGCTGCGGGCGTGACCTTACCGACCGAAGGCACGGTGTTTGTCTCATTGAAAGAGGCCGACAAGGCAGGTGTGGTGAAGGCTGCGAAGAAACTGCTTGAGCTTGGCTTTGACTTGGTAGCAACGTCTGGAACCGCGACCTTTTTGGCCGACCATAACATTCCCGCCCGCACCGTTCGTAAGGTGATTGAGGGCCAGCCGCATATTGTCGATGATATGATCAATGGCAAAATTGACCTTGTATTTAACACGACAGAAGGCATGCAATCGCGGATCGACTCAAAATCCATGCGCCGCACCGCCCTTGTTCGCAACATTCCATATTTTACAACCCTGTCAGCCTCGCTAGCCGCGGTGGAAGCGATAAAAACCATGCAAGACCGGACGTTAACCGTCCGATCCTTGCAGTTCGCCTAGAGAACGTCTATTTATCCTTGTGGATTTTTGAGCGCACGCTCATCAACAGACAGTAATGGTAAACATCCTATGCAACGCACGCCTATGACCGCCGAGGGCCACGACGCCCTCGACGTAGAATTGAAAAATCTCAAGTCAGTCGAAAGACCGGCCGTGATTCAAGCGATCGCGGTTGCCCGTGAACATGGCGATCTATCAGAGAACGCTGAATATCACGCGGCCAAGGAGAAGCAGTCTTTCATTGAAGGCCGCATCATGGAGCTTGAAGACAAGCTTTCGCGGGCGGACGTTATTGATATGGACAGGGTGCGGGGCTCAAAGGTCGTGTTTGGCGCAACCGTGAGCATCATTGATGTCGAATCCGAAGAGGAATTCACCTACCGGATTGTTGGTGAGGACGAAGCCTCGATCAAGAATGGCAAGATTTCCAACACGTCGCCAATGGCGCGGGCTTTGATCGGAAAGTCTGTCGGCGATGAGGCTGAAGTTGCGGCCCCCGGTGGCGCGAAAGCGTATGAAATCTCCGACTTGAAGTTCATTTAGCGCGGTTGCGATTGCCCCTACTCTGATCCTGCGAACTCTGTCACACGTAGTGTGAATCGTGATAGATAGGACCTGCCTTGGACACACCGACTTCCAGCCTTGGCCCTTCAATTTGGGCGGTTAGTGATGGCCGCGCGGGCAATGCCGCGCAAGTGCGCGCCATCGTGCAGGCCTTGTCGGAAACCCGCCGCTGGATGCAGATCGCTCACATAACCGGGGCGGGCCACAGGGCCGATCCGCTGACGCTTTCCCCACGTGCGCCGTGGACGTGGCTACCCGGTGCCAATTGGCCCGCACCCTTACGCGCCCTACCGCCAGAGCAGCGCCAATCGCTGACCAGCCCCTGGCCCAGCGTTTGGATCGCCGCTGGTCGCCGCTCCGCGCCCTATACGGCAGCGGTCAAGAACTGGAGCGGCAACCAGACGCTATGTGTGCAAATCCTCGATCCCAAGACCGATCCATCGGCATTTGATCTGGTCGTTGTACCCGAACACGATGCGCTGGACGGTGACAATGTTATTCGTACGATCGGCTCGCCGTCACACTTTTCCGAAGACGCCATCGAAGACGCCGGACAGCTATTTGCTGACCTTGCCGACCAGCGCGGAGAAAGCGCGATTGTCGTTCTTGGCGGCGATTCAAAAGCTCACAAATTTACTCAAGCTGCAGCAAATCGCCTGCAAGGCCAGCTTGAAACGCTGGCCCGTCAAGGCTGGCGTTTGCGCCTGACCGCGTCGCGCCGCACNCCGATTGCCGTGGTCGCCCAAATGCGCGCNATGGCAGACCGGATCGGGGCACCCTTCTGGAGCGGCAGCGAAGACGGACCGAACCCATATCTCGGATGGCTGCTCTATTCNGACGTCGCCATCGTAACCGAAGATAGTGCGAACATGCTATCAGATGCCGCCTGGCACGGCCTGCCGGTTCATATCGCGCGGTTGAGCGGTAAAGCGCCGAAATTCGACCGCCTGCATGCCAGCTTGATTGAGCAGGGGTGCGCGCGGTGGTTCGACGGCACGCTGCAACGCTGGGACTATGCGCCGTTGCGGGANGCCGGGCGTGTNGCCGACACGATCATCGAAAAACTGCTGGAACGCCACCCACAACCGGATATGCCCGCGATTGAAACCGGGAAAACGGCTGCACCAGATTGGCTATAAAATTGAATGCCTAGCGGCTAGCAACCCGCGCACNGGCCTGTTCAAGCTCTGCCACNTCGGTTTCCCAACACCATGTCTCAGCTTGCTCAAGCAANGCGCGTACGAGGCGATTATTCATCGCGTGGCCAGGATGATGCGCTTCATACGCCCCGGCAATTGGTGCCCCGGCGAGCATTAGATCACCCACCGCATCCAGCAATTTGTGGCGAATAAACTCGTCATTGCTGCGCAGGCCCTCTGGATTGACCACGGTATCGCCTTCGATCGCGACGGCATTNTCCAGCGANGCCCCGCGGGCGAGGCCCATGGCCTTCAGCGTNTCAAAATCATTGGCGAACCCGAATGTNCGCGCGAACGCGATATCGCGGGCGAATTGCCCGGGCGCGAGACGCATCGACATTTGCTGCGTGCCAATCGCTTTTGATTTGAATTCAATCTTGGCTTTCAGCGACAAGACATTGTCATGATGCGGGTTCAGCCGTGCCCATTTTACGCCGTCACGCACTTCAACCGTCTCCAGAATGCGGATACGGCGGCGCAGACCCGTCTGTTGTTTCAAGCCGGACTTCAGAAATAGTTCACAAAACAGAGCCGCAGACCCATCCATGATTGGCACTTCAGGACCATCAATCTCAACCAGAAGATTATCGATCCCCATGCCCGCACAAGCGGCAAGAAAATGCTCAACCGTGGCAACACTGGCGCCCGTTTCATTGCTCAATGTCGTGCCAAGCTGAACTTCGGTGACTTGATCACCGCGCGCTTGGATCAGGCCGCTATCGGCTAGGTCGGTGCGGCGAAAGCAAATTCCGGTGCCGATCTCGGCCGGATGAATCACCATTTTAGCACGCACGCCGGTGTGCACACCAACGCCAGCGCAAATGACGACATGATTGATTGTCTGCTGATACTCTACACGGCTCAAAACACTAGCCTCCCTGAACGCCCAGTATAAAAGCGGCAAAAACCGCGATCCTTCAAGACAAGGTTTATTGCGTTTTGTTGCAGAAAAGGCTGCCAATATGCTGGCAGCCTTTCAGGCGCGATAAGCGACTAGATTAGTTGTTTGCAGATCGGCGTAGGAAAGCCGGGATTTCCAGATCGGAATCGTCAAATGGCGCGGCTTTTGGGTGATCATCGGGAGACGAAACGATCGCCTCCTGATCCTCAGTAACATCATTGGCCTCTTCGCCGCGGCGCCAGCCAAACAGGTTGGAAAACCCGGCTGGGCTATCGGCGGTCGACTTCTGTCCAAAGACAGCGTCGGCGGCAACCGTATCGCTGCCTTCTACCCGCTCAATATGCGCTGGCGGCAGGGTGCGGCCGCCAAAGTCAGGGCGGACATCGATCTCTGGCCCTGTTATGACAGGCGTTTCAGCAGGTGTAACAACGGTTGGCGCACCGCCCGTTGTGATCACAGGTGCCGCGTCCAATGGCGGTACTGACACGATCTCTTCCTCGTTCAACCCAGCCGCCACAACAGATACGCGAACACGTCCTTCAAGCGCGGAATCGAAAGTCGAACCGAGAATAATATTGGCATCCGCGTCGATTTCCCGGCGAATTTCGTTGGCGGCCTCATCGAGCTCAAACAAGGTCATGTCATAGCCGCCTGTAATGTTGATCAAGACACCGCGAGCGCCTTTCATCGAAACATCGTCGAGCAATGGATTGTCGATCGCTGCACGGGCAGCTTCCAGTGCGCGGCCTTCGCCTTCACCTTCGCCCATGCCCATCATGGCAGAGCCCATGCCCTTCATGATCGTGCGAACATCAGCAAAATCGAGATTGATCAGACCAGGCATAACCATCAGATCGGTAATCCCGCGAACCCCGCAATACAAAACATCGTCCGCCATGCGGAAGGCTTCTGCGAACGTCGTGCGTTCATTGGCAACTCGGAAGAGGTTTTGATTAGGCACCACAATCAACGTGTCGACGGCGTGCTTGATTTTCTTGAGGCCCTCTTCGGCGGTCCGCAAACGATGCGTTCCCTCAAATCCGAAAGGCTTGGTCACCACGCCAATGGTCAGGATACCGCGATCATGCGCCGCCTTGGCAATAACCGGTGCAGCGCCGGTTCCGGTGCCGCCGCCCATACCCGCAGCAATGAAGACCATGTGAGCGCCATCAAGGACTTCATTGATCTCGTCCATCGACTCTTCAGCCGATGCGGCCCCGACCTCTGGCCGCGCCCCTGCGCCGAGACCCAGTGTGGTCTCTAGTCCGAGTTGAATGCGGTTTTCAGTCTTCGCCCGCAACATGGCCTGCGCGTCAGTATTGGCCACGTAAAACTCAACGCCTTGCAAATTTGCCTCGATCATATTGTCGACAGCGTTTCCGCCAGCGCCGCCAACTCCGATGACAACAATGCGTGGTTTGAGTTCTATAGTCATGGCTTATCCCGCTTCTAAATCTACGCGCTGTGAAGATCGCTTGAGTGTAGAATGAATGCGTTGGCCTAAGAGACTCTTAAATAGGCATGATTCCGATCAAAAATTTTCACGGAGCCAATTAAAGACTCTGGCAATCACTCCACGCCCGGTCGGTCCTCCGGCAAGTGCCGATGCCGCGCCAGCCCGCGAAGCATCTGCAAACCCCTTCAATTCGTAGCTTATCAGACCTGCGGCTGTAGAAAAGGCTGGATTACCGTAATTTTCGCCTAAAACATCAGCATCTATCGGTCGCCCTAGCCGAACAGGTTGCCCGAGGATGCTCGTGGCCATCTCGCGGACCCCTGGCAGCTGGCTCGCACCGCCTGTCAGTACGGTTCGTCTCGGCAAGATTGGGCGTAATTCGCTTGACCGCAGCGCCGTGTTGACCATTTCAAACAATTCTTCGACCCGCGGCACGATAATCGACGCCAGATCACCACGTGCCATTCGCCCGGCACATAGGCGGCCATCATCGCCAAGCCGGGGGGCTTCAATCCGTTCGGCCATACCCGGCCCATCTGTATCTGCTGATCCATATACAGTTTTCAGCCGTTCAGCGGCTGCAAACGTCGTCCCAATGCCCTGCGCAATATCGCCCGTAATGTGGGAGCCGCCAACTTTAACCAGGTCCAACCATGCCGGCGCGCCATTGAGAAAAACCGATACCGCCGTAACGCCGCCACCGAAATCTATGCAGATCGCGCCATTATCGATCTCATCATCGATCAAGCTGCCAGACCCACTCGCCAAGGCTGACGGAACGATCCGTTCGACAGACAGATGCGCCCGTTGCACGCATTCCATTAAATTCTTCACCAGGGATTTCGGCGCGGTGACGACATTCAGCAGAACTCGCACACGGTCACCAATCATACCTACCGGATCGCGGATGTCATCCTGATCATCGACCCCGTACATGACCGGATAAGCGCCCAGAAGCTCGCGCTCCTTTGGAACAACCTTGCCCAGCGCCTGACCCCAGACCTTTTGAACGTCGCGCCCGGTAATTTCGCGCTGGCCCAGCTCAATCTGCGCTTCGGCCAGCTGGCTTTCGACCTTTGGTCCCGTAATCCCGAGGATCACTTTTTCAATCCGTTCACCAGCTTCGCGTTCAGCATCCTCCACGGCGAGCCGTACAGAGCGCTCCAGCGCCTCAATATCGGTGATTGATCCGCCATTGAAGCCGCGGCTTTGCTGGCGACCGCCGCCCATAAACGCAAATCCAGCCCGGCTTCCCGGATCGACCCGGCCAATCAAGCAGGCAATCTTCGAACAGCCAATATCCAGTGAGGCGATGACCGTCCCTGCTTTACCAACCTGTCTTGGCTTTAGTCGCTGCTCTGTCGTCGCCATCAGGCCGCCTCCTCTGCGTCACCGATAAAAATGCCCGGGGTTAGGAACACCCGGCCCGGAACCCGCAAATCGATCGATGCCAATTCGCGGCGGGTCAGCGCGCCTTGCGCTTCAAACCGGGCCAGACTTGCCATCCCGGACTGCAAACTCTCGTCGGCTGGCAGGCGCACAATCGCGCCCGAAACCAGTTCAATATCCCAGCGTCGGCCGGCGACCCGGCGCGCGACTTTAATCTGCGGAACCAGCGATGGCAGCTGTTGCAGCGCCTCGCCCAATGCTGGAACCGCTTCTGGCGCGCCAACACCAAGTGCCTTGATCAGCTCTGCGTGATCGCTGGCCCGTTGGCCCGGCATCAAACGTCCCAAACTATCAACCACAGCCCACGTCTCACCGTCATGCCACAGCGCCGAAGGTTGCGCCGCATCAGCATAGATCATCACTGAATCTGGCCACAGCCGGTAAACGCGAACGTTCGCGACTAATTGTGTGTCTTCGATACGGCGACGGATCGTGTGCGGGTCTGCCCGGAACATGTTCTCGCCTGGGGCAATCATCGCGGCCGTCTCAACCGCGCGTGAAATCGCGGGAACGTGCTCCAGTCCCACCACGTCAACACTATCAACCGACAGGCCCAGCGCCCGCGAGCCGCCATCCATGACATTCGCCCAGCGTTGACCGGCCTGCGATAGAGAACCGCCCAATAGTGCGGCGCCAGCCACAATCATCGCGATGACCATAACAATTCCGAATAATACCGATGATGCTTGCGCGTGCTCGTCAATATAGACGGGCTCTGGTTTGGCCTTGCGGGTGTTCTTTTTCTTGCTCTTCACCTTTGACATGACGCATCCTCAACCATCCACGCCACCAGATCCTCAAACGACATACCAATATGCGCCGCCTGCTCGGGGACGAGCGAGGTTGGCGTCATGCCGGGCTGTGTATTGGTCTCTAGGATCACGAGGCGTCCCTTCACGTCGTCATAGCGAAAATCAGACCGCGTCACGCCCCGACAACCGAGCGCCTGATGAGCCTTCAGCGCGCCGTCTAGCGCAGCTTGAGCAATCTCTTCGGGCAGGTCCGCCGGGACCGTATGGCGCGATCCGCCATCTGTGTATTTTGCATCAAAATCGTAAAACTCCCTTAATGTCGTGATCTCGGTGACCGCCAGAGCCCGGTCACCCATCACGCCAACGGTCAGTTCACGTCCGGGGATAAATTCCTCGGCCATCAGATTGTCGCCATATTGCCAGCTCGCCCCCAGCACTTCACGTGCCGGGCCATTCGCGCCTTCACGTACGAACAGGACGCCGAAACTTGAGCCCTCATTCACCGGTTTGACCACATAAGGCGGTTCAAGTGGATGCGCCCGCGCGACGTCCTCGCGGGTCACCGCGACATCTTTCGCAACATCTAGTCCTGCTGCGGCAAACACCGCTTTTGACTTGATCTTGTCCATGGCCAGTGCTGAAGCAAGGACGCCAGAATGGCTATAGGGAAGATCCAAAACCTCAAATATACCCTGCACACAGCCATCTTCACCCCAGGGGCCGTGCAGGCCATTCAGCACCACATCTGGCGCGGCTTCGCGAAGCTGTTCAGCAAGGTTTCGTCCAGCATCAATGTCGACGACATCATAGCCGGCGCGGCGCGCAGCAGCGGCGATCTGTGTTCCTGACGATAGGGAGACCGGGCGCTCCGACGACCACCCGCCATAGACAACAGCTACACGTTTCATGCTTGCGCCTTTTCTTGAATACGCTTGTTCAGTCATCGCAGTATCTTGGTTGATGCGGCGTTAAGACGGCGACATCACGGCAAACCTTGCACCATTGAAAGTTACATTCTGCTCATTTTTAACTTGGGGGTTGCATCGATTGGTTACAGGTGTAACACATGGCGCACCCTAGATGCTGCAAACTGCGGAAAACACATGAAATCTTACCTACTCATCGGCCTCGCATTCAGTTTTCCGGCACTCGTTCACGCGCAAACCGCGCAGGAAACAGAACCCGCAGCCAGCGTCTTCCTACCGGCTGACTTTGCCCAATATGCGCCCACAACGGCCTTGGACATGGTCAGCCAAATCCCCGGATTTCGAATTAGCGGAGACGATGACGATGCACGCGGTTTTGGCCAAGCCTCACAAAATGTCCTGATCAACGGTCAGCGAATTTCGAGTAAATCTACCACGGCCAGCGATGCCCTATCCCGCATCCCGGCAGCAAATGTTGAACGTATTGAACTGCTTGAGGCGGCAGACCTCGATATTCCGGGGCTGAGCGGACAAGTTGTCAATGTGACCGCCGAAAGCAGCGGGATTAGTGGCACCTGGAGTTATCATATGCGGTTCCGGGAAAACCTAACGCCCTTTTACGATCGGTTTGATGTCTCACTGACCGGGCAGAACAAGAACCTGTCCTGGACGCTTGGATTGAATTCTGATCCGGGCCGTGGCGGCGGCGCAGGCCGCGAGAATGTCACCGACATAGCTAATACGCTGATTGAGTATGGCGAGGAGGAGTCGACGTTCAAAGGCACGGGCGTAAAGGGGACCGCCGCCCTCGCCTGGACCCCTGACAATGGCCATATCGGCAATTTGAACCTGGAATACGGCATATTCGAAGCGAATGAACGCGAGACCTCAAACCGCTTTGCCCCGGACGGGTCGATGGTCGCGCAGCGCCAGTTTTTGTTTAGTGAGGATGAATGGTCGAGCGAGATTAGCGGTGACTATGAGTTCGGCCTGGGGCGTGGCCGCCTCAAAATGATCGGCTTGCAACGCAATGAACACAGCCCAACCCGCGCGCAGGCATTTGGCGGCACCTTGGATGGCCTGACGCGGCGCAATGAGATTTTCGAACAGACGGTCGACGAATCTGAGTCGATTTTTCGGCTGGAATATAATTGGGCGCTGCCAGACAAAAGCGACTGGCAACTTTCTGCCGAGGGCGCGTTCAACACGCTGGAAAGCGAAGCGGCCCTGCAACGGCTCGACATGGGCGGGATGCTGGCCCCGGTCGATATCGGCGATCCGACTGTAAAAGTCGAGGAACGCCGCGGTGAAGCCTTCGTCACTCATAGTCGCCAAATCAGCCCAAACATCCGGGCACAGGCATCTTTGGGATTGGAGATGTCAGAACTGACCTCTGACGGTGTCACCGGGCAGGTGCGAACCTTCAATCGGCCCAAGGGTTTCGTCTCAACCACATGGGAGCCGAATGACGATCTAACGGTGAACCTTCGGTTTGAGCGCAATGTTGGCCAGCTCGACTTCTTCGATTTCGTCTCCTCCGTCGATCTCAACCAGGGCGACGATCAGGCAGGCAATGTCGATATCGTTCCCGAACAAAGCTGGCGAGCCCAATTGGAGCTTGAGCGCGACTATGGCGGGTGGGGCGCCGGGACAATGCGCCTCTTTGGTGAAGCCCTTGAAGACATCGTTGATCAGGTTCCGATTGGCAGCGGCGAAGGGCCCGGCAATCTCGACACTGGCTCTCGTCTTGGGATTGAGATGGAAGGTACGTTAAAGTTCGACAATATCGGCTGGAAAGGCGCACAGGTCGAGTTGTCTGGCGAGTATCACACGTCCTCGGTCGACGACCCGCTAACCGGTGAGAGCCGGCGCATCAATGGCGACCGTATTCACAATATTGTCGCTGAGTTCCGCCATGACGTGCCCAACACCGATTGGGCCTGGGGNGTCACCTATGAAGACTTNGCCGAAGCGGACGTATTCCGCCGCCGCACGGTGCGGCGATATGAAGAAGGTCCCGGCTTCATGTGGGGATTTGTCGAGCACAAGGACATTCTTGGCCTCACTGGCACACTGTTCCTCGGCAACCTGACCGACACCGATAGCCAGTTCACGCGGGTCATCTATGTAACCGACCGGACCGGCATCGTTGACCGCACCGAAGATAGGTCCCGAAATTTTGGACCTGTCGTGACCTTGCGCCTGAAAGGTACGTTCTAGGCGGCTGACAGCCTGCCGATCCGGCGAATTTCCCAACGCAGATCAACCCCAGAATGGGCCAGCACACGTGCCCGGACCAACTCGCCCAGCGCCTCAATATCGGCCGCGCTCGCCGCACCAGTATTGATCAGGAAGTTGCAGTGCTTTTCACTTACCTGCGCGCCGCCCACACTAAGACCCCGGCAGCCCGCGGCATCAATTAGTTTCCAGCTTGAGCGTTGATCCACCGTTCCCGGCGGATCCGGATTGGCGAAGGTTGAACCGCCCGTCTTATCTTTGATGGGCTGGGTTTCCGCACGCCGCGCCTGATGCGCCTCAATCTCTGCCAGAAGGGTTTCCGGCTCGACATGGCCATCGCTTCGTAACGTCAACGAGGTCACAATCACATCAGACGAGAAATCCGTATGGCGATAGCCAAACTCAATATCCGCCGCCGGGACGCTCATGCGGCGGCCATCACGCGCGATCCCCTCAACCGACACCAGAACGTCGCTAAGCTCACGCCCATAACAGCCNGCATTGGTGCGAACCGCGCCGCCAATTGAGCCGGGAATACCCGACAGAAATGACAGGCCCGCAACGCCCGCTTTTGCGGNCGCCCGCGCGACCGANAGGTCCAGCGCACCGGCCTTGGCGCGAACGATTTCGCCCTCAATCTCGACGCCACCCCAATATCCGCCCATCAGGCGTACAACCACNCCCTCGACCCCGCCATCGCGGACAATCGTGTTCGAGCCAACGCCAAGCACCGTTACCGGGATATCTTGCGGTAGCGCCCCCAAAAAATCACTAAGGTCGCCCTCGTCGGCGGGCAGGAATAGAATATCCGCCGCCCCGCCCACTCGAAACCACGTATACGGCGCCAATGGTGCGCCCGGCAGCAGCTTGCCGCGAACCGGCGGGAGAAGGTCGGAATCAAAAGCCATGCTCGCCCTTAAACCCTGTCAGCGTGGCCGCAAAGGGGCAGCCTTGAATCCGATTTTGACGATTGTCCCCTTCAATTCCCAACTCTCCCTTCTTATATATCGAAAAACAATAAGAAGGAAAAGAAATGACCACGCCGCTCAATATCCCACAATCTCTGCTTTTACTGACCCTGAAAGACGAGACAGGTCGCCCGAAAGCTGGCCTTTACAAGCCTGCGATTGCTGGTGCAGGCCTGTCGGAACTTCTATTGCGCGGCCTGCTCACCCTTACGACGGACAAGAAACCTAAACTAATCGTGGCGACCTCTTTTGCGTCAGAAGGCCCTTTCCTTGATCTGGTCCTGGAAACCATTGCGATCAGCGAAAAGCCGCGCGACATGCAATATTGGGTGACCAAGCTTGGTGACAACAAAAACCTCGTCCCGACACTGGCTGAGGAATTGTGCAAACTCGGCGCATTGACCCAGGAAACGTCAAAAGTCTTCGGCCTGTTTACGCTGACAAAATGGCCCGAAGCCTCACCCAAGCTCGAAACCGATTTGAAACGCCAGCTTGAAAAAACAATCGATGGGACTGGCAAAGTGGATGAGCGATTGAGNGTCATCATCGCGCTGGCCAAGTCNGCNGATGTGCTGCGCCACAATTTTGACCGCACGCTGCTGAAATCAAACAAGGCGCGGATTAAGGCCATCACCGACGGCGACCTGTTGGCCGCTGGTGCCACAGAAGCCGTGATTCAGGCCACGCAAGCAGCGATTATCGTCGCCGTAACTGTCGCTGCGATTGTGCCAACCGTTACGAGCTAGCTGCGCAATTTCTCCGCCAGNTCATTGGCGTGGGCGGAAATACTGCCCGCGCCCATCAGGACGACCATGTCGCCCGGCTGCGCCAGATCGCGGATCATATCGGTNAGGCCATCCAGATCATCCAGCACCATCGCGCCCTTATGGCCATGCCCGCCCATGCTCGCCACCAGCGCNGCGCTATCGACGCCCTCAATCGNCGCTTCTCCCGCCGCATAGACCGGGGTGATCACGGCAATGTCGGCTTCACGGTAGCATTGGGCGAAGTCCTCAAACAGGTCGCCAAGGCGTGTATAGCGATGTGGCTGCGATACCGCGATCACCCGGGCACTGCCTTGAATGGCCCGCGCCGCCTTCAAACAGGCCATAATCTCAACCGGGTGATGGGCATAATCATCGATAAAGCGCACCGGCGCTTCACCCGCCACCGGACACCATTCGCCAACCGATGTGAACCGCCGTTTGACGCCGCCAAACCCTTTCAAACTGTCACGCAGCTGCGCATCACTGGCACCCAGTTCAATCGCCACGGTAATCGCCGCCAGTGCGTTCGAAACATTGTGCTCGCCCGCCATGGGAAGGAAAGCCCCGTCAATCCGGCGCTCATTGGCATCTGCCCGCGCCCGCATGACAATATCAAACGTCACTCCGTCGGCGTTTGGCCGAAGGTTGACCGCCCGCACATCGGCCTGACGGTTATATCCATACGTGATGATCCGGCGATCAGAGACGCGGGCGACCATCGCGGCAACCTCTGGATGGTCGGTACACAGCACCCCAAAGCCATAGAATGGAATATTGCCAACATAGGTGTCGAACGCGGCGCGCAGCGCATCCATGCTGCCATAATGCTCCATATGTTCAGGGTCCATATTGGTAACAATGGCAATGGTCGGGCGAATTTTCATGAACGTGCCGTCGCTCTCATCCGCCTCCAGCACGATCCAGTCGCCCTCCCCGGCCTTCGCGTTGCTGCCATAGGCGTTGATGATGCCGCCATTGATCACGGTCGGGTCAATCCCGGCCCCATCAAGCAGCGCCGCGAGCATCGTCGTCGTGGTCGTCTTGCCATGGGTTCCGGCGACCGCAACCGTCCATTTCATCCGAATAATCTCGGCCAGCATATCGGCCCGGCGAACCACCGGAATGCCCGCCGCCCGCGCCGCGACGACCTCAACATTGTCATCCTTGATCGCGCTGGAAATGATCACCGCGCTCGTCCCTGCAACATTCTCGGCGGTATGACCAACATGTACCACAGCGCCCTTCTCGCGCAGGCGTTTCACATTGGCACTATCGGCCATGTCACTACCCTGCACCTGATAGCCGAGGTTCATCATAATCTCGGCAATGCCAGACATGCCAATGCCGCCAATCCCAACAAGATGGGCCGGGCCAAGCGGGAACGGTGTGGGTGATGGTTTCATTTATCGTGCAATCCCAAACAATTATGACTTTGCTATGTTCTTCTCTTGATTGCTATTTCCAAGCAAGGCCAGGCGTCAGGTTGAATACGATCGCGGCGATAGCAGAAATCCTTATCATGATCCTGCCACCCGCTCGGCCAGATCGGCCAGGTCTTGCGCGGCGCGGGTATTGCCCTGCCCTTTCGCGGCGGCCGCGCGGGCGCGAAGATCATCGCCATCGCCGAGGCGGACCGCGATCAGTTCACCGAGCAGTTTTGGAAAGACATTATCTTCCAGAACGACATCGGCCGCGCCCGCCTCGGCCAGTCCCTCTGCATTGGCTGTCTGGTGGTCATCCATGGCAATTTTTAGCGGGATCAGAATGCTCGGTCGCCCCATCACCGCAATCTCGCTCACCGTGCCCGCGCCGGAGCGTGCAATCACAAGGTGTGCTGCCGACAATTGCTCCGGCATATCGCTGAAAAAGGGTTCTAATCGGGCTCTGATCCCACTCTGTTCGTACTGGTTTCCGACGTCTTTCAGCTGCTCTTCGCGGACCTGTTGCACAACTTTAAGGCGTGCCCGCAGGGGCGCCGGCAGGTGATTAGACAGGGCCAAAGGCACCGCTTCACCAAGGATTTTCGCCCCCTGACTACCGCCCGTAATGAACACCGTTAGGTCCTCATCCGTTGGGGGATACGCCACATTTGATGCCTCAATAATCGGCCCGCGAACCGGGTTACCAATCGCAACATGCGCCGACCCGGCGGGCAACCGGTCCAGCCGCTCAAACCCTGACGCCACGATATCGGCTTGCTTGGCAAACGCCCGGTTCACCCGGCCTAAAACCGCATTCTGTTCATGCACAATCATCGGGATTTTCATCCGCCGCGCCGCGCTCAAGGCCGGATAGGCGGGATAGCCGCCAAACCCGGCCACCAGTGCCGGGCGCGCCATCTTATACTTGCGAACAGCAGTGTTTACACCAGCCCGCAGCTTCAACGCGGTTCCAGGCAGGGTCCAGGGTTTACGGATATTCGGGCTCGCGGCTTTGACTTCCAGCTTCCAGTCGGCGGGGAAATTTTCGGCATAATGCAGGCCGCGCACGTCGCTGATCAGGCCGACCTGCCACCCGCGCGTTCGCATTTCATCCGCAAAGGCGGCGGCGGGAAACATGTGCCCGCCGGTGCCGCCCGCGCCGATCACAACCAATGGCTTATCGCTCATTCCTTAGCCTCTCCAGCTGACCGAACCCCGTCGGATTAAAGCTAATGCCAGACCTAGGGTTAGCGCCGTGCCCAGCATCGAAGACCCCCCATAAGACACAAATGGCAGCGTCATGCCCTTGGGTGGGATCAGGCTGACATTTACCGCGATATTTATGGCCGCTTGAAGGCCAAAAAGCGCAAACAATCCGCTCGCCGCCGCCCGTGGATAAGGATCATGAAGTCGAGCGGATGCGCGCAGGCCTTTCCACACAATAAATCCGAACAGGAAGATCACGCCGACCGCAGCGATATAGCCNAACTCCTCGCCCATNACGGCATAGATGAAATCGGTGTGCGCATCGGGCAATGCGGTCTTGATCGTCCCCTCACCNGGACCAACCCCAAGCAGGCCGCCACGGCCNATNGCCTCGCTCGCTTTGTCGATCTGATAGGTGTCATATNCGGTCGGATTGANGAAACTGTTTACCCGGAATCGAACGTGCGGAAGCGTNGCATAAAGAAGGCCCGAAAGCGCCGCCCCGCCGCTGGCGAAAATCGCCGCCCATCGCCAAGGCAAACCCGACACAAAAAACGTCACGACAAAGGCGGCGGTCAGCAGCGCGGACTGNCCAATATCCGGCTGCAATATCAAAAACCCNAGCGTCACGACAAAGAAGACAAACGTAATCATCGCCCACGGCCCGGTCGGGTACATTTGCCGCTGNGCCAAAAGCCAGCCGGTCAAGACAATCAAAGCNGGCTTTACAAATTCCGACGGTTGCAGCGTAAACGCGCCCAGCCTTATCCAGCGCCGCGCGCCCTTGGCCTCGTGACCGGACAGTAAGATGAAGGCGAGCAAAGCCAGCGAGCCGACAAACACGACCGCCGCCAGCCGCCGTGCCCAAACCCGGTTGAGACAAGAAACTGAGAACAAGATACCAATGGCGAGACATGCAAATGCGCTGTGGCGTTTCACATAATAATAGCTGTCGGCCAGCTCATGCCGCGCGGCGGCGGGCGGGCCGGCCGCTAGCGATAACATCAATCCAATGCCAAGAAGCGTCAGGGCGGCCAGGGCGATCGGCCAATCCAGCCCGCGGCGCCATTCGCTCAGGAACACCCCGGAGGATCGCGAACGCAGGGCAACCTCAACCATACCTGCTCCTAAACAGCTGCCGCCTTGGGCACANCCGCGGTCTGCGCCAACCGCTCAACAATCGCGCGGAACGCATCCCCGCGGGCCTCAAAATCCTTGAATTGATCGAAGCTCGCGCAGGCCGGTGACAACAGCACAATCGGGTTGTCTTCACCGGATGCTTTCGCCGCTTTGAAAGCGGCCTGAACCGCCTCCTCCAGCTCACCGCACTTCATCGCTTCAACCTTGTCTTTCAAACTTTTGGCAAANGCGGTCTCGCTCTCGCCGATCAAAAATGCCCCGCTGACATGGTCAAACCATGGTTTTAACGGCTCAATCCCTTCAGCCTTGGGCACGCCGCCTGCAATCCAGTGGACTTTGGGCCAGGTTTTAAGCGCCTGCTCGGCGGCCTGCGCATTGGTCGCCTTACTGTCATTCACAAACCGAACGCCTTCAATCTCGCCAACCAGTTCCATCCTGTGGGCAAGNCCGGGGAAGCTTCGAATNCCGGCCATGATACGCCCGGGGGCGACGCCCAGCGCCAAGCAAACCGCGTATGCGGCCGCGGCATTTTGATAATTGTGCTGCCCGGGAAGCGCCGGGGCTTCAGACAATTCGCCAACCTTGATCGCTTGTCCGCCGGTGCTGTCATACAAATGACCATCAACCGCGCTAACACCGCGCGCGAGGCCAAACTCTGATGAAATCTGCACCGTCTGCGCGTCACCAGGACGATCACTGGTCATCGCAATTGACTGCGTCACGGCATCATCAATCCCGACCACCGCGACNTCGCGTTTACGCTGGTTCAGAAAGATACGCTTCTTCGCTGCNACATAGCCGCCCATGCCGCCNTGCCGATCAAGATGGTCCGGCGACACATTCAGCATCAATGCAACATCNCAGTGCAGGCTCTCACAAAGGTCCAATTGATAGGACGACAGNTCCAACACGTAGATCGCATTGGCGTTTAGCGATGCCATATCCAGCACGCCTGTGCCNATATTTCCGCCAACCCGCGCGTCGCGGCCCGCTTCTTTCAAGATGTGCCCGATCAGTGCCGTTGTGGTCGACTTCCCATTTGTACCGGTGATGCCGACAATCTTTGGACGGCCCTTTTCAGGCATGGCCTGCACGGCACGGGCAAACAGCTCCATGTCGCCGACAACCGGCACCCCGGTCATCTCTGCCAATCGCACCAGCCGGTGCGGCTGTGGGAACTTGTAGGGTATCCCTGGTGACAGGACCAAAGCGGCGAATTTTTGCCAATCGCGCTTATTGATGTCGGAAACATTGACCCCCGCCGCCTCGGCTTTGGCGCGCGCGTCCTCACCATCATCCCAGGCGTGCACCCGCGCGCCTCCAGCGGCCAAGGCTTTCGCAGCGGACAATCCGGTGCGGCCTAGTCCGTAGACGGCGACATCGCGCCCAGCATATTCGGTGACGGGGATCATCGGTGCGCGCTACCTCAGCTTCAATGTGGCGAGGCCCGCAAGGGCGAACAGGACGGACAATATCCAGAAGCGAACCACGACCCGGGTTTCAGGCCAGTTCTTTTTCTGGAAATGGTGGTGCAAAGGGGCCATCAGGAAGATGCGTTTGCCCTCCCCCGTAAGCTTGCGTGTGATCTTAAACCAGCCGACCTGCATCACAACGGACAGCACTTCCAGCACGAACAGACCGCCAATCACGACCAATGCGAATTCGTGCTTAATCGCCACGGCGACAACCCCAATCAGGCCGCCTAGGCCGAGCGAGCCGGTATCGCCCATGAAGACTTTGGCCGGGTAAGTATTGTACCAGAGGAACCCCATCCCGGCGCCCATCATGGCACCAAGCAAAACGGCCAGTTCCCCCGCCCCCGGTGTGAACTGGATGCCTAGGTAACCAGCAAAGACAAAGTTTCCGGTCAGATAGGCGATCAATGCGAAAGCAGCGCCCGTAATCATCATCGGCACAATTGCCAGCCCGTCGAGGCCATCGGTAAAATTCACCGCATTGGCGAAGCCTGCAATCACAATCATCGCGAAGATAACGAACAACCCGCCCAACGGTACGAAATAGTCGTTCACAAAGGGCACCGCGACGCCGCCCGAGAAGCTCGCCTCATTGCGCTCAACCGATGTTTCGGGGGCAAATTGCGCAATCCATTCCGCCAGACCGCTCAGATTACCCCAGTCGGCGTGACCAAGCGGCGTGTGTGCACCGTGCAGGCCCATGATAAACGCGCCAGCGACAGCCGCGACGGCAAATTCAGTGATCAGCCGCGCTTTGGCAGACACCCCATCTGCACTTTGTTTTGTAACTTTTGCATAATCGTCGAGGAAACCGAGAAACGCATAGGACAGCGACACCAGGAGAACGATCCAAATATATGGATTGCTGAGATCAGCAAACAGAACCGTACTAATCGTCAGGCCGACCCAAATCAGGAAGCCGCCCATTGTTGGCGTGCCCTGCTTGGACAATTGCGCCTCAAGCGAAAGATCCCGAATGGGCTGTCCCTTGCCCTGCCGCGACCGCAGCAAGTCAATAAGCCATCCACCTGTCAGCACCGTAAACAGGAAGGCCGTTACCAGCGCCATCCCCGTCCGGAAGGTCAGGAAGTTGAGAAGTCGAAATACGCCGTCATCTGCGGCGAGCCAATCATACAGCATCACTACCCCTTGCAGCGCTTTCTGCACCGCGGTCCATCATCTGTTGATCCGCCGCCACGCTCCATTGGCGCAGTCGGTCTGCCAACCGCCCCATTCCGGAGGCATTCGACCCTTTTAGCAACAGCAGATCGCCGTCTTTCAAAGTGAATTTTAGCTCATCATCGAGGCCATCTGCGGTGTCGGCCCATTTGGACTCTATTCGTTCTGGCAACTTATCCACAAGCGGGCGCATCCCGGCTCCGGCGAGAAATATCAGGTCGATCTTCGCCGCTTCAATCGGCACCGATAGCGCCGCATGCTCGGCCTCGGCACCGGCTCCAATTTCCAACATCTCGCCCAGCGCCGCGATCCGGCGCCCGGTGCATGGGCGGGCCGCAAACCCGGCCAGCGCTGCGCGCATGCTTTCGGGGTTGGCATTGTAGGCGTCATCCACCAACGTGATGGCGCCGCCGCTTGGCAGCACCAGCATCTCGGCGGTCCCGCGGCCCGGCGGCGGTGCATAGCCGGACAATGCATTTGCCGCAGCACCCAACTCGTCCGCACTCTCAGCGCACGCGGCGAGCAGTGCAGCGGCCGCGTTCAGCGCCCAATGCTCACCCACTGCGTTCAGGGTCACGGTGACGTCTTGCCCATGAATGTTGATCAGGACGGTGGTTGTCGCGCCATTGCTAAACGTGTCCAGCACAGCGGCGTCCGGCCCAGACCCAAGGCCGAAGGTCAAAATCTTGCAGTCTGGTTGCGCCTCTTTTGCCCGCGCGCCAAGCAATGGCGCAAAATCATCGTCAAATGGCACAATCGCAAAACCGCCCGCCTGCATACCTGCAAACACGCCCGCCTTTTCCTCCGCGACCCCGGCAAGATCGCCCATGCCTTCAAGATGTGCTGGCGCAATCTTGGTCACCAAGGCGACATGCGGGGCGACCATTTCGCTACGCGGGGCAATTTCACCCGGTGAATTCATGCCAATCTCAAATACGGCCCGCTGCGTATCTTTTGGCATCCGCGCCAAGGTCAGCGGCACACCCCACTGATTGTTAAAGCTTCGCTCGTTCCAATGCGCCGGGCCAAAGCAGCTAAAAATCTGCGCCAGCATTTCCTTGACCGACGTCTTGCCGACCGATCCGGTCACCGCCACGCGGCGACATGCGGCCGCCCGCTTACGCGCAGCAACCCCCAAGGCTTCAAGCCCGATCAGGACATCGGCGACCTTAACGGCGGGTCCTTCATTACTGTCTCGGCTGACCAGTGCG
>JGI24724J26744_10000712_pt1 | contig 23555 bp, 18 predicted proteins | sample Cruoilmetagenom7_FD_26744 | JGI IMG/M metagenome (IMG submission 26744) | reverse complement strand
TTTTAACCGCAGGAATATATTGTAATATTTCGAGGATTAAAATCCGAATCCGACGCAGAGATTGGACAAAATAGCCATTTATGGATGGGCACTTTTTAGCGCTTCCTAATAACCCTGACACGCAAGGTGTTTGAAAATTGTCTGTTGGCAGCGGAGTATATGGGAAGGTTTATTGTGTGTCAAGGATGGGGTTGCCCTGGTTACATTCAAAATCGGGGGGGGGAGTCAGTTCAAAAATCGATTTGTCAAGGGTCTTGTTGAAGGCTGTTTGTTTGAGGGTCAGTTCCAGCATAATCTCATGCTCCGGGTCATGCAACTGTGTTTTTTTGGCATATTGAATGCCGTTGTCATCCTTAAAACCGGAAAATGACAATCTTAAGCCCTGCCCAGGGAAGAAGACCTGAAAAGGAAGACGATTCTCAGGATAAATATCAATGAACTGGACGATATCGCCTTCTCCGCTTAACAGGGAAATCTGATTCCTCCTGTCTGATACCGCACGATGGTGCCTGCTCAGAAGTGGAAAACCTCTTCCAAGTGCCCATAATTGATCCGTGTCCAGATGCACCGGCAGGAAGGTCGGTGGGAGTGGCTCCCTGACATCAGCAAGATAATAGCGTTTTTCAGGGAATGACAATATATGAAGCGTTGTTTCGGTTATCAGAATATAGAAAAGGGGCCGACCCCAAAAGTGCGTGATCTCAAGCTTGATCCTGTCAGGATTTCTGGCCCCTATAATCAAGACATTTGCTTCGAGCTCGGAACCACGCCTTTGAAGCGTTATGCGGCCGAGAGAGAAAAAATTATAAACAGCGTTCTCCTGATCTGTAAAATCTGCAAGAATATCGGAAAGTTCCTGGTCGTTAAAAGGGGGCTGGGGAGGTTGAACCGGGACATGGGCACAGGATTGGAGAATGAAAAAAGCCAGAAGCGGTATGAAAACCCTGGTGTCGGGGACCCGTTTAGTAATATTTAATACCTCGCGCATTTACTCCAGGAGACTTTCCGCTTCGGCTATTTTCTCTTTCAGTTTTTCTTTATTGGGATGTTCCAGAGACAGGGCCTTATTGAAATATTTAATGGCCTTTTCATACTCCTGCTTTTTGAGGTAGGCATCCCCGAGATGTTCATTAATTGTGGGATCATCAGGAGTGATTTTAGCAGACTTCTCAAGATAGACGATGGCTTCCTCGTATAATCCCTTCTGGAAATAAACCCATCCCAAACTGTCTATTATATAGCCGCTGTCCGGCTTGAGCTTCAGGGCCTTTTTTATCATTTCCATGGCCTCGTCCAGCTTGATTCCCTGTTCAGCATAGGTATAGCCCACATAGTTCAGTGAATCAGGATGGTCAGGGTCGATTTCAAGTATTCTTTTCATCTGTTCAACGCATGATGTTTTGTCGCCGCTTTTATCCAGAAGTACTCCGAGCCGGAATATGAGGTCGATATTATTTTCATTCTGATTGAGACCTTCTTCTACTACATTTATGGCTTCGTCGTACTCCTCTCGATTCTCATAAAATGAGGCCAGCATCAGGTAAAGCTCAATTCCTTTTTTGTTGACGGCGATGGCTTTTTCAAGGACTGCCTTTGACTCGTCATGTTTTTCCTGTGAATCCAGAATGTAGGCAATATGTATTTGAGCATCACTAAAGTACTTTGATGATTGATTTATCAGTGCAAAGTGCTCCAGTGCTTCTTCGACGTCACCCTTTTCCTGGTATGCGACCGCGAGGTAGTATCTCGTTTTATGATCCCCGGGCGAAACTGAAACAATCAGACTTAATTCTTCGATGGATTCATCCAGCTTTCCCTGCCTTAGATAGATTAACCCGAGGGCCTGTCTCCCTGGTTCGCCCGGTTGAGAATGTTGTTTAATCTCCTGCATATGCCGGTCGGCTTTTTCTTTAAGATCAAGCTTGGAATAGATGTTTATCAATCTTGCCCTGACAGCAATATTATAGGGATATAATTTAAGCAGCTTTTCAAATATTTCAGCTGCATCCTTGGGTTGGTCAGTTATCTGATAAAGCGTACCCAGATCAAACATGGCTGATTCCTGATCTTCTTTGAGTCTCAACACCTCAAGAAAGGATTTTTCAGCTTCGGAGTATTGCTTCATCTCCATATTAACCTTTCCGCGATAATAATGGGCAATGACCAGGTCAGGACTCTGTGCGATCAATTCGTCCAAATGAGTGAGCGCTGCTGAGAATTGTCCTTCTCTGATCAAAATGGTGGCGACGAGGAGCCTTACTCGTTTGTTTTCCGGTTCAAAGCTAAGGGCCATGTCATATTGTTCAGTAGCCAAATCGTCTTTGCCTGTCAGGGTATACAGATCCGCCAACATTATGCGATATTTCATGTCGTCAGGTGCAAGCTCCATGCATTTGAGAGCATGGGGCAAGGCTTCAGGGAATTCTTTCATCCTTTTTAAAAGCATTGCCATTCTTGTGTGGAGATAAATTGAATCCGGATCTTTTTCTATCGCAAAAGAGAGGTACGTCTTCGCTTTTTCATAATTCCCCTGGGTCATTGCAAGAGAGGCAAACGAGAAGTTTTTATAGGCCTCCTGGGTGCTGTCTCCGGGCTTATAAACGGATTTTTTCTCTGTTATATCCGGAACCTTACTCTCTGGGATGGGTTTGGGAGCGATATGTGAACATGCCGAAAAGGCTAGACTGGTGAGGGCAAAAACATGTATCAGGCAGCGGACTACTTGCTTTTTGTTTGGATTCATAGAAATCATTGGGTACCGAAATAATTAATTGAGGTTATAAGGTTCACGGTTCAAAGTTCAAGGTTGAAAGTGATGAAGGAAGGACTCTATTCTTAAAACAAATACCCTGTTCATCCGGTTTTTTGATAGACCAAACGGTTGTGAACCCAAAATCCAAGGAACATGCTATATGGCTCTGGGAACATGAAGAAAATCCCGGTAAAATCGAATTTAACCGTGAACCTGAGTAGTTACCCATTATTTTAAAAAACCGGAATATTCCTCTTCAAAATTCGGGATCTCCTCTTTGAGACGTTTCTTGATCTTTTTAATAATTTTTTCCTGAATCTGGCGGACCCTTTCCCGTGAGATGTGGTATTTGTCCCCAAGCTGCTGAAGCGTCAGTGGCTGTTCAGCCATGATCCGGTTGTCGAAAATATCAGCCTCTTTTCCGGAAAGTGTTTTACGGATTTCTTTGAGTTTTTTTGCTAGGATTTCTCGACCTTCAAGCTCAGAGAGCCGTTCTTCTACCCCTCTGCCGGGGTCCGGCAACAGGGCGCCATAGGGTTCCCTCGAATCCTCTCCCACAGGAGAACTGAGGGAGACCTCCCACCCTCCCAGTCGCTGGCTCATCTCCACAACTTCTTGTTCCTTGACATCCAAACGTTCAGCCAGAAGAGCGGGTTCGGGACTGAAGCCTTGAGATATGAGTTTGTCTCTTTCCTTGGCCAGATTAAAGAATAATTTGCGCTGGGTCTGGGTTGTTCCAATCTTCACCAGCTTCCAGTTATCCATTATAAACTTCAGCATGTAGGCCTTAATCCAGAAAGAGGCATAATAGGAAAACTTGATCCCCCGATAGGGGTCAAATTTTCTGACGGCCTGTAGAAGGCCCAGATTTCCTTCCTGAATTAAATCTAACAGATTTTTTGTCCAGTATCGGTGAAAATCCATTGCGATTTTCACAACCAATCGAAGGTTTGATGTAACCAGCCTGTAAGCCGCTTCTTCATCGTTTTGTTCTCTGATCCTTATGGCCAGTTCCTTTTCTTCTTCCCTTGTAAGCAACTGATATTGTTTTATCTCATAAAGATATAATTGAAGCGGGTCATAGGGGACCAATGCCCTTTCTTTCGGCTGACTCGCCGGGGTATTTTTGGTTTTAAGAGCTGGAAATTGACTCCCTGGTGGTTGACCCTTTTTACTCTTGGGCTTGTTGTTTTTTTTACTCTTCATAAGGAGACAACCCTCATATATCTTTTTTTCCCCGCCCTGAGGAGCAAAGAATCGTCGTCCATATCTCTTGAGTTAATGATCTGATCAAAAACTTGAATTCTTTCGCCGTTCAGGTATCCCCCTCCTTGAGAAATGAGCCGTCGAGCATCACCCCGGGTCCTGCAGAGTCCTGATTGTTCAAAAAGGATATAGGCCGGGATTCCTTCATCAAGCTCTTGCCGGCTTATGCTGTAACTGGGGCCTTGGTTAATCTCATCAGACGTCTCAGCTGATAAAGATTCCTTTTCAGACGAATCAACTCCGAACAGCCGCACGGATTCGTCCCGGGCATTATCCGCCGCTTCCTGACCGTGGCATAACTTGGTGGCTTCATAGGCCAGCACGGCCTTTGCCTTTCTTATCTCCGCTCCTTCGAGCGCTCCCAGGTTCCGAACTTCATCCATGGGCAGGAAGGTGAAAAGGGCAAGGAAACGCTCGACGTCGCGGTCATCCTGGTTGATCCAATACTGGTAGTAGTCATAAGGCGATGTGCGTTCAGGGTCAAGCCAGACCGCCCCCTTGTGCGTCTTACCCATTTTGATGCCCGAAGATGTGGTCAAGAGCGGCAGGGTCAGTCCGTGTACGATTTTGCCATCGAGTCTCCTTGTTAGATCAGCGCCTGCCAGGATGTTGCCCCACTGATCATTTCCGCCTATTTGAAGTCGGCAGTCATATTGTTTGAAAAGGTGCCAGAAATCATAGGACTGAAGCAGCATATAATTGAATTCTATGAAGTTGAGTCCGGTTTCGAGTCTTGCTCTGTAACTCTCTGCGGCCAGCATCCTGTTAACGCTGAAATGCCGGCCGATATCTCTCAGAAAGTTTATATAACTGAGACCTGTCAGCCAGTCAGCATTGTTAACCATGATGGCCCGTCCGTCGCTGAAATTAATAAAGCGGGAGAGTTGTTTTCTTAATGCCTCAGCGTTTTTATTAATCTCATTACGGGTTATTATGGGCCGCATTTCAGTCTTACCGCTGGGATCTCCTATAAGAGCGGTGCCGCCACCAATAACAATGACAGGCCTGTGGTGTCCCTCCCTCTGCATGTGGACAAGGGACATGATGGGAAGAAGACTCCCCACATGAAGACTGTTGGCAGTTGGATCAAAGCCGATATAACAGGTAATGGGATTTTGCAGGAGTTCTCGAACGAGTTCTCTATCAGTAACCTGTTCAACAAAACCTCTGGTTTCAAATATGTCGAAAATGTTTTCCACTCTATTCCTTCGGATGCTTTCTTTTGTATCCTTTAGGAAGCCTCAACCGAACAACCTGCCCGGGTGTGCCAAAGCTTTCAATATCGGTCCCATTTAACTCAAGATCTATGCCAGTCGCATTGCCGATCAACAGTTCAAAACCCTTTTTTGCCTTCCATTCGAAATGTTCTTCAGGGCGAAAGACGTATTCTTCAGGATCATGGTCATCCACAAAGATCCTGAGCCATGTCTCTTCCCTGAAGCCGGCCTTGAGAGTCAATTCCGGTTCAGCAATGCCGTCAACAGTGGCAACAGCAGAGGCGTCAGTTGCAGGCGCCATATTTTCCTCCGGTAAATTATCGGAGCGATTCAGGTCATCAGCTTCAGGATCGGTTTCAGGGACTGACTCCAATTGAGGCTGTTCGGTCGAGATCTGCGGTTCAATCTCCCCATGAGGTTCCTGGATTTTTTCCGGTTTTGCCGGTTTTTTTTCTTCAGCGCTGATCTCCGCGTGATTAACCAAGGCTTTTTTGTGGGTTGAGTAACCCATCCAAAAAAAATAAACTGGAATGAGAGCCAGTAAAACGAATATCAGAACAACAATAAAGGTTTTTTTGCTCCTTTCGGGTTCAACAAGGGGTTTAGGAGTCGTATCTGTAACCGGTCTGGATTTCTGGAAAAGGGCCTTAATCTTTTCCTCTTCCAATCCCAGTGCGCGGCCGTATGAACGGACAAAACTGCTGGCCAAAACCGGGGAAGAAAGACTGTCCCACGACTCATTTTCCAGGGCTTCAAGGATGAGGGGACGGAGTTTTGTAATCTCAGAGAGTTGCTCATAACTGAGGCCCTTTTTCTCTCTTTCAACCCTTAAAAAGGCTCCGATTGTCTTGTCAGAAGGAAGCTTCTCCCCACCGTTTTCCGGAGACGGCTGTGTGCCGGGTGCTACATCCCGTTCTGGAGGGTTATGATTTTTGGTTTGGCTCATTATGAAAATCAGAAAATAATCTTTATATATGCCTTTTCTCTCAATTCCTTAACCCAGGATGAATACCTCTCGTTAATTTCTTCGTTGTAAAGGACTTCATAAATGCTCTCTTTTAGTTCTTCTACGGTTTTAGCGCCTTCTTCCTGTTTTTCCATTAACTTAATGATCTGGACGCCGGTGGGGCTGATAATCGGTTTGCTCACGTCTCCGACATTCATGTTATTGATAATCGCTTTGAGTCTTGGATCAAGCTGAGAGGTAATGATAAACCCAATGTCCCCTCCGGCTTCTGCGCCGGGCCCCTGAGAAAACTTTTTCGCCAGCTCACCAAAGTCTTTACCGTTTTGCAGTCTTGAGAAGATCTCTTCGGTTTTTCGGGTGAGAAAAGGTGTTTCATCCCCGGGTGAAGAGTGGTCTTTCATTAGAAGGATGATTGCAAGCCGCACCTTTTCTTCGCTTTTGAACTCATCAATATGATCATCGTAATATTTCTTGATTGTTTCATCCAGAACGATAATCTTTGACTTCACCTCAAACTCGATCAATCGCATCTGTTCCATTTCTTGTTTGATATTTTTGCGGTATTTCTCGATGGTGAGCCCCTGTTTATTAAGACCCGCGGTAAAGTCCTCCTGTGTCCAGCTGTTACGTTTTTTAATCCCTTCAACGGCTGAATCCACTTCCCGTGAGGTGACCTCGATCCCAATTTCCTTGACTTTTTCTTGCGCTATTTTTTCATTAATCAGCAGATCAAGGACCTGTCGACGGGCTTCAATATAGGCTTCTTTGTCCTGGTTTTCAAAGTCAGATGCCTCGGCCCCGGTCAGTTCCTTAATTTTTCCATTCAATTCATGGAGTGTGATAACTTCGTCATTAACGAGCGCCACGATCCTATTGCAGATCTCGACAGAAGCCGCCGGACTGTATTCCAGACCAACCACGGCCAGGAGGGCAAACATGAAATAAAACTTGAATCTTTTCATTTAAGAAGACTCCAAATTATTTAACAGGTTTTGATTGATGCTGACTTCAAAATGGTTCTTCAGGTCCTGTAACCATTTTTTTAAAAATACTTCTCGGCTCTGAAGGATAAGTTTTGACTGAATCTCCTCAATTACGTCCGGAAGTTCTTTCACACCAGCAGGCCTGACGGAAATAACTTCAAAGATGTGGTACCCATAAGGCGTCTCAACAACAGGACTGATTTTACCCTGAGGCATAGAGAAAAGGACGTTCCCCATGGATTCGCTCAGGTGATCCTCGGCCACCCAGCCGACTTTTCCTCCATTTTCGGCCTCTGGAGCAGTTGAATATTTTTTAGCAAGTTCACTCATCAGTTCTCCGTTGCGCAAACGATTCAGAATGTTTTTGGCTTCTTCCCTGGTCCTGGTAACGATCTGCCTGAATTCTATCATTTTTGGAGATTTAAACTCATCCTGATTTGCTTCAAAATACTGTTTGATGTCCCGGTAATTGGGTCGGGTAACACCTTCGACAACTTTTTCAATAATCTTTTTTACCAGCAACTGCTCCCTTAAACGGTTTTTCCATTGTTCAAGGTCAACATATCCTCGGACCAATGCTTCGTCAAATGCAGCGTCAGTATATTCTTTCCTGATGTCCTTTAAGGTATTTTGTAGTTCATTTTCAGAGATAGCAATGCCGTGTTCTTTGCCGTATTCTATAATCAAATAGTGATTGATGCACTGTTCCATGAGCTGTTTTCTAATCAGGTCCCTCTGCTGGACCGGTATCTCCATCCCTGCACTTATGAACTCCATATCTGATTTTAGTTTGTCTGTGGTGATGTGACTTGATCCCACGACGAGGCCCACGTTGTCTTCTGTTTTAGCAAAGGGATCACACGCAGAAATAGCAGAAATCAGACAAATAAGACAGAACAATCCGTAAATCAATAGAGAAATCAAAAGCTTAGCTGGTCTCTTTTTAGGCTCTAAAGACATTTGTTCAGGTCGGATACAGACAGTGTTTTCAGATTTTATGCCTTAGGGTTCGCGTAAAAATAAATTCACATTTTTGGCGCTCAGATTTAGGTTAGGTTTGGTAGATTTTAAAGAGCAAAAGGCGCAGTAATAGTTTGGTATTTCAAGGTTTTTGCTCTTTAAAATCTGCCAAAAATCATCTGAAGATGAGATGCCAAAATGTGAATTTATTTTTACCCGAGCCCTTAGTTTAAACAACTTACACTATCAACAATAGAGGAAAATGCAAACATATTTTTAATCAGGCCTAACAGAGATCAAGTTTTCTCAAGGATTCTTCGATTTTATTGAGATCAACGGGATCAGGCAGTGATCTGATATTGAATTTTAATTTGTTCTGGGACAGGAACTGGAATCTGTCCGGTCTGCTGTCTACTGTCCGGACCAATTTTTCAGTATCGATACGACTGGGCTGAGCAAACGTCAGTGTGAGGTTATTGCGCCCCACGTCCAACCGGATAATCCCCATGTTTTTCAAAAGGATTCGAATGGACATGAGCCCCAGAAGATTTTGCACTTCCTGGGGCGGGGGGCCAAAACGATCTTGAATTTCCTCAATCATGTCTTCCAGTTCCGTTTTTTCAATAAGACCGGACAACCTGCGGTATAGATTCAGCCTGACATCCGTGTCGATTACATAATCTCCGGGCAGGAAGGCCGGCAGATCAATATTGATTTCCGGATTGATGTCGTCGTGCCATTCCTCTCCTTTGAGCTCACTAATGGCCCGCTCAATCAATTTCAGATAAAGTTCATAACCCACGGCTGAAATATGTCCGGACTGAGAAAAGCCCAGGATATTGCCGCCCCCCCTTATTTTTAAATCATGCATCGCAAGATGAAGACCTGCGCCCAGATGGGAAAAGTCCATGAGGGCCCTGAGCCTTTTTTCGGCATCTCTGGTCAAGACAGAGCCTTCTGAGAGAAGCAGGTAGGCATAGGCCTTTTCTTTTGCCCTTCCCACCCTTCCTCTCAGTTGATATATTTGAGCCAGTCCCAGGCGGTCTGCTTCGTTGATGATAATGGTATTGGCGGATGGGATATCAAGGCCCGATTCAATGATGGTTGTGCAGACCAGTATATCAATTTCCCTTTGAAGAAAGTGCATCATCGTGTTTTCCAGGTCTTTTCCTTTCATTTGGCCATGGGCAACGGCCAGGCGGGCTTGAGGAATAAGTTTCCTCAACTGGTCGGCCACATGGTCGATATTGTGAACCCGGTTGTGGACAAAGAACACCTGTCCGCCTCTTTCCAGTTCGAAATTCACGGCGCGGATGATAAGAGATGTGTCATAGGGGGAAAGGTGTGTCTGGATAGCAAGCCTGTCTTCCGGTGGTGTTTCAATAATGCTCAGGTCTCTGACCCCCATCATGGACATATGGAGAGTCCTCGGGACAGGAGTGGCGGTTATGGCCATCACATCAACCAGGGATCGATACTTTTTTAACGCCTCTTTTTGCTTGACGCCGAACCGCTGCTCTTCGTCAATGATCAAAAGGCCCAGGTCTACAAATTTGACATCCTTCTGCAATATCCTGTGAGTCCCGATCAGGACATCAATCTTTCCGGATCTTAACTCCCCCAGGATTCGGGTCTGCTCTGCCCTGGTCTTAAACCTGCTGAGAATGCCGACGCGGACCGGATAGTCTTCGAATCTTTTCCTGAAGGTTTCGTAATGCTGTTCAGCCAGGACAGTCGTGGGGACCAGAAAGGCCACTTGCTTTCCGTCCGACACGGCCTTAAACGCCGCACGAATCGCGATTTCCGTCTTTCCGAAACCCACATCCCCGCATATGAGACGATCCATGGGTTCCTCGGAGATCATATCCTCCAGGACATTTTCGATTGCCGCGATTTGATCCGGAGTTTCTTCGTGTTCAAAGGTCGCCTCGAACTCCCGGAAATAATTGTCGGGCAGAGAAAATGAGTAGCCTTTTCGATGTCTTCTCAAGGCATATAATTCCACAAGCTGTCTGGCAATCCGCTTGACGGAATTTCTGGCCTTTTGTTTGGCAATATCCCATGAACGTCCCCCCAGCTGGTCCAGCTTCGGACTTCTTTCGTCTGCTCCGGCATACTTTTGTATAATGTTGACTCGATCCGCAGGGATGTAAAGCCTGGCATTGTCTGCGTACTCGATAATAACAAAGTCATTGGCCTTTCCCCCGATTTCCATTTTTGAAAGATCGCCGTACCGACCGATCCCGTGTTCTTCATGAACAACAAAGTCTCCGGCCTTGAGCTGGCTGAAGCTGGACCATTTCAATGCGTTTTTTCTTGTTTTTTTCCGCCCGGACAGGCTGTGTTTGGGGCCGAAGATCTCATCTTCGCTGACCACGTAAAGGCCTATATCCGGCCAGGTGAATCCCTTTGAAAGACGACCGATACAGATACTCAAGCCAGGTTTTCCAGGTATCTCGGTCCAGTGGTGGATCACCCGACTCACCTGGACATCATAGTTTTTCAAAATCTCTTGTAGTCGTGTTGCCTGCTGTTCGGTGCGACTGACAAGGACAACCCGGGCCATGGCGTCGAGCCAATGGGCAATTTTTTCAGCAAGCGGGGCCATGGACACCCTGCCTTTGCCCGCGAGCCAGACATCCAGGTCATCATCCAGGTGAAATTTTCCCGTAATGTGGATCTTTTTCTGCGGCCTATCATCAGAATTCAAATCCAGTTCGCTGAACTCAAGCCGCTGACAATCTTCAATATGCTTTGTGATTTCCTGAAACCCGACAAAGTTGTCTCCAATCTGGGGGAATGGAGACCCCTTTCCAGCGGCTTCACTGCGGTATTTCTCGATGCCTTTATGAAATTTTTCATTGATCTTCCTGGATATAGGTTCCATTTGATGGGGATTAATGACAGTAATAAGCCCATTTCCGGGAAGATATTGAAATAGCGTGTCAAGGCCGGCGTAAAAATGATTAAGCCAGGCCTCTTGCCCCGCGAATCCGAGGCAGCCTTCATGTTGCTTTGGAAGACGCCCCATGGACCTCGCCCTTCTTATTGCGTCTTCATCCATTATTACTTCATTGGCAGGAAGAAGAACCATCTCTTCCAGGTACGCCAGGGACCGCTGGCTTAACGGATCAAACTGGCGAATTGACTCAAGGCGATCTCCCCAGAATTCCAGACGCGTCGGCATTGGGTAGAGGGGTGAAAAAAGATCGATGACACCCCCGCGAACTGAGTATTCGCCCCTTTCCTCTGCAATAGATACACGCTGGTACCCGTTGGTTTCGAGTTTCCTGAGGAGAAGGTCCCTGTCAACTTCTTCTCCGATCTCAAAATACTCGAGGGACCTGACCAGGACCTCCTTTGGCAAAATTCTATAAGACGCGGCTTCAAGGGAGGTAATCACAATCGAACTTTCGTTTGTCATCAGGGCATACATGGCCTGAAGCCTTCTGGTCACGACTTCCCGGTGTGGGCTGAGCCCGGTCAGGGGCGAGATATCATAGGGAGGAAATTCATAAAGTCGCATATTTCCGGACTGTACTGACGTATCCGGGGCAGACATAAAAAAGTTCAGTTCTTTATAAAATTTTTCCGCTGCTTTCTTATCCGGAAGGATGACCAGACAGGTTTTTTTCAGATTTGCCAGAAATTGTGAATAAAAGTAGGATTGCGCGGAGCCGGAAAGGCCTATAATGCTGGTTGCCTTTACATTATCTTCAATCCAGGCTGTCAGGGTGGCAAGGTTGTTATTGTCCTTCATCTAACGCATGCTTCCTTAATCGTCAGCGTCATGAGTTCTGTATCGAAATTGGCCGTCGGACCGAGCGGGAGCGCAAGGTTTTGTCTTCCATGTCCAAGGGGGAACCCGGATACAAGAGGGATGGCCAGTTTGGATGTGGCATCCAGGAAAAGACGGTTGATATCTCCTGTCATACCACATCCCTCAAATTGTCCGGCAATGATTCCGGAGATCTTTTTCAATTTGCCGGTCAGCACCAGATGGGTCAGCATACGGTCCAACCGGTACGGGGCCTCTCCCCTGTCCTCCAGAAAAAGTATACAGCCGTCAAGAGATGGCATAAACGGGGTGCCAAGAAGATGGCAAATCAAACTCAGATTGCCTCCAATCAGAGGACCTTCGGCCTTTCCAGGTACAAGGACCGTGCACTTGCTGATATCCAGTTCTTCAGGTTTATCCGAGGAGATGAGCCTGAGGAGGTTCCCCCAATTGCTCTGGTGGTCGCGGTCAAGTTCCCGAACCATTGGACCGTGAAAGGTGACCAGCCCGGTCTTTACCTGAACGGCCATCAAAAGGGCTGTGATATCACTGTAACCTACCAGGATTTTTTGGTTTTGAATGATCAGATCATAATTTATCCGGTCAAGGAGCCTGAGGCTCCCGTAACCGCCACGGGCACAGAAGATGGCTTTTATCTCCCGGTCCTGTAACATGCCATGCAGATCGTCCAGCCTGGCTTCATCATTCCCTGCCAGGTACCCTTCCATATGATAGATATGGGGTGCGAGACAAACTCCCAAACCGGAGGACTCCAGTATCGTGAGACCTGCCTGAAGGTCTGATTCATCTACGGGGCCGGCAGGTGAAATAATGCCTACCCGGTCTCCTGTTTCCAGTTTTGGTGGTTTTATGATGGGCATTTAATCAGGCCGTCTTACCGGTTTTTTTCAAAAATTGTCATTAAGCCCTCGAGGGTCAAAAACTCTTCAACATGTTCTATTGTTTCCGAGACATCACAGATGAGAGGCGCAAGACCGCCGGTGGCTACAACCGTTACTTCTTCCCTTGATTCTTTTTTCATCCTGTTTACGATACCGTCCACCAGTCCTGCGTAACCATAAATAATACCGACATTCATGCTGCTGACAGTATCCCTGGCTATGACGCTTTTGGGCTGAGCAAAGATTTCAACTCGTGGAAGTTTGGATGCCTTCTGAAAAAGGGCTTCGCATGAAATCAGGACTCCGGGTGAAATAGCGCCACCAATATAGGAACCTTCCTGGGATACATAGTCAAAGGTGGTGGCAGTTCCGAAATCAATGATTACAAGCGCTGTATGATATTTTTCATAAGCCGCAACTGCGTTGACGATACGGTCAGCCCCCACCTCTTTCGGATTGTCATACAGGTTCGGCATCCCCATATCAATATCTGGACCCACGACCAGGGGTTTTGTGTTGAAGTAGCCCTGAGAAAACTCTTCAAATGTATTCAACAGAGAAGGAACCACACATGATATTATGGTGTTTTGGACATCCTCAAGCGTCATCCCCACAGCGCTGAAAAGATTACGCACAAGTATCCCGAGTTCATCGGATGTGATGTGTTTTTCGGTCCTTATACGCCAATACTTCAGGATATTACCCTTGTCTGTCACACCCAGGACAACATTCGTATTGCCGATATCAATACAGAATAGCATGTTTTTCTCCTCGCCCACGTTTTATCTCATCGATTATTTTTACTGTCTCTACAGCTTTCCGTACGTTATGTACCCTTACGATATGGGCGCCGTTCATTACACCTGCTGAGATGGTGGCCATTGTGCCTGTATCTCTTTGATGGGCCTCCCTGCCCAGGGTATGTCCAATGAAGGCCTTGTTGGATGTGCCCAGTAAAACAGGCCGTTTCAGGGACGCAAACCGGGAGAGATCCCTGATTATTTCAAGATTGTTGTCAAATGTCTTCCCAAAGCCTATGCCGGGGTCCACAATAATCAGGCTTTCTTTGATCCCTGCTTTTCTTGAGCTTATTATCGCATCCTTGAGGAAGTCCAGGATCTCGGAGATAACATCGTCATAAACAGGGTTTTCCTGCATGTCTTGAGGCGTGCCTTTCATATGCATGAGGATCAGGGGAACCCCTGCCTGAGCGGCAATTGAAGCCATATGAGGGTCAAATCTTAACGCGCTGATATCATTGATTATCGAAGCCCCTGCCTTCAGGCTTTCCTCGGCAACCGCACCTTTATATGTATCTATGCTGATGGGGATGGTCAGCTCTTTTGAAAGGACCTCAATGACTGGAATTATGCGATCCAGTTCTTCGCTGACAGAAATTTTCTGTGAATAGGGTCTGGTTGATTCACCGCCCACATCGATAATATCGGCCCCTTCACGGGCCATTTCGAGGGCATATTCAACGGCTTTATCCGCTTCCAGATAACGGCCCCCATCTGAAAAGGAATCCGGCGTTACGTTCAGTATGCCCATTACATGGGTTCTTTGTCCCAGATTAAGGGCATGATCCGACCAGTTCAACGTGAGACTCATCATCCTTCATTATAATTCTGTCTGGGTGTTGTTTTCTCCCGGTGCAGGTTCTTTTTCCTGCCTTTCTTCTTCTGCCCTGGCCATTATTTCATCAATATCCTCAGCGTTCAGCGTCTCTTTTTCAAGAAGGGCATTTGCCATTGTGTGCAGAGTCTCCAGATTGCTTTTGAGGAGATGCATTGTCTTGTCATAGGAACTGGTTACAATATTTTTTACCTCTCCATCAATTTTTTCCGCTGTTGCCTCACTGTAATCTCTGTGCTGGGCGATCTCTCGGCCGAGGAAGATTTGCTCGTCCGCTTTTCCAAAGGATAACGGACCGAGGTCATCGCTCATACCATAGTCACAGACCATTCTGCGTGCAAGGTCGGATGCCCTCTCAATATCATTGCCTGCGCCGGTTGTCTGTGTGTTGAGTACAATTTCTTCGGCAGCCCTGCCGCCCATTAATATGGCGATGTTATCGAGAAGGTAGTCTTTTGGATGGGTGTGTTTTTCATCCATTGGAAGTTGCTGGGTCAACCCAAGGGCCCTGCCCCTGGGAATAATTGTCACCTTGTGGATAGGATCCGAATTTGGAAGCAGTCTGGCCGCCAGGGTATGGCCTGACTCATGATAGGCCGTAATCTTTTTCTCCTCGTCACTGATGATCATGCTTCTCCTTTCTGCGCCCATCAGGACCTTGTCTTTGGCATCTTCAAACTCTACCATCTCCACCCTGTCTTTACCCCGTCTGGCAGCCAGGAGGGCAGCCTCATTTGCCATATTTTCAAGGTCAGCCCCTGTAAATCCGGGTGTTCCCCTGGCAAGCACGGAAACATCTACGTTATCAGCCACGATTCTCGGTTTCAGATGGACTTTCAAAATGCCCTCTCTCCCCTTGAGATCGGGGATCGGCACGACAATCTGGCGGTCGAAGCGCCCGGGCCTTAAGAGTGCCGGATCAAGTACATCCGGCCTGTTGGTGGCGGCAATAAGTATGACGCCTTCGTTTGATTCAAAGCCGTCCATTTCTACAAGAAGCTGGTTCAGGGTCTGTTCCCTTTCATCATGTCCGCCTCCCAGACCCGCACCCCGGTGGCGTCCAACGGCATCAATTTCATCAATGAATATAATGCAGGGCGCATTTTTTAAGCCCTGGGCAAACAAGTCCCTGACCCGGGATGCGCCGACACCCACAAACATCTCCACAAAATCAGAGCCGCTTATGCTGAAAAACGGAACGTCAGCCTCACCCGATATAGCCCTTGCCAGAAGGGTTTTACCCGTACCCGGAGAGCCGACCAGAAGAACACCCTTTGGGATCCTGCCGCCGAGTCGCGTGAATTTTTTGGGATCACGGAGAAAGTCAATAATCTCCTCCAGTTCTTCCTTTGCCTCCTCAATCCCCGCTACATCCTTAAAGGTGACCTTTTCCTGGGAATCGGTCATAAGTCTGGCTCGGCTTTTTCCGAATGACAGGGCTTTGCCCCCCCCAACCTGCATCTGGCGCATAAAAAATATCCACACGCCGATCAGCAGCAGCATGGGAACCCACCCGAGAAACATATGGAACCATGAAGGATCGTCTTCGGGTTTCGCCGTAATTTTAACCCCTTTGCTTCTTAGCAGTTTTATCAGCGCAGGGTCTTTCGGTGCAAATGTCTTGAACATGCCTTGCGTGGACATTCCAGAGATATTGTCGCCCTGAATCGTGACCTGGATGATGCTTTCATCTTCCACCATGCTCAGAAAGTCACTGTAACTGGTGGGCGTGGTTCCCGTGTTGGGCGTTTTAAATATGTTAAACAATATGACCATCATCAGGCTGATCACCAGCCAGAGAGCGAGGTTTTTATAAAATTGGTTCAATATAGTTCTCCATTAATTGATTTGTACCCGAGACTTTTAACTTGAGTATTAACGATATATTAAAATACATTTTTTAAAAATTCTATAAAAATCGGTATTGCCGGACCTTTGTAATAGGTCTCTCGGGTTTATGTTTTTTTAAAGACTTGAATTATCCTAATAAAATGGTTGAAGAAGTTATCCTAACATATAGAATTATAATAATTTTCATGACTTTCATTGGCCGTAAGAATTGAAATTTGAAAACGCTGGAAAAGATGCCCCTCTTTTTTTCTCATCCACTTTGAACCTTTCATTTTTATGTTGACATGTGAAACCCTGGCATTGTCAACTTGTTTGTGTTCAAAAACCGCGGTAACTAATCGGGTAGGGAAAGTCCGCGGTTGACAGTTTTCAGTTAGCAGGTAACCACCGTTAAATGTTCTATCCTGGGAGACACGCAATGGCTCGCCGAGACATTTTCACCGATGCAGACATAAGACAAATAGAAGCACATGGACTTACTGCAGGAGAGGCACTCAGGCAACTTGATATATTCAAGAATCCCGCACCTTATCTTAAACTGGTCCGACCGTGCACTAAAGGAGACGGCATCAGGGTTATTGAAGAAGAAATGATTCAGGAATTGATTGCGAGGTATGAGAATCAGATGCCTGAACGTCGCTGCCTAAAGTTTGTTCCTGCCTCGGGTGCTGCTTCCAGGATGTTTAAGGCACTTCTAGGAGAGCTGAATAAGGGGAAAGACATCCTGCGGGAGTCTGTTGAAAACAAAGCCCGGACAGGTCAACAAGACCGGCAGGAACTTCTTAAGTTTATAAATAATACCAGAAGGTTTGCGTTCTTCCAGGATTTGAAATCCGTGCTGTCAAACAGAGGCCTCCAAATTGACATACTAATTAAAGAGGGAAGGTTTACTGATGTTATCCGTTTTCTGCTGGCTGAAAACGGCCTCAACTATGCCAATCTGCCAAAAGGCCTGCTGAAGTTTCATGAATATGTGGATGGAAGTCGTACTGCCTTTGAAGAGCACCTCGTTGAAGCCGTGTCATATGTTGCTGATCAGGAGGGGCCGTGTCATCTGCACTTTGCTGTCTCACCGGAACATATGGAAAAGTTCAGGGCTTTGTTGAAAAAGATAAAACCAGCCTATGAAAAAAAATACCCGGTCGTTTTTAAGGTGGATTTTTCAGTACAAAAACAATCCACGGACACCATTGCAGTAGATCCGGATAACAACCCGTTCCGGGACGAAAAAGGCAGGCTTTTATTTCGGCCCGGAGGCCATGGTTCTTTGATAGAAAATGTGAATGACCTTGATGTGGATATCATTTTTTTAAAAAACATAGACAACGTTGTCCCTGACCGGCTTAAATCGGAAACTTTTAAGTGGAAAAAGATTCTGGGTGGGTATCTTATTACACTGCAAACCGAGATTCATGGCTATCTGGAGAACCTGTCATCGGGAGACGCTGATGAGTCACTACTGGCTGAAGCAATGACCTTCATGAATGATGAGCTTTGTTACCAGGTCCCCGATGCCGTTGCGATTGCCTCATTTGAAGAGAAAAAGGCATTCCTCATGGAAAGACTCAATCGGCCCATCAGAATTTGCGGGATGGTCAGAAATGAAGGAGAACCCGGCGGAGGCCCATTTTGGGTGCAGGATGAAACCGGCGAGGTGTCTCTTCAGATTGTGGAGACAGCTCAGATTGATCCTGATTCCCGGGAGCAGCAGGATATCCTGGAATCTTCCACACACTTCAACTCGGTAGACCTTGTGTGTGGTGTTCGCGACTGGCAGGGAAGACCCATAGACCTGCGAAATTATATAGATGAAAAAGCGGTTTTTATCTCTCAGAAGTCAAAAGATGGAAAAGGCCTGAAGGCCCTGGAGCATCCCGGTCTTTGGAATGGGGCCATGGGCAGATGGATTACAATCTTTGTGGAGGTGCCGATAATCACTTTTAATCCCGTAAAGGCTGTAAATGATTTGCTGCGGAAGGAACATCAGCCGGGGTGACATTGAATCGGGAATAGGAATAATGACAAGATTGAAGATATTGACATTGTTTATGAGCATCACAGTCTTATTCTGGACATCATCTTCGGCTGTCCGGGCAAACGATAAGCTGAGGATTATTGTCAGCATTATTCCTCAGAAATATTTTGTGGAAAAAATAGGCGGTGACCTGGTTGATGTCTCAGCCATGGTTTTACCCGGAGCCAGTCCCGCCACATATGGGCCAAAACCTCAGCAGATGGTCGGATTGACCAAAGCCAGAATATACTTTGCCGTTGGCGTGCCTTTTGAGAAGGTATGGCTGAAGAAATTCGTCAATGTAAATCCCGCAATGACGGTTGTTCATACTGAGGACGGGATAGAAAAGATTTCCATGGAGGGACAGGATTCCCATGATGAAAAGACGCATCATCATGGGATCAAAGATCCGCATATATGGCTCTCTCCGCCACTTGTCATGATACAGTCCCGTAATATCTTCTATGCTTTAACGACAGTTGATCCTGAACATAAAGAAGTATACACAGAAAACTACAAGTCTTTTATCCGGGAAGTTGTTGACATCGATTTGCAGATTAGAGATGTGTTTTCAGGAGAAGGGGATGGCGCCAGATTCATGGTTTATCACCCTGCCTGGGGTTATTTTGCGAAAGCCTATGGATTGAAACAAATCCCTGTCGAAATTGAGGGAAAGGAACCCACGGCAAGGGAACTCGAACACCTTGTACATTCCGCCGGCAGGGAGGGTGTAAAGGCGATTTTCGTTCAGCCGCAGCTTTCCTCAAAAAGCGCGCATACAATAGCGAAAGCCATTGGATGCCGGGTTATGTTTGCCAACCCTTTAGCGGAAAACTGGTCGGAAAATCTCCTGAATGTTGCGGCCAGTTTTCAGTCCGTTCAGAAATAGGTGGTGCCCGTTGTTTGTTGTCTGTGGTAAGAAGAAAGTAAAACGTAACCCTTTCATATAATCTAAACAGCTATAAATTTATCAATATTGTATCTCTGCAAAAAAGCGTTGACATGATGCTGACTGTCACGCTATAAGTCTCACTAAATGTCCAGGCATGAAGCCTGACGAGAAGAACAATTCAAAGAATTCAATAAGCAGGCCATGAAGGCTCGAAGGGTTAGAAAATCCCGGGTATTCATGGCCTTTTTTTATGTGAGCCAATTCCAAAACGTCCCATTTTGGCCAATCTCAGCGTTGGGCTCAAATTTTAATCCTCAAAATACTCTATGTATTCCTGTGGTTAAAATTTTCGCCCGCCTTGACCTTGACCAAACTGAAACGTTTTGAAACTGGCTCATGTGAACATTTTAAGGAGAAAAAATTATGAAAAAGACAACCGCTTGCTTAATGATCGTTGCGCTATTGGTGTGCGTGCCTGGAATTGCCTTTGCTCACTTCGGCATGGTTATCCCTTCAGACTCAATGGTTATGCAGGGGGATAACAAAGTCGTTAATGTCGTGCTTTCCTTTTCGCACCCCTTTGAATGTGTGGGAATGGAAATGGCCAAACCCAAAGTCTTTGGGGTCATGGCAAAAGGCAAGAAACACAATTTGCTTAAAAATCTCACAGGTACAAAGGTGATGGGCCATACGGCGTGGCAGGTCGATTATACGGTGAAGAGGCCGGGTGTCTATGCCTTCTATATGGAACCCGAGCCTTACTGGGAGCCGGCTGAGGATTGTTATATCATCCATTACACTAAGGCCGTGGTTACTGCGTTTGGTAACGATGAAGGATGGGATGAGGAATTAGGACTCAAGACCGAAATTGTGCCTCTAGCAAAGCCCTTTGGTCTTTATGCTGCGAATATCTTCCAGGGGGTTGTAAAGCTCGATGGCAAGCCTGTTCCATATGCCGAAGTTGAAGTGGAATATTACAATGAGGATAGTAAATCTGAGGCTCCGACAGACTATATGATTACTCAGGCCATCAAGGCAGATCAAAACGGTGTGTTCACCTACGCGGCCCCCAGGGCCGGTTGGTGGGGTTTTGCGGCCTTGAATAGTGCGGATTACAAACTTGAACATAATGGTGAAAAAAAAGACGTGGAAATAGGCGCTGTGCTTTGGGTCAGGTTCCATGAGTGGATGCAGAAATAGACATTGAACTGAGAGAAAAAACAAGGAAGTTTTGAGGTGATATATGTTAAAAAAAGTCAAGTATGGGATACTGGTATTTGTGTTGAGCTTATGCCTGGGGAACCGTGCCGTTGCGTATGAGGTTACGGATAAACTTTCCATCAGCGGTATTCTGGCAGGGGCGTACCAGTACCAGTCCGTGAGCAATGCGCCTGGTTTCGACGACAAGGACAGGGGGGCGCTGCCTGTCCAGGTGGAAGTTTGTTTTACCCCAACCGAAAATGATGAAATTTTTACCAAGCTGGGATTTGGAACCGGTAAGGGGCTGAAAGAAGGGGTGTCTCCTTTCGTGTTTTCAACGTGGGCTGCAGACTTGGAAGATGATGTGAAAGATATCAACGGCAGGAATCGTGACTATCTTCTCACCGCCTGGTACAAACATACATTCAAATTTGGACAAGACCATGCCCTGGGTATAACCGGTGGTTTGATTGATGCAACGGATTATGTGGATGGAAACGTTTATTCCAACGATGAGTTTACCCAATTTATGAACGAAGCACTGGTAAACGGCCCGAACGGATTTTTGCCGTCCTATGACTGGGGCGGGGCCCTGGAATTGGAATTAGAGCATTTTGCAGTTAAGTTTGTCGGCATGAATGTCGGTGAAAATGATGACGGCAAAAAATATAACTGGTACGGTACTGAGCTGGAGTATCGGTCTCATAGCGCGTTCGGGGAAGGACATTACCGTGTGTTGCTTGACTGGACAAGCGAGGACTTCAATAATCCTGCGGGAGACAAAAAAGAATCGCTGAGGTGTTTCATATTGTCATTTGACCAGCAACTGGGTGAGGTGCTCGGAGCATGGGTCAGACTGGGTAATCAGGACGATGATGCGGCCATTATTTGTGAAAAGTTGTATTCCGGAGGCATCGACATCAACGGCCGGCTCTGGGGGCGCGGGGATGATAATATGGGCATTGGGTATGCGAATTTAAGAGGCGGAAATCTGGATGTCGATCAGACGCACGTGCTTGAGATTTACGCACGGTTCGCGCTCAGCGGCATTTTTGCCTTGACTGCCGATGTTCAGTATATGAAAGATGAGATGAAGCAGGGTAACAGCCCCAGGGGTTTTATCTATGGGCTTCGTTTGACAGCCGAGTTTTGAACCGTCAGCATATTTGTGAGTCATTGAGGCGAGGTATAAGGTGTAAGGTTTAAAGAAAACCATTTCTTCAATTGGGTCAGGATCCTGTACCGTGTACCTTGTGCCGTGAACCCTTAGCACATGGGGAATCAGGGGGGCTTTTATGCATATTTCCGAAGGTATTCTTTCTGCACCGGTTCTCATCTCCGGTGCAGTTCTGGCCGCGGCCGGTACGGCTGTTGGTTTGAAGAAACTGGACTATGAACGGATCCCGCAGGTGGCGGTCCTTTCTGCGGCCTTTTTCATTGTATCACTGGTTCATGTGCCCATTGGGCCTTCCAATGTGCATCTTATCCTTAACGGGCTCATAGGCCTGCTTCTGGGCTGGGTGGCCTTCCCGGCCATATTGGTGGGGCTGTTGCTTCAGGCTATACTCTTTCAGTTTGGGGGATTCACATCATTGGGAGTTAACATATCAGTCATGTCTTTTCCTGCAGTTCTTTGTTTTTATGCCTTTAGACGCGGAGTCAGGAACGAGAAGGCCGGCTTGTCTATGCTATCCTCGTTCATGTGTGGATTTTGCAGCGTCTTGCTGGGGGGCATTTTGGTAGCGCTGGCCCTGACCTTTACCGGAAAGTCATTTATTAATGCGGCCAAGGTTATTGTTATTGCGCACCTCCCGGTTATGATTATAGAAGGGCTCATCGTGGCTGGTTGCGTCAAATTCCTTAAAAAAGTCAAACCGGAAATATTGGAGGTTATTTATGACGGCTGAAAGTACTCACAGAGAAATGTCTCTCCTGAGCCGCTTGTTATCCGGTCTGGTTATCGGCCTTGGTTTGATCTTTACTTTCCCCTGTACGGTATGTGCCCACAATGTTTTCATCTATGCCTGGGTTGATGGGGACACAGTTTATACGGAGAGCTACTTCGGTGCAAAAAGAAAGGTGCAGGGGGGGCTGATCCGGGTTTTTGACCTTCCCGGGAAAGAGCTCCTTGAAGGCCGAACCAACAAAAAAGGTGAATTTTCGTTTAAAATCCCACAAAAGACGGATCTCCGTATTGTGGTCGAAGCAGGCATGGGACACAGGAACGAATTCATCCTGAAGGCTGAAGATATCTCAGACGTCGGGGCTGTTGCTGAACCTTTAAAGACCGGTGGAACAAAGGCAGAATCAACACATTCAATCTCAGCAGATGCCGAACAGATCAAGGCGGTTGTGGAACAGGCGCTTGACTCCCGGCTGAGGCCCTTGAGACAGGAATTGGCCGCAATCCGGAAAGAAAAATCCCCGGGTGTAACAGAAATTATTGGCGGTATCGGCTACATATTCGGGATCATGGGGCTGATCATGTATTTCATGAGCCGCAAGACAGGAGGTTAATTTTAATATGCTATGAAGTTCTTTGTTTCAACCTTCTATCAAGGCCAGTTCTTCGTTCCTTGCCTGACCTTCGTTCAGGAATATATGTGTCGTATGAAAATTCACGCCTGTCAAGCCCTGAACGTCGTCTATCTCCATTGGATAAAACTTCAGAACCCATGTCAGCTATTTCCTCTTATGGTTCCCCATGAGGGTGAGTAATAAGTTCCCTGCAATAATACAAGAAAATCAGCAAGAAGCGTGCCACGTATCAGGATATCATCTGATTATTATTTTCCTAAAATGTCCAATAGTTATTGCAGACAAGGGGATGAAAAAGAGGCATATGAAAAAAAATTCTACTCTTCATGTTTAGTTTTTTTCCAATTATTGGAAGAAAGTTACATAGTCTCAGAGGTATTAATGTAAATTTCACTAAAATGAGAAGAGCAGTTAACCCCAACGTTGCATAAAATTTGGCCCAAAAACGCTACGCTCGCTCTATATAAGGCCATCAAGAAACGTTATGCCGTTTTCAGGACTTCACCGTATGGGTAATACGCTTTCACCCCTGAAAACGGCATAACGTCCCTTGCTGACCTCATCTAAAGCGTTTTGAACTCAAATTTTATGCAACGTTGG
>JGI24724J26744_10000708_pt1 | contig 23625 bp, 23 predicted proteins | sample Cruoilmetagenom7_FD_26744 | JGI IMG/M metagenome (IMG submission 26744) | reverse complement strand
AAGCTTATAAAGCTTCCCTTTTTTTTATATTTTTATCTAGCGTATCCAACAGAACGAAGTTCTCTTATAACATTTACTTTTATCTCACCTGGATATTGTACTTTTTCTTCTATTTCATTTGCAATTTCATTTGCAAGAAGAACAGATTCATCATCATTTACTAAAGTTGCATTAACTATCACTCGTAACTCTCTTCCTGCATTGATTGCATAAGTTTTTGTAACACCATCTTTGCTATTTGCAATAGCCTCTATCTCTTCAACTCGCTTTAAAAAGCTTTCTAATACTTCTCTTCTTGCCCCTGGTCGTGCAGCACTTAAAGCATCTGCAGCACACACAGCAGCTGATTCAATACTTGTAGCTTCTTCCTGTCCGTGGTGAGCAAAAATTGCATTGATAACCTCTTCAGGCTCCCCTAGCTTTTTACATAGATTAGCACCAATATCTACATGACTACCAGGCATATCATGTGTAAGAGCTTTCCCTATATCATGCATAAGCCCTGCTCTTCTTGCTAATATCGTGTCTCCACCTAATTGTGAAGCTATAAGTCCAGCTAAGTTTGCAACTTCAAGAGTATGTGCTAATGCATTTTGTCCATAACTTGCTCTATATCGTAATCTTCCAATTAAATGCACTAAATCTTTATGCATATTTGTTATACCTAAAGCTAGAATAGTATCTTCACCCTCTTTAGTAATATTGCTATCAAATTCATTTTTAACACTATTATAAACCTCTTCAATTTTAGCTGGATGAATTCTTCCATCTCTTAAAAGTTCTTCAATAGTTTTAGTTGAGATTGCACGTCTATAAAGGTTGAAACTGCTTACAGTTATAGTATTTGGAATATCTCCAATTATAATATCAACACCTAAACAAAATTCAAGTGCTTTAATATTTCTCCCCTCTTTTCCTATAATTTTCCCTTTAGCTTCCTCATCAGGAAGAGGAATATGATTGATAAGTCTTTCTGCTGCAAATTCTCCTGCATATCTTGTCACTGCATGAGAAAGCATATTATTAATCTCTTTAACAGATTCATCTTTTGCCAACTTAAACTCTTTTCTAAATAAAGAAGCTATTGTAGCTCTATTTTCTTCTTTTACATGTTCTAACATAAGAGTAGTTGCCTCTTTTTGAGTAAGACCACTTGCATTTTCAAGTATTTTTGTTACTTTTTTTACTTTCTCTCCATAAGTTTTTTTAAGATTTTCTAATCCACTTTGTAAAGCTTGTACTTCTGCTTTTTTATTGCATGTAATCTCTTTATCTTTTTTAATATTAAATAACTCTTTTTCTATCAAAGTGTCCAACTCTATCTCTTTGTTATCTAACTCTTTTTTCTTTTTATTAAATTCTCTTTCAAAATCTTGATTTGCTTTGCTTCTTGCTTCTTTTAATAGAGACTGAGCCTCATGTTCAATAACTTTTGCTTTTGCTTTTGCTTTTTCTGTATATATCTCAAATTTTGCATTATGTAATTTATTTGCTATAAAAAAACTGATAATTGATGCAAATATTGCTACAACAGAAACTATAATAATAATTTCCATTTTTAAACCTTTATGTTGTAATTATAAAATTTGGCCTTATATCATGTTTAGAAGTTACTACTGTTTTAGACTTGCAAAGTTTTAGTTGAGTAAATATAGTTATAGGTTTGGTTTGTAATTTTTCATAAAATCTATCATACATTCCTGCTCCAAATCCTATTCGTCTATGTGTTTCATCGATTCCTACAATCGGTACAATAACCATATCAAGATTGATATTCCCATTTCTAAAGTTAGAATAACTTGGTTCTTTTATACCAAATCTAGCTTTTTTTAGCGGTAATCTGTACTTAACGGGAACAAATGTTTTCCCTTGCATATATGGAACATAAACTTCTATATCTCTTCTTTTTCTTAAAATATTTATCAATGGTTGTACATCTACTTCCATTGATAATGGTATATACAATAATATATTTTTAGGATTATAAAAGTTAATAACACTTAAAATTCTAGAACATATATCTTTATCTTTTTTTATTCTTGCTTTTTTACTAAAAAATTGTAATCTATTTAAACAGTACTTCCTAAAGTCTTCTTTATTACTTTTTGACATTTCTAAGCCTTTTTAGGATAAAATCCAATTTATATTTTAACCAATGGAGACAAAAATGAAGATTAAAAAAATTACAATATTAACTATTTTAACATTAGCATTATTTACAGGATGTGGTGAGAAAGAAAAAATTGACGATAGCGTTATTGCAGAAGGAACTGAGAAGGAACAATCTGTAGTATTTAATTTAAAAACTGTAGAGGGGAAAGATTTAAAAATTATTGCAAAAAAAGAGGGTTGGGTATTTAGTGGATATGAAAATAAAGTTATACTTTTAAACTTTTTTGGAACTTGGTGTCCTCCTTGTAAAGCTGAAATTCCGCATCTATTAAATATTAGAAAAGAACTTAAAAACGACTTTGAAATTATTGCAATAGATGTTGGGAAAAGAGGTGGAGGATTAAATACTCAAGAAGAACTAACTAATTTTATAAAAGAATTTGCTGTAACTTATCCAATAGTAACAGGTGCTGATAACCCAAAATTATTTGGTGCAGTAAGTGATCTTAATCCAAGTGGTTCAATACCTTTTATGATTCTTTTTAATAAAAAAGGACAATTTATGAAACCATATATTGGTATGAAACCTGAAGAGATGTTGTTTAGCGACATAAAACAAACTATAGAGATGAAATAAATGTTCGGAATTTTTCGGAAAAAAGAAAAAGAACAACAAAAAGAAGAGATATGGCAAGAAGAAATTCCAACACAAGAGGAAAGCACAGAAAAAAGTGGCTTTCTTTCTCGAGCACTCAATAAGACAGTTTCAAATATCAAATCAATTGTTCCTCAAAAACAAGAAAAAATACTTTTTGATACAATTGAAGAGATTTTAATTGAATCAGATATGGAATATGAAATTATTGAAAAAGCGATGAATGGACTTCCTGAACTTATCACACGACCTCAATTAAGACATAGACTTGTGATGCTTTTTGAACACGCTCCAATCGTAGATACTTCAAATATACCAAAACCTTTTGTAGAACTTATAATTGGAGTCAATGGTGCAGGAAAAACAACAACAATTGCAAAATTAGCAAATATGTATAAAAGCAATGGAGAAAGTGTTGTTCTTGGTGCTGGAGATACTTTTAGAGCAGCAGCCATCGAGCAACTTTCAACATGGGCTGATAAACTTGAAGTTCCTATTATCAAAACAAAACATGGTCATGACCCAAGTGCAGTTGCATATGATACTATACACTCTGCTATTTCTAAAAATATAGACCATGTGATTATAGATACAGCAGGGAGATTACAAACACAAACAAATCTTGCAAATGAATTAAAAAAGATTGTAAAAACATGTGATAAAGCTTTTACTGGTGCTCCTCATCAAAAACTTATGATACTCGATGGAACACAAGGAAACACTGCAATTGCACAAGCCAAAGCCTTCAATGAGATGGTGGGAATCGATGGAATTATTGTCACAAAATTAGATGGTACAGCTAAAGGTGGAGCACTTTTTAGTATTTCAAATCAACTTGAACTTCCAATATTTTATATAGGTATTGGAGAAAAAGCAGATGATTTAGTGGAATTTAGTCCCGATAATTTTGTAGATAGTTTACTGGATGAGATTTACACATAATGTCTAAAGAATCAAAAAAAGTTCTAGAACCTTGCAGAAACTGTAAAAGTGAAGTAGAACAGAAAACTAGAAGATGCCCTTACTGTGGAATACTCAACCCCACAGTAAAAGTACCTGAAATACTTTTAACTATTTTTGCTGTTATTATAATTATGAGTTTTATTAGTTATTTTATCAATAATTAACAAACATTTTAGCAATCATTCCCTCATCAGTTGTTTCAATTTTTATATCACTTCCTACTGAGTCTCTACCTTCACTTAAAGATCCTTGGATAGTTTGTAATACATGCCAATATTTTTCATAAAAAGGAGTATCAATTTCTTTGATTCTTTCTCTTTTTATCACTTTTGCAATATCTTCGACACAATGTAAATAATAGATTTTATTTATTGCTCTTTGGATTCTATATTGTTGCATTATATTTAAATTATTTATCCAAGTTTCTCTTTCTATCTCTTTTAAATCTGATCTTGAATTTACTTGTGTTATCTCATCTTTTAAATGTTCTTCATATCGTATCTCTTCTTGTATAACTGCTTCTTTGAGATTTGGTTCATATGAAAGCATAATTTCTAATAATTCATCATTTGTAAATCTTTTTGTTTTTGTATCATAGCTGTATGATTGTTTTTCTTCATAATTTTTATCTATGGCTTTTAATATTTGTACAGCAATTATCAGATAAACATATTTATCTTCTTTACCATCTTTGAATTGTATTCCATGCTGTGATATTTCTGGTCTAGGTCCTGCATATTTAATAGTCATTCCAAATTCTCCTTAGTAATATAATTTATTATATATTATATTCCATAAAAAAAAGGACTATTTCTAGTCCCTTTTTTTTATTTTAATTAATTTGTAATTATAAAATCAAATTATCCATTTACAATTTTTTCAATTTTTTCAACAATACTTGGATCTTCTAGTGTTGAAGTATCTTGAGTAATCTTTTCACCCTTAACAATACTTCTTAAAATTCTTCTCATAATTTTACCGCTTCTTGTTTTTGGAAGGTCTGGTACAAATGCCATATCATCACAAAGAGCAATAGCACCTATCTCTGATTTTATCATACCATTAATCTCTTTCATTAACTCAAACTCATCAGCAGTTTGATCATTTGCATTAGTTGGAACTGATTTTAATACAATATATGCAAAAATACCCTCACCTTTAATATCATGCGGTTTTCCAACAACTGCAACTGATGCTACATTATCATGTTTTTTAACAGCAGCTTCAACTTCAGCTGTACCCATTCTATGACCTGAAACATTTATAACATCATCAGTACGTCCAGTAATCGTAATATAACCATCATCAGCCATCATAGCACCATCACCTGTAAAGTAAACTGGTTTCGCATCTTTTTTACAATCACCAAAATAAGATTTTACAAATCTATCACTATCATTCCAAATATTTCTTATCATAGATGGCCAAGGTTTAGTTACACACATAAAACCTTTTTCACCTATCTCTGTAGGTGTTCCATCTGCTTCAATAATCTCAGCCATAATTCCTGGTAGTGGGAATGTTGCACAAGCTGGCTTAATAGGAGTAGCAGCTGGAAGTGGAGATATCATATGTCCACCTGTTTCTGTTTGCCAGTATGTATCAACAATAGAACATTGACTTCCACCAACCTCTTCATAGTACCATTTCCAAGCAGGTGGATCAATTGGTTCACCAACAGTTCCTAAAATTCTTAAACTACTTAAATCATATTTAGAAGGTTCATTTGCACCCATTTTATGTAAAAGTCTAATTGCAGTTGGTGCGGTATAAAATTGATTAATTTTATACTCTTCTACCATTTTCCAACAACGTCCTGCATCTGGGAAAGTAGGAACACCTTCAAACATAACTGTAGTTGCACCAGCAGCTAGTGGTCCATACACAATATATGTATGTCCTGTAATCCAACCAATATCAGCTGTACACCAATAAGTATCATTATCTTTTATATCAAATACCCATTCCATAGTCATCTGTGCCCATAAGATATATCCAGCACTTGAGTGTTGTACACCTTTTGGTTTTCCAGTAGATCCTGAAGTATAAAGTAAAAATAGTGGGTCTTCAGATTCCATAAGTTCAGCTTCACAAACTGACGATTCTGACTTTATTAATTCATTGTAAGAATAATCTCTCCCTGCAACCCATGTAATATCTTCTTTATTTCTTTCAACTATACATACTTTATTAACACATTCACAACCCTCTTTTAAAGCCTCATCAACAACTGGCTTTAACATGTAAGGTTTTCCTTTTCTAAATGCACCATCTGCAGTTACAACAAGTTTAGCTTCTGCATCTATAATTCTATCTCTTAACGCTTCAGCAGAAAATCCACCAAATACAATAGAGTGAATTGCACCAATTTTTGCACAAGCAAGCATAACAACAGCAGCTTCAGGAATCATAGGCATATATACTACAACTCTATCACCTTTTACAATCCCAAATTTGTTTTTGAACATATTTGCAGTTTTGTTTACTTCATAAGCTAACTCACGATAAGTTAATATCTTCTGATCTCCGTTGTCACCTTCAAAAATAATAGCTGCTTTATTTTTCTTTGTATCAAGATGTCTATCTACACATTGATGTGCAACATTCATCTGTCCACCTGTAAACCACTTGTAAAATGGTGCATTACTCTCATCTAATACTGTATCATACTTTTTAAACCAGTCAATCTTTTCATCTGCAAATGAAGCCCATGTACCTTCATAATCAGCTTTAAACTTATCCATTAATTCATTATATTCACACATATTTTTTATCAAAGGCTCATTGAACTTTGATTTAATTGGATTAAAAATATTTTCCACTACTATTTCTCCTAAATTTTATATCATTTATTATAAATTTATTATATAGCATTTTAATAGCATTTTAAAATATAGTACCATCAAAACTACAAAAAAAAAANTTCGTTACCTTATGTAACAAAAAAACAACGCTCAAATCTTAAACTATCCTTTTTTAAAGATTTATTTTAATTTTAAGAAAATCATAGAGGTCATAATTACATCATTTATTGCGTCATGTTTCCCCAATCTTGGAAGAGATAATTTCTTCATTATTACATCAAAACGTAAGTCAATATTTCCTTCTGGATACTTTTTAATCATCTTATCATAATAGAGTGCTGAAACCTCAATTTGTTTATTTGGAAGAGTTATTCCTAAGTTTTGTTTGGTATATTTATTTATCATTGCACAATCAAATTCTAAAAAATACCCAACTAGTGGGCGATTACCAATGAACTCTAAAAAATCAGTAATTACATCATTTATATCAAGTGCATTTTGGATATCACACTCCCTTATATGATGTATTTTTATACTTTCACTATTTAAAGGTTTTTTTGTCTTTGCAAATCTTTCAAACTTTTTACTATGTATTATTTTATTCCCTTTAATAATAATTGCACCAATTGAGATAATTTCATCTTTTTTGGGACTTAACCCTGTTGTTTCACAATCAAAACAGACATATTCATCACCTTCATAAGGTTCAAATAAATATGCATAATTATTATCTTTTAATCTTTTTTTATTAAAATATTGTTTTATTGTTTTAAACATAGCTACTAACTTATCATATTTAATTTACAATGATATGTAATAAATTTTTTAAATTTATTTACAATTTTAAAACTATCTTTTAATAAATCTTTTTCAAGAATTGTTAGTTTTGAAGGATTTATATAATTATCTAACTCTTCTCTTTTATCAATTTTTTCAAGTCTAAATTTTAATCGCAAAGTCAATAAAAAATTAAATGATTCTATAATCTCATTTGTAAATTCATCATCCAAAACACCTAATTCTCTTAAAGCTTTAAGTCTATCAATTGTATTGGTTTCTTCTAAGTTTTTTTCTATTGCCAAGGTTCTAATACCATGAACGATAGGGAAAATTCCACCTTTTTTAATATCTAATTCATCTTTATGTAAATCTTTATCAACAACAAAATCACTAAATAATCCTAAAGGTGTCTCAAAAGATATTACAGGTTTTGCAAAATAGGGATAAAAAGATGGAGCATTTTCACATATTTTGATAAGATATGCTTTGAGTAAAATTAAAAGTGTTTTATCTCCAGTAATAGCAACAGCATCAAAAAAAATAGCCAAATTAATATAGTTTTCCTCATTTGGTTTATGTATCCAATTAAAAATAGTCTTTTTAAATTTTGTAATGTTTTGTACCCAAAATCGGTTTGAGACCATAATATTACCATCACAAAGAGGATAACCAAACGACACAAGATACCCCGTAAAAGTTTTGGTATACTTCATAACGTCTTCATAATCCATACTACAATCATCTGATAAAATCAAAGCATTATCTTGATCTGTTCTCAAAATCTGCTCACTTCGTCCTTCACTACCCATTATAATAAGAGTTGATTTTTCTTTGAGTTCTTCTGGTGCTGTAAGTTCAAATAGTTTTTCAAATAACTTCTCATTAAGTTGAGATATAAGTTTAGAAATATATCTTACTTTGACACCTTTTTCATATAAAACTCTTATAGTTCGTATAAACTTACTACTAGCTTCTTTTAATTCATCAACAGTTTTAGCATCTTCTATTAACATACTTGTTGAATGCGTATGAGAGGCAAAAAAACTACTTAAACTAACAATATCTAATATCCCAATAATCTCACCCTCTTTTTTAACAACGAGTCTTTTAAGATTATGTTTTGCCATTTGTAATTGTGCATTGAATAAAAAATCTGTAGCTTCAATATATTTAAGTCCATAGGTTGTAATTTGACTCACAGGTCCGTCTAAATCCATCCGTTTTAAAGCAACTTTTTTTACAAAACTAGAATCTGTAACTATCCCTATCTCTCCATCTGCTCTTCTAACTAAAATTGATTGAATTTTATTGGAAGTCAGCTGAACTACAGTACCATATATACTCTCACGTTCATCTATATAAATTGGCTTTTGTAAATAGGCATCTTCAACTTTTGACATAGCAAAATCTAAAAGCTTTTTTTTCTCTTCATTTTGCATACTAGAATTGAGTTTTTGAGATATTGTTAAGAAAAAATAACTCTCTAAAGCATTATTTTGATACATATATTTCAGAAATATCTCTTTTGGTAAGGCATATAAAATTGATTCTTGTACTGTAAGAAAAGTATATTTGATTTTATTTTCAATCAATGTTATAGGGTCAAAGTATTCATTTGAAGAATATACAGATACCACTTCTTCTTCAAGTTTTTCTTGAACTACACCTTTTATAATAAAATAAAGAAATTCAGCATTTTTAGCAGGAGTTAAAATTTCTTCATTTTCTTTAAAATATAATATATCTAAGTGACTACATATCTCTTCAAGTTCATTACCCAATAAATTATCAAATGGTTTTATATTTTTAATAAAACTTTTTATCTCTAAAAGACTCATTTACTTTCCTTTACTTTCTTAACAACAATCATAATACAATTTATATAAAAAAAGCCCCTTATAAAAGGGGCTTTAATTTGTTTCTAAATTTTAACAAAAAACTTTGTAATTCACTTTTTAGTGATTTACAGCACCATCTGCACCTATACCAGTTTGACATCTAATATTTTGAACATCAAATGCTTCTCTCTCTTTTTTAGCATCTTCAGAGTTATCTGTAATACTAAAGAACCAAATTCCAACAAAAGCAACCGTTACTGAGAACAATGCTGGGTATTTATAAGGGAAAATAGCAGCTTCTGCATCTCCATTTAAAATTTGACCCCATACAATTGGTCCAAGTATAACAAGAATAACTGCTGTTGCAAGACCTAGAGAACCACCTATAAAAGCACCTCTTGTTGTTAAGTTTTTCCAGTAAATTGATAAAAATAATACTGGGAAGTTAGCTGAAGCTGCAATAGCAAAAGCAAGACCAACAACGAAAGCAATATTTTGTTTCTCAAAAGCAATACCAAGAATAATAGCAACAATACCAATAGCAATAGTAGCATATTTTGATACTTTTATCTCTTGAGTTTCATCAACTTTACCTTTTGCATATACATTTGCATATAAATCATGTGAAATAGCAGATGCACCAGCTAATGTAAGTCCAGATACAACCGCTAAGATTGTAGCAAAAGCAACAGCTGAAATAAATCCTAAGAATAAGTCTCCACCTACAGCATGAGCTAAGTGAACAGCTGCCATATTATTTCCACCTATTAATGTACCTTTAGCAATATCTAAATATTCTGGATTTTGTGATACAAGTACAATCGCTCCAAATCCCATAATAAATGTAAGGATATAGAAGTAACCAATTAAACCAGTTGCAACAAATACAGATTTTCTAGCCTCTTTAGCATCAGCAACAGTAAAGAATCTCATAAGAATATGAGGAAGTCCAGCTGTACCAAACATTAAAGCAATACCAAGTGAAATAGCAGATACAGGATCACTTACAAGTCCACCTGGGCTCATAATATCAAGACCCTTTGCATGCACTTCAGTTGCTTCTTGGAACATTGCTTCAAAACTAAATCCAAAGTGAGAAAGAACCATAAATGACATAAATGTTGTACCACAAAGTAATAAAATAGCTTTAATAATTTGTACCCAAGTTGTAGCTAACATACCACCAAATGCAACATATCCTATCATTAGAATACCAACTAAAATAACAGCAAACTCATAAGGAAGACCAAATAAAATTTGAATTAATTTTCCAGAACCAACCATTTGTGCAATCAGATACAATGTAACTGTAGCAATTGAACCAAAAGCAGCTAAAATTCTAATAGGTGTTTGTCTTAATCTATAAGCTGTAACATCAGCAAATGTATATTTACCAAGATTTCTTAATTGCTCAGAGATCATAAATAAAATAATTGGCCAACCAACTAAAAATCCAATAGAATAGATAAGTCCATCATATCCTTTGAAGTAAACAAGACCTGTAATACCAAGAAAAGAAGCAGCAGACATATAATCTCCAGCTATCGCTGTACCATTTTGAGTACCTGTAATTCCTCCACCTGCTGTATAAAAATCACTTGCAGATTTTGTTCTTTTTGATGCCCAGTATGTAATACCAAGTGTAGCAAATACAAATAAAAAAAACATAATAACGGCAGCTACATTTAAGTCTCTTTGACCTGAAACACCTGCATCACCAGAAGCAAATAAAGATATTGCAAATACACTCAACAATAATAATATTTTAGTCATTGTTAATCTCCTTTGATAAATCTTCTTTTACCTTATTTGACAAATCATCAAATTCACCATTTGCTCTATTAACATAAATACCTGTTAATACAAATGAAAAAATAATAATTGCTATACCTACAGGAATACCTACAGTTGTAATTCCCCCACTTAAGCTAGCTCCTAAAACTTCAGGGCTAAATGCAAGTACCATAATAAATGCATAATAAACTACCAACATTAGAATTGTTAGTTTCCAAGCAAAACTACTTCTTTTTGAAACAAGTTCAATATAAGAAGGATTTGACTTAATTTTTTCTACCATCACTTTATCCACAATAATCTCCTTTTTTTAAAATTACAATGATTATATGAGTACAGTGTAGCATTAAAGTAGCATTTAATGCTATTTGTAACTTTTGTGTAATAAAATTTTTAAGATGTTACATTAGTAAACATATTTTAGAAACTTTTGGGAAATTATTATATATTATTTTCTTTCTATGTATTAGAATTAGTAATATTACTAAAGACATAAATGATGTACTCATCATAAGATAAAAAATATTATCAAGCCCACCATCATGGAATAAACTTGCTATGAATCCTACTATTGCAGAGATTTCAAATCCCACAACACCATTTAAAGCAGTTGCTGTAACACTTATTGTTTTAAAGTGTTCAAGAAGTAGTGACATTACATTTGGAAAAATAACCCCTAATGTGGCTATAGAAGTATAATAGTATACAATGACAAAAACACAAAAATATACAGCCATGAAAAAAATACAAAATTGTTGCACCTATAACTGGTGCAATCATAGGTGCTATCATCATAACAAAAGAGATCAACGGGAATATTTTTGCACCCTCTTTCCTATGAAATAGATCCCTTACTATTGCATTTGTATTTACAACAGCAAATCCTCTACCCATAGCTTGAAAAAATCTAAAATAACCAAAGTTGTTCTATACTTGAAGTAATACTAATCATGAAAGAGAATAATATACATAATTCTATTCTGTAATAATTTTAACAATTTTAAAAGGTGAAATATTATTTGAGTTTGCTATTTGAGTAAGTGTTGCTTCCTTTTCATATTTTATATTAGAATTTTTTAATTTTAATTCCACTGTATCCATATCTAAACCTAAAACTTTTATTGAATCTTCAATAGGTGCAGATAAAACTGATTTAATAATAATCCCTTTGCTACTTTTGCCAGTTGGTGCAGTTGCAACAAAACCTAAACAAACAATAATAACTATAATAGAAGAAATTAAAAAAACTTTTTTTGAAAAATATTTTTTCATACTTTTCCAATTAAAAAAAACATGAAAAAATACAACAGCTACAAATATTAATCCCAATATTTCATGCATCTTTTTTACATAATTATCAAAAAAATGAAAAAACATCATCACTCCACTTATCCCTATAACTACAAAAATTAGCATTGTCAATGATGTTGCTGTATCTTTTGAAATAATTCTTTTCATATATATCCTTTAAATTTTTTAAAATTATAGAAAAAACAAATTAATCAATGTTTAACGAAATATAAACAAATTATACTAATTTTTTTGGTATAATATTTTGTTATAAATAAAGGATGAAATTATGAGAATAAAAGCAAAACTAAAAAATGACATTGTTATTGTAAAGATGATGGCTAAACATATTATGTTAAGTCAAACAGAAGCAAAAAGATTTGGTAAAACTGCTAACTACATCACAAATATGTTAGGTTCTGTAGGTGATACAATAGTATTTGAAGCCAGTACAAGTCAAACTTTATCAAGAAATCCATATGTAAAATTTAGATTTAAAGGTGCAAAAAAAGGTGATATTTTAAAAATGTATTGGAAAGATCTATTAGGAAATGAAAAAACAGACACTGCAAAGATTAAATAGTAATACTATCTAATCTTTAATAAGTAGTGCCACTACTTTTCGCACTTGTGGTATTACTACAAAAATAGTAGGAAATGCTACTAAAAATGCTTTCTAGTAAGCTTCTATCCAAAACCAAAATATACCATCAACAAATCCAATATTGATTAGAGTTACAATAACCCATCATAACTATTTGACATAAGTTTATCAATACCATCTATTCCACTTACTCCCTCTTCAATCTTATCTATAATTTTAGTCTCAACAGTACTTGCATCTGCACCGTTTTAATGTTGTTATGGGTCTATTGATAGCAAATTTATACATTTGTTTCTTTTTTCTTTTCTTTCTCTTCATCTAATAAATCATCAAAATTTAATCTTCTATTTTCTATCTCATCTCGATATTTTATATAATCTCCAAAATCAAAAAAGTTATCATATCTTGAATGTTTTTCTTTTAGTGGTTTTGAATGTTTTATAGGACACCAAAACTGCTCAGTTCTTGCAGCTACTTCTCTTACATAAGCTACTACACCATTGAAATACTCACAATACCAACAATTTACTTTTTGGACTCTATCAAGATAAAACAAATTATATCTATCTATTATTACATACTCTTTTCGTTTTACTTTTGGTATTTTATATATAGGAAAACAAATAGTTTGGTAAATAGTTACAAAAATATCAGTCATAATTATAGGGATAATCATAGCCCAAATAAAAGGGATAGTGAGTACTACACCTAATGGGAAAGATGATAGATATTTAATAGAACTTATTATCTTAGATTTACCCTCTTTGATAACTCTTTCTTGGAATTTTGCTTTTTCATTTTCTATTCTATAAAAAAACTTTTCCTCTTTTTTCTTAAATTCTTCAAGAAGTTCATCTTCTAGTTCTTTGATTTGTAAGATAATTTCATCTATTTTTTTATTTTCCATTTTTTTCCTTTTTTATCTTTTTTCTATATCAAAATATACAATTTTCAATGGTAATGTATCTTCATATTTATAGGATAATTTTGGTTGTTCTTTCATAAATTTAGGATAAATAATATAAAGTTTTTTTACCTCATCATATTTTTTTCCATAAGCAAAAAGTTGATACATATCTGANTGAGAGATCTCTTTTTCTTTTGATATTTTTTTCCATTTAGTGTCTGCAATGATAATTTTATCTTTAATCTTGATTTTTATATCTGGTCGGAGAGCAAATTTATTATGACTTTCTACTAGATATTTTTCTCTATCTTGTAAAGATACATCAAAACCTCTTTTTTTAAGATAATACCCCACATAACTTTCAAATAACATATTCATATCAAATAAAAGTGCGAAAGCAATATCTTTTCCACTATATGGACTAAAACTATTTTCAAGTAAAAAAGTTCTACCCCATATTAAAACTTGTTCATAATCTTTCATTTTTCTATTAAGTTTTATTTTTGAAAAATCTTCTTTTATACTATGTGAGATATCTATATCATCAAAAACAAATAAAAATTCTCGTAAGCGTTGTTGGTTTTTATTTGATTTTGATTTTTTATATAAAAATTGTAATGTAGTTTTGATTAATTTATTTTCAACTCTATTATTTACAAATTCATCAAATTCTACATAAAACCTCTCTTTATGTATATAGTTTTGTTTTATTTGTTCATTTATTTTTAGTTTACCCTTGAGGTATTTCAAGTTTTCCTCTTTTTGAATATAATCACTTTTAATCCCTTTTCGTACAAGTTTTGAAACCTCATCTAAAAACATAGATATAAACAGTTCTAAAAGTGGGATTTTTGATGATTTTAAATTTGCTTTATTAATATTTTTAAAAGGTGATTTTGTTAGAGTTTTTAACATTTTTAGTAAAATTTTTTTTGATATTTCTAAACTTTTATCATCTGCAATCTTTGGAACTATCTCTATAGTTGTACCATCGTTCATTTGTATCACACCACAATAATTTTGAGCTTGTAGAACTTTTCCATAGCCTTTTTTTGTAGTGATTTTTAAATATTGAATATGCTCATTTTGAAGTATAAAGCTTTCTAGTTTTATAAATACTTTTTCATCTATGTAGTTGCTTTTACTATTATCTTTAATTTGAAGATAATCATACTCTTTTAATATTATCGTTCTTGCCATTTAAATATTTCTAAGATTAGTATTGTTTCTTTTTCAACTTTATATATAATAGTATATCCGTTATAGACTAAGTCACGATATGCTTCATCTTCAAAATAATATGAAGGTCTAAACTTATAAGGAAAGTGAATCAAGTTTCTTATTATACTATTTAATTCATTTTCGAATTTTTTAGCTACTGTTTTTTTATCTTGTGCTATATATTTTAAGATACTAAAGAGTTGCTTTTGAAAAAGCTTATCTTTAATGATTATCATCTTTGGATGCCTAATTCTTCACTAAAAAACCTATCCGTTTGAGTTTCATACTCTTCCTCTGTGATAAAGTCACCTGCACCTATTCTTTTCTCAGCTTCATACACTCTTTGTCTAACCTCTTCAATACTACCTATAACTACTTTTTGAGGATAATTATTTTCGAAATTATATTCACTATCGTCAATAACTTCTACTTTATTATCTTTTACAAAATTTTCTACCATCTCTTTAAACTGAGGGAAAAAGCTATCTTCTATTTTTAAGTTCATTGTTTGCATTTCATGACTCCTGCTTATTTAATTTTATTTTATCATAGATTTTTATATATGATTCTTTTGAAAAGTTATTACTTAAATTATAAGTAAACTTCTCCTCTTCTATATACTCATCATTTATACTATCAAATATATTTTTAGCTTTTAACTCTTCTTTTAATATAAATCCATCACTTAATACCATCAATATCTTTTCCCAATCATCATAAAAGTACTCTTGTAAAAGTGGAATAATTTTGTTCCTAAAAATATTACTTAATTCTTCTAATGTTGGATTATCCTTTAAACTCATAAAATAAGCGTGTCCTATAGTATGGTCTCTATCATACAGGTATTCTATTCTTTGATTAATCTTTTCTAAAAGAGATTTTATATTGATACCCTCAATATCTTCTATTTTTTCTAATACTTTCAAATCGGGCATCATCTCTATAAAATCAAACCTTCTTCGTAAAGCAGTATCCATCAAAGCGATGCTTCTATCAGCTGTATTCATAGTACCTAAGATATATAAGTTTTGTGCTACTCCAAATTTTTCTTTTGAATAAGGTAGTTCTAAAATCAACTCATCTTTTGACCCTAACCTCTTTGTGTTTTCAATAAGAGTAATTAACTCTCCAAATATTTTTGAGATATTACCTCTATTTATCTCATCTATCATAATTGCATATTTCTCATTTGAATTATTAAAATACTCAGTTCGTTCTTCTTTTGTTAAATTGCAAAACTCGTTTATTGTTCCAGTAAATCCAGTTAATTCTATAGCTTTTTGAGATGCATTATAAAATATACCCTTTTCTATTGTATATTTTAATTCATTATTTTCTTCATCTTCAAATATTGGCTTAATACCTTCAATAAACTCTTCATATCCATAGCTTTGATGAAATGTACAAAAAATAAAGTTTTTCTTCTCTATAGAATGTTCTTCAAAATTTATATATTTTTCATATAAGTCAATAACTTCTTTTATATCAGTTTCTAAAAGTTCTTTATCTACAGTCCATATACTATCTTTTGACTTATCAAAGAGATATGGTAAAGATTTATTTTTATATTTTACTAGCTCACACTCCTCTTTTGTGTGTATTTGCAACTGTGCCCAAATAGTTTGTTTTGGTGATTTTGTATTCGATTGTTTATTTTTTGCTTGAAATAACTCATGTTGAAATATTTCACCTACATTTTGTCCATTTTTTTCATATAATATAGCAGAAATAATTTGCCACCAAGTATAATTTTCTATAAGCTCCAATAAATATTCATTTTTTGTTTGTGTTTTTGATTTTTCAGTAAACTTATCAAAATATTCTTTTTCTAAATTATAAGTTTTACCTGTACCAGGTGGTCCATATAGTATTTGATTTAATGGTTGAATTATATTATCATCCTTTTTAATATTAGTATCAACAAATTGTATTCCTGTTTTTAACTCTAAAAACTCTATATATTTACTAATTGCAGCACTTGGAACCCTTGATTGAGTATCTATATTAAATTGATGTAGGTCGCCATTCTTTTTTAATCGTGCTTGTAAATTTTTCAAATAGACTAAATCGCTACATAAAAATAAGTTTTTATACTTATCGTCATTAAGTTCTTTTAATTTACTAGGAATCCAATTACTTATTGCTGTAGGATAAGTACTAATTGGTGCTTGTGTATCTACTTTTGTTTTAAGCCATTCTCTAAATTTTTCTTCTCTTTGAACTTCATTCATCTTCCATATCCTTTATTATCCTACAAAACATTTCCCAATCATGCAAGTATACACCTATATCATCTTCTAGCACCATCATAGTAGAACCACTTGAACATTTTTGTCATTCCTTATAGATTGATAATTTTTCTATATCACTTTTCAAAACATAATCTACTTCATCTTTATGTACTACTAATCCAAAATAAGTAGTATTTTCATTATTATAATCTTTCACTAAATTATTTTCCATAGTAACTCTTTATGTCTTTCTTAAAACTCATTATATCAATACTTTACTTTTATCAGGTCTCACATACCAATACAACCAAAGTGCAAAAACAGCCCCAAGTGTATTTGCCAACATATCTTTTTGGGCATCCCAATTATCACCTTGTGAACCTAAAAATTCTATGCCTGTATTTCCACTTTCAATATCAGCATATATCCACTCAACTATCTCATATCCACACGCAATGCTCATAATAAAAAATAGTGCAAATAATATTGCCACTATTTTTTTTGTATCAATTTTATTTCTCATAAACTCTGCAATAGGATAAGCATACAGACCAACTAAAAAATGACCTATTCTATCATAATGATTTCTTTGAAAATCAAAAAGCTCTGTAATAAACGCAAAAGGAACATTAGCAAAAGTATAATGTGCTCCAATAGTATGCCAAAGTAACCCTATTGCCATAAAAGTATAAGATAAATTTGTAAATCTAAATATATTAAATGTAAAAAATAATAAAAAAAATATACCAACAACAGGTATAACTTCAACAATCCAAACTGCTCTATCCCTTGGATTAATAGACAATACTACAAAAACAATAAAAGTAAATGCAGCTAATATATAAGGATAATATCTTATTAAATTTTGATTTGACATTTTAAATACTACCCTTTTTATATTAATTTAATAATATCCTATTTAAATTAATCTTTTATCTTGATTACACATTATTACAGTTAAATACAAATACTAATTTGTAATTTATATCTTTAAGCTATTAATCAGCAAATTGATACTATTATTCCAGTGAATGACTCATAGTCATTTATAATTATACCCAGCAATAAATAAAATTAAAGATTCAAGGAAAACAATGAGAAAGTTAAAACAATCGCTTATCGTAGCTACTATATCACTACTAGCAATCCCTACAATTAGTTTTTGTGCCCCTGAGGCAAAAAAAATGCCAGCGCCAAAAGCTGATATATATGTAGTCCCACAAGCAGAAAACTTACCAATAGTTCTAAAATATCCAGCACAAATCAAATCATTTCAAAATATCAAAGTTGTTTCAAGAGTTTTAGGTGTTTTAGAAAGTAAACATTTTATTGAAAGTCAAAAAGTAAATCAGGGTGATTTGTTGTATAAAATAGAAGATGATATTTACAAAGCAAGAGTTGCTGAGGCAACAGCTTCTGTACAAATGAACGAAGCTTCAATGAATAATGCTTCAAGAAACTGGGAAAGAATAAAAAGACTCTATAAAACGAAATCAGTAAGTGTTGAAAAAAGAGATGATGCATTATCAGAATATGAGCAAGCAACTGCATCATATGCTTTAGCAAAAGCAAAATTAACTCAAGCAAAAATTGATTTAAATTTTACAAATGTAAAAGCACCAATTAGTGGTATTGTTGGTTTAAAAAAAGTTGATATTGGAGATTTAGTTACGAATAATCCACCACAAGAACTTACAACTATTACACAAAATGAAAAAGTTTATGTAGATTTTTCAATGCCTTTAAGTGATTATAAAAATATTAAAAACTCTTTATGGTCATTACCAGAAGATAAAAAAGTAAAAGTTAGTATTGAAATAGACGACCAACCCACAACGTACGCTGGTATGATAGATTTCATTGATGTAAATATTAATCAAAGTACATCAACAGTTAAAATGAGAGCAATAGTTAATAATAACGATGGTTTTTTAATGCCAGGAAACTTTATAAGAGTAGCATTACACGATATAGTACAAAAAGATGTTATCACTATACCACAAAAAGCTGTTTTGCAAAATCCACTAGGAACGATAGTATTTGTAGAAAATAATGGAAAAGTTGGAGTAAAACCTATAATGATAGGAAAAGAATCTGGTGATAAATATATTGTAGCTGGAGGTCCACTTCAAAGTGGAGATAGAGTTATAATAAATAATTTCTTTAGAGTAAAACCAGGTGCTGATGTCATAGTAGATAAAATTATTAATGAGCAAGGAAACTAGATGTTTTCAAAGTTTTTTATAAATAGACCAATATTTGCAACAGTTGTATCAATATTGATTATCATTGCAGGTATAGTTTCTATTAAACTTTTACCAATTCAAGAGTATCCAGCTGTTACTCCTCCACAAATAAATGTAAAGGCCATCTATCCAGGAGCTGATGCAAAAACACTATCAACAACGGTAGCTACTACACTAGAACAATCAATAAATGGTGTTAATAATATGACATATATGACTTCAACTGCTTCGCCTAGTGGAGTTTTATCTTTAAGTGTAAATTTTAAAGTTGGAACAGATGTAGCACAAGCCAAAGTTGATGTAAATAATAGAGTTCAGTTAGCCATGAGTAAACTACCGCAAGAGGTACAAAGGCAAGGTGTAAGTGTAAAAGAAAAATCACCTGACATGCTAAAAGTATTTGCATTTAGTTCAAAAAATAATGTTCACGATACACTTTTTATGTCAAACTATATAAGCATAAATATAGTAGATGATTTAAAAAGAATCAAAGGTGTCGGAGATGTTATGATTTTTGGTGCGAAAGATTATGCTATAAGAATTTGGATAGATCCAGATAAATTATCTTTTTACAATTTAGTCGCAAGTGATATAACAGGACTAATAAGAAGTCAAAACAATCAATATGCTACAGGAAGTGTAGGTGCAGCTCCTATTGAAGAAGTGACACCTTTTACTTATTCTATTACAACTGAAGGAAGATTAAGAAGTGTACAAGAGTTTGAAGATATCATTATTCGCTCAAATCCTGATGGTTCAACATTAAGAATAAGAGATGTAGCACAAGTAAAGTTAGGTTCAGATTCACAAAATACTTCAGCAAAATATAATAGAAAACCTATGGTTCCTTTTGCTATATTTTTAGCACCAGGGGGAAATGCGTTAGAAGTTTCACAAGCTGTTGATGACAAAATAAAAGAGTTGTCTTCTAAATTTCCTGAAGATTTAGAGTATAATATACCTTATGATGCAACACTATTTGTTAATGAATCAATTAAAGAAGTTGTAAAAACACTTTTGGAAGCTGTTGTATTTGTAATTATATTAATATACTTGTTTTTAGGAAATCTTAGAGCTACTATTATTCCAGTGTTAGCTATCCCTGTTTCTATTGTAGGGACTTTTGCAGGACTTTATGCAGCAGGTTTTTCTATAAATTTACTTACACTTTTTGGTATGATTCTAGCTATTGGATTGGTTGTTGATGATGCTATTATTGTTATAGAAAATGTTGAGAGAATATTACGAACAAAAACAATCAGTGTAAAAGATGCCACTATAGAAGCTATGAAAGAGCTTACTACTCCACTTGTAGCTATTATACTTGTGTTATCTGCTGTATTTATACCATCTGCTTTTACAGGTGGATTTAGTGGTGTTATGTATAGACAATTTGCTATTACTATTGTAATTGCTGTTGTTATTTCTGGAATTGTAGCACTTACACTTACTCCCGCACTTTGTGCAATTTTTCTAAAAGAGCATGAAGAAGAACCTATATATCCTATTAGAAAATTTAATCAATTTTTTGATTGGCTTACAACAATATTTATAGGAATTACAAAACAAACAATAAAATTATGGTTTTTTTCTCTTATTTTATTTGGTGGATTTTTATATTCAACTTATTCTCTTATTGAGAAATTACCAAATGGATTAGTTCCAGCAGAAGATAAAGGAGTTTTACTTGTTTTAACATATATGATGCCTTCAACTTCACTAGGGGAATCTAAAAAAATCACTGATGAGATAGAGAAAGATTTACTAAAAAATCCTAATATCTTAGGCGTGGGTGCAGTAACAGGTATTGATATTGCAACATTTGCATATAAAACAGATGCTGCTATTATGTTTGCAAAACTAAAACCATGGGAGGAAAGACCTTTAGCAAATCAAAATTCACTTGCTTTATCGGGGCAACTTATGGGACAATTTATGCAGAATAAAGATGCCTTTGTAATCCCTGTAAATCCACCACCTATTATGGGTATGAGTACAACTGGTGGTTTTGAGATGTGGATTCAAGATAGAACAGGTACAGATATACACACACTTGATACATATATAAAAGAGATTATAGCAAAGGCTGGTGAAGATAAAAGACTTATGATGGTCAGAAGTTCACTCAATACTAATACTCCTCAATATTTATTAAGTGTACATAGAGAAAAAGCAAAATCAATGAATGTAAATGTATCTACAATTTTTGAAACTCTACAAAGTACTTTTGGAAAAGGTTATATAAATGACTTTAACCTTTATAGTAGAACTTTTCATGTAAATATAAGATCAGATTCAAAATATAGATCAACTAAAGATCAACTCAAAAATACCTTTGCTAGAACAAATGATGGAAATTTAGTGCCACTTAGTGAACTTGTAAGTATTACAAGAAAAGTAGATGCTAGTGTAATACAAAGATTTAATATGTTTACTGCTGCAAATGTTACAGGAAGTCCAGCAGCAGGATATGCTTCTAGTGATGCAACAGATGCAATTGAAGAGATAGCAACCGCTGTATTACCACAAGGATATACAATTGCATGGGCAGGAACATCATATCAAGAGAAAAAATTAGCAAAAGAAGGTAGCAACACAACTATTTATGCGATTATATTTGTATTTTTAATACTTGCAGCTTTATATGAAAGTTGGAGTATTCCAATGGCTGTTATTATATCTATCCCTTTTGCAATTTTTGGAGCAGCACTATCTGTATACCTTAGAGGATTAGAGGCGGATATATATTTCCAAGTTGGACTCGTAACACTTGTAGGATTAAGTGCAAAAAATGCTATTTTAATCGTTGAATTTGCTATGGATAAATTACGAGATGGTATGACACTATTTGATGCAACTATAGAAGCTGCTAGATTAAGATTTCGTCCTATTGTTATGACATCATTAGCATTTATTGTGGGGACTTTACCACTTGCAATTAGTTCAGGTGCAGGAAGTGCCAGTCGTCANATCATTGGAACAACTGTTGTTGGGGGTATGGTTNCTGCCATGGTTATTGGAGTTTTATTTATACCGTTATTTTTTTATTTGGTTNTGAGAATTAAACAAAAATTTAGTAAAACAAAAGAGATAGGTAAGTAACTCTACCNCAAAATAGATTTTATATTATGGATAATTTATTTTTCAAATATGACAATGATAAACTCTCTCTTATTTTTAAAGAAGAGTTTACTTTGTATAGTATTTCAAAATACCAAATTTTAATTGATGATATAAATTTTTCAAAACTCAAAACAATTATCATTGACTTATCTGAACTTACTTTTATAGATACAGCTTCAGCCATATATCTAATAAATTTATATGATCAATACTCTTCACAAAATATAACTGTAACTATAAATACTACCAACGAAAATATCCTAAATACTTTAGAACTCGTAAAAACAAAAAAACAAAAAAATAGTTTGTCTCTTTATAACAAGCGAGGTAATATTATAAAATATTTAGGTCAAAAAGCACACAAATATTATCTTGGTTTCTTACATTTTTTAGAGTTTTTTGGTGAACTTTTTATNAACTTACTTTATTTATTAAAATCACCAAAAACAATAAGATACAAAGAGATTTTATTTGAGATGAATGAAAGTGCTATAAAGGCTTTTTTTATAATTGCATTAAGTAGTTTTCTCATAGGGGTTGTAATAGCTTATCAATCTGCCAATCAATTAAGCTTATATGGAGCAAATATCTTTATAGTGGATATGATAGGGCTTTCTATGCTTAGAGAATTATCTCCTGTTATTACAGCTGTTATAATTGCTGGAAGAAGTGGTTCTTCGTACACTGCGCAAATTGGTGCTATGAAAATCACACAAGAATTAGATGCTATGAGAACGATGGGTTTTGACCCTTATAGATTTTTAGTTTTACCTCGTGTTATTGCACTTATTATTATGATGCCTATACTAATCTTTGTATCTGATATCATGGCTATTTTTGGTGGTATGATAATTGCAAATTTAGATTTAGGGATTAGTTTTGATCTGTTTTTGGATAGATTTAGCAATGTTATTGAGATAAGACATTTTTTAGTTGGTATTGTAAAAGGTCCTTTTTTTGCCATACTTATTGCTTCTATTGCGATATATAGAGGACTTATGGTAAAAGATGATACTCAAAGTATAGGATATAATACAACAAAAAGTGTTGTTGAATC
>JGI24724J26744_10000706_pt1 | contig 23657 bp, 20 predicted proteins | sample Cruoilmetagenom7_FD_26744 | JGI IMG/M metagenome (IMG submission 26744) | reverse complement strand
ATCGTGGTTTTGACGCACCCGACCACCGGTGGCGTCACGGCCAGTTACGCCATGTTGGGCGATGTTCAGATTGCCGAACCCAATGCGCTGATTTGCTTTGCAGGCCCGCGCGTCATCCAGCAAACGCTGGGCGAGAACCTGCCCGAAGGCTTTCAGCGCGCTGAATACCTGCTGGACCACGGCATGCTGGACCGGGTGACGCACCGCAAGCAGATGCGGGAAGAGTTAATTACAATCACCCGGATGCTTATGGGTCAGCCGGCCGCCATCAAGGGCAACCTGCCTGCACCAGATGAGAAACCGGTAGAACCTGCCAAGGAAGCCAAAGCAGGCAAGAAAAAGTGACGCCACAGGGCTCGGACGTCATCCTTGAACGGATGATGTCGCTGCATCCCAAGATCATTGATCTAACGCTGGACCGCATGTGGCGGTTGCTGGATGCGCTGGGTGACCCCGAACGCGCCCTGCCGCCGGTAATCCATATCGCTGGGACCAATGGCAAAGGGTCTACTTTGGCGATGATTCGCGCCGGACTTGAGGCTGGGGGGAATATGGTTCACGCCTATACCTCGCCCCATCTGGCGCGTTTTCACGAGCGTATCCGTGTGGCAGGCGAGCTGATAAGCGAACCAGCCCTGACCCAAATTCTGGATGAATGCGAAGCTGCCAATGGCGGCGAGACGATAACCTATTTTGAGATCACAACGTGCGCGGCCCTGCTTGCTTTTGCCCGCACGCCCGCGGATTTCACATTGCTTGAGGTCGGCCTTGGCGGACGTTTGGACGCCACCAATGTGATTAAGAAACCGGCGCTTACGATCATCACGCCGGTCTCTTATGACCACCCGCAGTTTCTTGGCGAAACGCTGCCGGAAATAGCAGGCGAAAAGGCGGGTATTCTGAAGCGGGGTGTGCCCTGCATCGTCGGACCGCAAGAAGATGAAGCCTTGGATGTGATCGAGGCCCGCGCCGCCCGCGTTGGGGCGCCGCTATTGGTTTACGGCCAACACTGGCATGTCACCCAAGAGCGTGATCGACTGGTCTATCAGGATGAAACCGGCCTGTTGGATTTGCCGTTGCCCGCGCTGATCGGTGCGCATCAGATCCAGAATGGCGGAATTGCATTGGCTGCCCTGCGTGCATTGGACATGGGTGAAGCGGCTTGCGAAGCCGCCCTGACCGACGCCGATTGGCCGGCTCGATTGCAACGCCTGCGTCATGGGCCTTTGGTTCAGGCTGCTGGCAATGCAGAAGTTTGGCTTGATGGTGGGCACAATGGCGCTGCCGGAATGGCGCTGGCCGAGGCTTTGACACGATTACCCGAACGCCCGTTGCACCTGATTTGCGGTATGCTGAACACTAAGGATGTGGGCGGATATATGCGCCCGCTGGCACCGCTGGTTAAGACATTGCACGCAATTCCTGTGCCCGATGAGGTCGCCACCCTTTCAGCCACAGACACGCGCAAAGCGGCGCAAAATGTGGGCATGACTGCATTCGAGGCCGGCTCGACCGACGCGGCGCTTGGCGAAATTGTCAGAAAATCCCCAAATGCTCGCATCTTGATTTGTGGGTCGCTCTATCTGGCTGGCCATGTATTGCGTCACAACAGCTAGCCAAGCCGCACTTGGTTTATTGCCCCCATTCGGCGCTTTGCATTTCGATTAAACGGCTTGCCGTTCGTTCAAATTCAAATGTTCCCTCACCTTCGACATATAGACGGTCGGGCCGATCAGCGGCGCTGACGATCAGACGCACGCGGGCCTCGTAAAGGGCATCAATCAGGGTGACAAAGCGTTTTGCCTCGTTGAAATTTGATCGCGACAGGCTGGGCACATCTTCCAGAATAAGTACTCGGACGGCTTCTGCGACAGCCAGATAATCGGCTGCTCCAAGCGGTTGTCCGCAAAGTTGCCAGAAAGGAACCCGCGCGACGCCATTGTGATATTCCGGCAAAAGAACTTGGCGCCCTTTGACAGTCAGCGTCAGGGGCGAACCCTGATTTTCGGTCAGCTCAGACCACAGATTATCAATTGATGCCTTTGCAGCAGCGTTTGCGGGTGTGAAATATACCGGTGAAGTGGCCAGTTTATCCAGTCGGTAATCGGAATCCGCTGCCAGATGGTGTACCAGCATTTTGTCCTTAATCTGCTCGATAAACGGCAAAAACAGTGCTCTGTTCAATCCGTCTTTATAAAGATCGTCCGGTGGCCGATTTGATGTTGTCACGATGACCACACCTGCGTCCATCAACATTTCAAACAGACGTCCGACGATCATTGCGTCGGTGATGTCTGATATTTGCATTTCATCAAACGCCAACAGGCGAACCTGTTCCGCTACTTTGTCGGCGACCGGTTTTAGCGCATCGTCAACGCCTTGTTTGCGGGCCTCATGCATGCTGGCGTGGATTTCCTGCATGAATGCGTGAAAATGAACCCGCCGACTGGGTGCCTCGACCGTTTGGACAAACATGTCCATCAACATTGATTTGCCGCGCCCGACGCCCCCCCACAGGTAAAGCCCGGGAACCTGCGCGTCTGGCTTGCCAAAAAGCCCGCGCAGCCCGCGGCGCGGCGTTCGCGTTAGCGCCACACGGATCGTTTCAAGGTGTGGTAAGACTGCCAACTGCGCCGGGTCCGCCGTTAACATTCCATCCTTCACTGCGCGATCATATCTGTCTTGTAAATTCTCTGCCATCGTCCTCAGATAATCTGCCCGGGCGGATAAGAAAAGACGATGTGTCCCGGTGCGATTTGCGAATTGACGCCAGTGGCGTTTTCACACAGGTTCGCGCCACACTCAAAGGACCACATGATGCGATCTCATAGCACACTATTTACCCCGGTTCTGATCGTTTGTTGTCTTATCATTATTGTTAGTTTCGCTGTGCGCGCCTCTTTTGGTGTGTTCCAAATTCCAATTGCTGCGGAATTTGGCTGGCTGCGCGCAGAATTTTCGCTCGCGATCGCGATTCAGAACCTTGCGTGGGGCTTTGGCCAACCGATTTTCGGCGCGATCGCCGAGAAAATCGGCGACCGAAAAGCGATTTTCATGGGTGCCGTGGTTTATGCTGTGGGCCTTGTTCTAAGCTCTTATGCCGTCACGCCGGGGCAGCTCCAGTTTTTGGAGATATTTGTGGGTTTTGGCGTCGCTGGCACCGGTTTTGGCGTCATCCTGGCGGTTGTCGGGCGTGCCAGCTCTGATGCAAATCGTTCGATGTCTATGGCGATCGTCACCGCCGCCGGATCGACAGGTCAGGTATTTGGGCCACCAATAGCCGCCTGGTTGCTTAGCTTTTTGCCTTGGAGTTCAGTATTTCTGATCTTTGGGGCGGCTATTCTTTTGACCCTACTGACACTGCCGTTCATGCGCTCGCCCCAGGTGGCGTCAAAGGACCAGATCGAGAAATCCATGGGCGAGATTTTGATCCGGGCTTTCAAGGACCCAAGCTTTGCGCTGATTTTCCTTGGGTTCTTTTCGTGTGGATACCAGCTGGCATTCGTCACGGCGCATTTTCCGGCGATGGTGACAGAAATGTGCGGCGCGATTGATCCAACAGGCACATTGGCGTCGCTGGGCGTCAATTCAACCTCTGCGCTGGGGGCTGTGGCAATTTCAATGATTGGGCTTGCCAATATTATCGGCACCCTTACGGCCGGGTATCTGGGCAAGCGATATTCCAAGAAATACCTGTTGGCAGGTGTTTATGCAGGGCGCGCGATTATCGCGGCGGTATTCATAATGCTGCCAATTACCCCGGTAACTGTGGTGGTCTTTTCGTTTGCGATGGGCCTTTTGTTTTTGGCCAGCGTTCCGCTTACATCAGGCCTTATCGCCCATATTTATGGCTTGCGCTATATGGGGACGCTTTATGGCATCGTGTTTATGTCGCACCAGATTGGCAGTTTTCTGGGCGTTTGGCTGGGTGGGCGGCTGTACGATATTTACGGAACTTATACAGCTGTTTGGTGGGTTGGCGTCGGAGTTGGCGCTTTTTCGGCCATCGTTCACTTGCCGGTCCGCGAGCAACCGCTGAAAGCTCGGACGGCTGCCTAGGCCATTGTGTTATTGACGCCGCGCCATCCGCTCCTTACCCATGTCTGACCCGTTCGGAGACCAAATATGCGCCCTGTAAACCAAGCCCTGATCGTTATCGACGTGCAGAATGATTTCTGCCCCGGCGGTGGACTTGCCGTTGAAGACGGTGCCGCGATCATTCCCGGTATCAATGCGCTGATGGATGAATTTTCCACGGTGGTTCTGACGCAGGACTGGCATCCGGCCAACCATTCCTCATTTGCCGACAACCAACCGGGCAAGGCACCCTATGAGATGATTGATATGCCCTATGGGCAGCAGATAATGTGGCCTGCCCATTGTGTGCAGGGAAGCCCGGGCGCCCGGTTTCACGATGATTTGCGCACCGACCCGGCAAGCATGATTATTCGCAAAGGAATGCGCACTGAAATTGACAGTTATTCGGGTTTTTTTGAAAATGACCACGAAACGGCGACCGGGCTTGATGGGTATCTGAGAAATCTGGGCGTCGACACGCTGACGATGGTTGGGTTGGCTACTGATTTTTGTGTCAACTTCACAGCTGTGGATGCCGCCGGTCTTGGCTATCAGGTCCATGTGGTCGAGCGGTTGTGCCGTGCGATCGACCTTGACGGATCGCTTGCCGCCGCGCGTGCTGGAATGCAAACTGCAGGCGTGAAACTGGAGAGTTAAATTGGTCGATATTGCCGCTCGTGTCTATAACCACAAATGGAAGATCGACCCGATCGTCCGTTCGCTGATTGATACAGATTTTTATAAACTTCTGATGTGCCAGTCTGTGTTTCGCAACAAGCCGGATGCACAGGTTACCTTTTCGCTTATCAACCGATCCAAAACGATCAAAATCGCGGAACTGATTGACGAAGGTGAGCTGCGTGAGCAGCTTGATCATGTGCGCACCCTGTCGCTGTCACGCGGTGAAAGCACTTGGTTGCGCGGCAACACATTCTATGGCCGGCGCCAGATGTTCAGCCCGGATTTCATGGAATGGTTCGAAAACCTGCGCTTGCCGCCCTATCATCTGGAAAAACGCGATGGCCAATATGAATTGACCTTCGAGGGCAGTTGGCCCGAGGTGATGATGTGGGAAATTCCCGCGCTGGCAGTGTTGATGGAGCTGCGCGGTCGGGCCGTTTTGGGTGAAATGGGTCGGTTTGAATTGCAGGTGCTTTATGCGCGCGCCATGACCAAGCTGTGGCAAAAAATCGAGACCCTGCGCGGTGTGGACGATCTGCGTATCGCCGATTTTGGCACCCGCCGGCGTCATTCATTTTTGTGGCAGAACTGGTGTGTTCAGGCGATGATGGAAGGGTTGGGTGAAAAGTTCGTTGGCACTTCAAATTGCCTGATTGCCATGCGTCAGGATATCGAGGCCATCGGCACCAATGCGCATGAACTGCCGATGGTATATTCGGCACTGGCCGATACCGATGATGAACTAAGCGAGGCACCCTATCAGGTGCTTGCCGATTGGCATGAAGAACATGACGGCAACCTTCGGATCATGTTGCCTGATACATATGGCACAAAGGGTTTTTTGGAAAACGCGCCGGACTGGCTGGTGGGTTGGACCGGAATTCGTATTGATAGCGGCGACCCGGCGACAGGGGCCAATATCGCTATAGACTGGTGGAAATCCCGCGGCGAGGATCCGACGAAAAAGCTGATAATTTTTTCGGATGGGCTGGATGTAGATAAAATCGTGGAATTACAAAAACAGTTTGTCGGCAAGGCGAATATTTCCTTTGGTTGGGGCACCTTGCTGACCAATGATTTCCGCGGGCTGACTGAAAATGATGCACTGGCGCCATTCTCGTTGGTTTGCAAAGCGATTAGCGTAAATGGTCGCCCGACAGTCAAGCTTTCTGATAACCCCAATAAGGCAATGGGTCCGGCAGATCAGATCAAGCGCTATAAACGGGTATTCGGTGTTGGCGTGCAAGAAACCCAAGAAGTCGTTGTCTGAGAACGGAAATTTTCCAGAAGCAAAAGTGCGGCTTGTTGCCCGAGAGATCACAACACTTGCGAATTTGCTTGACTATTGGCTCGATCAGGCACAAATGAGCGTCATCTGATCGACCTTCTGCCGCGTGAGCAGACCGGACCTTGATCTTTCAAGGTGACCGCAGGTCGACGGATACATTCAGTTTCCCACATCACGCAGGGGCTGTCGCAAATGCGGTCAGCGGGCAATTCGGTCCATTTCCGGCATTTTTGCGAAACCCTCGAATGCAGCTTGCTCAATTGGGCAGTGCTGTCGAACTAGTTATGCGGAAATTTACCGCTGAAAGGAAAAATCCGAATGGATTTTGAAATGCTGGGGCTTTCGCCCCGCCTTGTGACCATTCTTGCCGAACAAGGTATTACCAAGCCGACGCCAATTCAGACGCAGGCCATGCCACATGCAATGAACGGACGTGACGTGATGGGCCTTGCCCAGACAGGCACAGGAAAAACCGCCGCCTTCGGGTTGCCGCTGATCCACATTTTGATGTCACAGGGCACCAAGCCTGCGCCCAAATCTGTCCGCGGTCTGATTTTGGCACCGACCCGAGAGTTGGCCAAGCAGATCACTGACAATTTGCATGCTTATACCAAAGGCACCCACCTGAAAGTCGGGTTGGTTGTCGGTGGGGTTTCAATCAATGCACAAATCAAGCGGCTGGAACGCGGGCTTGACCTGCTGGTCGCGACACCGGGCCGATTGATCGACCTTTTGGATCGCCGGTCGGTTACACTTGGCGATACAAATTTTCTGGTGCTTGATGAAGCTGACCAAATGCTTGATCTGGGCTTTATCCATGCTCTTCGCCGGATTGCGCCGCTGTTGTCATCTGATCGACAGACGATGCTGTTTTCGGCCACCATGCCAAAACAGATGGCAGAACTGTCCAGCGCTTACTTGACGGATCCGGTTCGGGTTGAAGTTTCCCGCTCGGGTAAAGTTGCAGACAAAGTTAGCCAGTCTGTCCATTTTGTGGCGCAGTCTGACAAGTTTGCACTACTTACCAGTCTTCTGGATCTGCACCGTGACGAGCTGGCGCTGGTATTTTCACGCACCAAACACGGTGCCGAAAAAATGAAAAAGAACCTTGTTGCCCGCGGATTTGCGGCTGATTCCATCCACGGTAACAAAAGCCAGAACCAGCGCGACAGGGCGATCAAGGCCTTTCGCGAAGGAAGCAACCGCGTTCTGGTTGCTACGGATGTTGCCGCGCGCGGTATCGACATTCCGGGTGTGCGCTATGTCTACAATTACGATCTGCCGAATGTGTCTGAAAACTATGTCCACCGGATCGGGCGCACCGCCCGCGCCGATGCCGAGGGCACAGCGATTGCTTTTTGCTCGCCCGAAGAAATGTCGGATCTGCGCGGCATTGAAAAGCTGATGAAGACTGACATCACCGTCGCCGGTGGCGTGCCTTGGTCCAGAGAAGAAATTCCACCCAAAAAGGGGCGGGGAAAATCTGGTGGCCAGAAGCGGCCGGGTCAGGGCGCGCGTCGTCCACGTCGCGGCAATCGGTCTCGTAAAGCGGCCTGAACGTCGCGGCCCAATCGTGCGCTAGTCGTCGCCCTTAACCCTGCCGCGCAGTGTTTTAACTGTGCCGCGCCGGGTTTTGGCGTCAAGGCGGCGCCGTTTGCTGCCCAGTGTTGGTCTGGTTGCCACCCGTCGTTTATTGCGCTTGGTGGCTGCCAGAATCAAATCGGCCAATCGCGCGCGAACAATTTCCCGGTTGCGCGCCTGTGATCGGGTTTCGTCGCAATAAAGAACAACTGCCCCGTCTTTGGTCCAGCGTCGCCCTGCATTGCGCTTGAGCGCGGCCTTCACCCAGCCGGGCAGGTTGGGCGAGCGTTCAGCCTCGAACCGCAGCTCAACCGCGGTTGAAACCTTGTTCACATTCTGACCGCCCGGACCGGATGCGCGCACGAATTGCTCGCTTAGCTCCCAGTCTTCGATTGTGATTTCATCGGTAATCTTCAACATGCAGACCGTCCCGGCGACATTCGCGTATTAGTAGCCATATGACCCGAAAAGAGGTGTTTGGCAAAATTGAAAGGGCCGCCAAAGATTGACGACCCTTCCGAGATCTTCCGAAGATGGGCCAGTTAGGTAAGCCCAATCAGAGTATGCTTTGCCCTCAGGGGCGCGTTCCTCTGACTGTCCCGACACCTCTCTCCAATATCACTCTAGACACTGGACCACCTCCTTTCGATTGATAAAGTTGGTGGTAGCTTGGCACAGATCTGGTGTTTGTCAAAAGGTTTTACGCTACCTGTGCCCCAAATCGCCTGACTAAGAGGCGAAATGGTATCAATGCGAGCGTTGCTAGGACCAGTTTGACAGACCAGTCTGCCACTGCGAGCGACACCCAAAGCGGTGCTTCCGGCCCGCTGCCCAGTAGCGGAAGAACTTCGCCCGCCCAACCAACGTCATTCGCCGGCTCGATAAAGGAAAGTGACGCGGAAAATGCGATGGAAAAGAATAGGATAGTATCTAGCGACGAACCCACCAGCGTGCTGGCCAAAGGGGCTCGCCACCACAACCCGCCACGCAGGCGATCAAAGATTGCAACGTCCAGCATCTGGGCGATCAGGAACGCCGTGCCCGACCCGATCGCAATGCGCCATGTCACCAGTGGCCCAAATTCGCCGCTAATTTGTGTGCCGATCAGGGAACAGGCGATGCCTACCAAAAAACCGATGAAAACGACGCGACGCGCGGTTGCGGCGCCGTAAATGCGGTTCACAACATCAGTCACCAGAAAGGCAATCGGGTAGGTGAACGCGCCATAGGTAAGCCATTGGCCGAAAAGAAATTGCACAAGAATATTCGAAGCCACAACAACGGTGGCCATGGCTAGGATGCCGGGAAGGATGCGTGTCATATCTGATTTCCGTTTTGACAAGGTAGCGGAGACTTGGCCCCGGACCACCCGAGACAGCGCGTGCTAACGTTTTCAACGACCGATTTCAAGTCATTCGGGAATGCGATACTCGACAAACTCGGTTCGTTGAAACGCCCGGTAATTGTCGTCGGAAATCATCGTAAGACGGATGTCACCCGTGCTGTCACGCCAAACAGCGATACCTTCAAGGTTGTCATGGCGCCCGGTGCTGGATTCCAGCAATATCTCGCCGGATGTTGGATCAGAGATATCAAAACGCCGCACACGTGTCTGGAAACCAAATATCCCGTTCAGGTGCCGCTCGAGCAAATAGAACTTTCCGTCCGGGCCAAAATCACCGCCTACAGGCAGGTAGGGGCTTATGCGTGGGATCGAAAACGGCTGGTCCCATTTGCCGTCCTTGAACCGGTAGACCGGAAATGGGCGCGTCACGACGCCAGAGCGTTCAGGAAGGGTGAACAGATCGCCGTTTGCGTCAATTGCCAGCACTTCCAGCGACGAGTTGTTCTGCATTTCTTTAAAGTCAGGATGCTGCCCGATCCGGGCGGCATTTCCACCCGCTTCATCATAGCGCCAAACCCGGTGCTCGCCCTCAAACGAAATAAATATGGCACCGCTCTTGGCCACCGCCAACCCTTCGCCGTCATCCCAGACGCCGAGCAGTTGTTTGCCTTTCGTGTCAAGCAATTCGACCTGAGAAAAGTCTTGGACCGATGTGATTTCAGTGGAGCTACGGTCGCGTTCCAGAACCCCTGTTACAAGATACCCGCCGTCGCTGACGGTGATAAATTCGCGCCCATCCGCTGTGATTTCAAGGCCGGAGTAGCCGCCAAACCCCGGTGTGTTCAAAGTCCAGGTATAGCTACCGACATACACCGCCCGTCCCGGTGCCTCTGCATGAGAGATCACCGCAGCCGCAGCGATTGCTGCCGAAATTATTGCGAGGATAAAACGGTTTTGCATTGCGAAGGCAGGCCGGCCAAAGTCAGGGGAGGGCGTGGTTTACGGGGCGTGTTATTTGGCGGTGGCGGGTTCAGGATATCATGCACCCATTTTTCAGCATCCGCACAGCCATCACCGGGCGGCGGGGGTGCCTGATTTACGCAGCCCTTGGCACCGCGTGGGCAGGCAAGGCGCACGTGGAAATGATAGTGGTGACCCCACCACGGGCGGATCTTATTCAGCCACTGACGGTCGCCTTTTTCGTCTTTGCACATCTGCACCTTAGCACCGGGGAACACGAATATGCGTGCGACTGCCCGGTCCTTGGCAGCGGCCTTTAGAATGGCCTGATGTTGCGGCGTCCATTTGTCGTTTACATAGGCCCCATTGGCGCGGCGCATGGAAATGGATGACAGGTTTTCGCGGGCACTGCGGCTTAGGTTCAAACGATCCGGCGGCAGCATCCAGAAATCAGTATCTAACCCCAGTTGGTGGCTTGCATGACCCGTCAGCATTGGCCCGCCGCGTGGTTGTGCAATGTCGCCAACATATAGCCCGGCCCAACCTTTTTGGCGCGCCGCTTTTTTGGACAAGTCGCTTGATGAACGCAATCATTTCAGGGTGGCCCCAGTTGCGGTTGCGACTAAGGCGCATTGCCTGCCACGTCGGCCCGCTTTCCGGTAGTTGCTCGGCACCGGCAAGGCACCCTTTGGCATAGCTGCCATGGGCCGCAGCAGATTGCGTCGAGGCCTGTTTCATCGCGCCAAACAGTTCTTTGGCGGGTGTTTGTGCGCGGGCAGGCGCTGCCATTGCGAAGCAAAAACAAACTAAAAGGAAAAAACGGGCCATCATCATATTTCCTCGGGATCGGGTTTGACCCAGATTAACAGGAAAAGGCCGATTAGAAAAAGACCTATCAGCGGGGTTACGCCCAATTGTTGACTGCCCGTCAGGTAGGTGACCGTGCCGATCAGCAACGGCGCAATGAAAGATGTGGCCTTGCCGGACAAAGCGTATAGGCCGAACGCCTCGGTCATTCTGTCGGGGTTTGCTTGTCGCACCATCATCGTGCGGCTGGCCGATTGCAACGCGCCGCCCGCTGCACCGATCAAAGCGCCGACGATATAAAATGCGATGTCAGGTAATGCACTGTCAGCGCCTACTGCTATTCCTAAAACCGTATCGCGCGAGATAAAGACAATCGAAACAGAAACCAGAAGCAGCAGCAAAACACAGATGATTATCACAGGTTTGGGGCCATAGGCGCTATCAGCGCGCCCGCCAAGCCAGGCAAAGACGGCCCCGTTGATGATCGCCAGAATTCCGAAAACCGCGGTGTCCACAACGTCCCATTCCAACACACCAGCCGCATAGATGCCGCCAAAGACGTAGATGCCGTTCAGCGCGTCGCGATAGAACATCGACGAACCCAGATAGGCAAAAAGGCTGGGGGATTGTGGCAGACCCGTTATCGTTGTTTTCAAGCCAGCCAGCGCCAGACGGATGGCACCCGACGAAGGTTTCGCTGTCTTTGGGTCGCGAACGAACAAAAAGAATGGGATCATGAAAACTGCATACCAGATCGCCGCCAATGGCCCGACCGCACGGGTGCCTTCGCGCAGGCTGGCGTCCAGACCAAACAACGGGTCGATTCCGATCCGGGTTTTACCGGTTTCAACGTTCTCGGCAAACAGCAGCAGCATCACGACCAGTGTCACCAACCCGCCGACATAGCCAAATGCCCAGCCATTTCCGGAAATGCGGCCAATTTCCTCGCGGGATCCAAGGTCGGGCAGCATTGAGTTGGTGAAAATTGTGGCAAATTCCATTCCAATCAGGCCGATAGCAAAGCTGATCAATATCAGTGTCAGATTAAAGCTAACCGGCGAGGCCCACCAAAGGCCAAAAGCGCCGACGAAATAAAGTAGCGAAAAGAACCAGATCCAGCGCAGGCGATTGCCCGAGGTGTCCGCCATCGCGCCAAATATTGGCGCACAAACTGCGATCAGGATGCCTGCCGCGCCGATGCCAAACCCCCAGGCCGTTTGCGCAGTGGTGCCATCGCCCAGCAATTCCGTGATGTAGGGGCCGAAAATGAATGTCAGAAGTAACGTGTTGTATGGTTGGCTTGCCCAGTCAAAAAAGAACCAGCCCCAAATCCGTTTCTTGTTTGAAATCATCGTTGTTTTTTCCACGCTGCCCGGATGGGGGATTGAACAGCGAATGAAAGGGCTCTGCAACTCAAACTTTTCTGACGTGGACTTGCCATGACGGGGCGCGGCGCATAGGTATTTGCAACCCAATAGAACGGACCCCAGCAATGACATCAATTCTGCAAATTTTGGCACTGATCCTGGATTTTGCCTGGTTCATCATAATTGCACACATCATCATGAGTTGGCTGATTAACTTTCAGGTCCTCAACCTGCATCAGCCGATTGTTGCGCAGCTGTGGCATGGTCTGAACCGCCTGCTTGAACCACTATATGGCCCGATCCGCCGACTTTTGCCGAGTATGGGGGGGCTGGATCTGGCGCCGCTGGTTGCAATCATCGGGATTATCGCCATGCGCGATATTGTCATTCCAAATGCGCTTCGGTCCCTTGCGGGATATTAAAGCCCGGTTTTGTCAGAATGGCCGGTTTGCCCGGCGATGATGCGCCGCAGGCCCTTGTTCACCGATTCTGCATGTGAAATTGTCAGCCTAACAAGAGCAGTTTGAACGAGATCTGACAGGCCCATGTCCGCGGCATCTGAACTACTATCTTCAACTTTTGGATTTGACGCCTACCGCCCCGGTCAGGCGGATATAATTGATGCGGTTGTGGCCAATAAGAACACACTGGCCATCATGCCGACCGGTGGTGGCAAGTCGCTTTGTTTCCAACTTCCGGCTTTGGTGCGCGACGGGGTGACTGTGGTAATCTCTCCGCTGATCGCCCTGATGCGCGATCAGGTGCGCGCGTTGCAGGCGGCGGGGGTTGTGGCTGGGGCGTTAACCTCTGGCAACACCGAGGAAGAAACCAACGCCGTATTTCAGGCGCTGGACGCAGGCACATTGAAATTGCTGTATATGGCACCCGAACGGTTGGCATCTGGTGGAACATTGGCGCTGTTGCGACGCGCAAAAACCACATTGATTGCGGTGGACGAAGCGCATTGCGTTTCCCAATGGGGCCATGATTTCCGCCCGGATTATCTGCGTATTGGTGATCTGCGCCGCGCGCTGAATGTGCCATTGGCTGCGTTCACTGCCACTGCGGACGAGGAAACCCGTACCGAAATCGTCGAGCGATTGTTTGATGGCGGGGCGCCGGAAATCTTTCTGCACGGGTTTGATCGCCCCAACATCCACCTGGCATTTGCAGCCAAAGATGGACCGCGACGCCAGATCCTTGAATTTGCGGCGGCGCGAAAGGGTCAGGCTGGCATTGTCTATTGTGGCACCCGCGCCAAGACCGAAACACTTTCCGGCGCTCTGCGTGAAGCCGGGCACATGGCTTGTCATTATCATGGCGGGATGGAAGCTGGTGAACGTCGCCATGTCGAAACCCGTTTTCAGCGCGAGGATGGCTTGATCGTTGTGGCCACGGTGGCCTTTGGAATGGGGGTCGATAAACCTGATATCAGATGGGTCGCCCATGCAGACCTGCCAAAATCGATCGAGGCCTATTATCAGGAAATTGGCCGTTCCGGGCGCGATGGTGCGCCGGCCGAAACGCTGACGCTTTTTGGTGCGGATGACATTCGTTTTCGCCGGGGGCAAATCGACGAAGGTTTGGCACCGCCCGAGCGGCGCATGGCCGACCATGGGCGTCTGAACGCACTGTTGGGATTGGCCGATGCGCTGGGCTGTCGCCGTCAACAACTGTTGGCGTATTTTGGTGAGCAATCTGAACCATGCGGCAATTGCGACCTGTGTGAAACACCGCCTGAAATTATCGACGGGACGGTGGCCGTGCGCAAAGCTCTGTCGGCCATCCTGCGCACCGATGAATATTTTGGTGCTGGCCATCTGATTGATATTCTGACCGGCAACGAAACCGACAAGGTGCGTCAGCGCGGGCATGACAACCTGCCGACATTCGGGATCGGGAAAGAATTCGAGCGGCGTCAATGGCAAGCGATTTTTCGGCAAATGATGGGGCGAGATTTGATCCGTCCTGATCCGGCCCGCCATGGGGCGCTTCGTATGACAGAAATTGCCCGCCCGATCCTGCGGGGCGAGGCAGAGATCCAGTTGCGCAAGGAAACATTTTCACGCAAATCGGCGCGACCTGCCGCCAAATCGCTGGTATCCGAGGAAGACGCCCCGTTATTATCCGCTTTGAAGGCAAAACGCCGCGAACTGGCCGAGGCCGCGCGGGCCCCGGCCTATGTCATTTTTAATGACCGGACATTGATCGAAATGGCTGAGAAGCGTCCAGCTGATTTGGATCAAATGGCTGGAATTGGTGGGGTTGGTGTAAAGAAACTGGATAGTTTCGGTGAGATTTTTCTGCAGGTAATCTCTGGCGAAGCAGTAGACGAGCTGCACCCATCACGCAAAAAGCTGGCAGGGCGCAGCGAAGGCGCGCTGTTTGACCGGTTGCTGGAAGCTCAGGCAGAATTGGCGCGTGGTATCGGTGGAACCGACAAACAGATGTCGTGTTCTGCTTCGCTTTTGGCGCGGGTTGCCAGTGTGAAACCATCTGATCTGGGAAGCCTTACGCGGCTGCTGGGTGAACGGCGCGCCGACCGTTTTGGCCGGGCGTTTTTGCAAGTGCTGAAAGATAGCTGAGTCTTTCGCTGACCTTTGTCGATACGACCAGCTTATTGCGCCGTTGAAGTGGCTGTGTCGGTTGGGAATACAGGCTGGGTGTTGGGGGGTGTCTCTTTTTCAATACGCTCGAAGATCGCAGCTTTTCGAAGCGGTTTTGTAAGGTAATGATCAAGGCCGGCCGCCAAAATTTCGGCGTCATCCCCATCCATCGCGTGGGCCGTCAAGGCAACAATTGTCGTGTGTTTTCGCCCGAGTTCAGCCTCTAGCTTGCGAATTTCAATCGTTGCCTCTTTGCCATCCATTTGCGGCATTGAAATATCCATGAAAACCAGATCAGGCTGCAATTCTTGCCATTTTTCAACAGCCTCGATCCCATTTTCTGCAAACTCAAGTTCGATGTTAAGGGCCTTGACGAGTTTACTGAAGACAAGACGGTTCGTCTTATTATCTTCGGCCGCCAGAATTCGCATTTTTTGGGGCTGGGTTTGCTCCGGCGGGCTTTGCACGGGCTGGTTTGGCACCGGGGGCGGCAGCCTTGTGGGTTCAGGCAGCGCATTCAGTTCCCTAAGGAAAGACTTGCGTGATACGGGGCGTTGAAGTTGGCGGGCAGGGCGCCCGATATCGGGCAATTCATCTTGTTTGCCCGATTGCATCAGGAAAACCGGAACGGATGCGGCAGTATCGGTAGCAATAGCCAGCCCGGCGGTTCGTTTAATGGGGCTATCGCCGCCATCGACAACCAGAACATCGCCGGTTTCAAGTTGTTCAACTGCGATGTCCGCGCCGGTGTCATGGTGCAAGTATTGCAGATCAAGTTGTGACAACTGATTGCAGAAAATATCAGCAGCTGGGTTTTTCCCATCAATAAGAACGATCCGTTTCACCCATTCCGGCATTGTTTCGGGTTTCGGGATGGCCCCCGTCGTAGAATTTAATGTTACGTAGAACCCAAAGCTCGCGCCTTTACCGGGTTCACTTTCGGCCCAGATTTCACCGCCCATAAGATCGATCAATTGCCGGGTAATTGCCAGGCCAAGACCGGTGCCTTCGAACTTTCGGTTCTTTTCATCTTCGACCTGATTAAACTCGCCAAATATATGGTCGATCATATTTTCAGGAATGCCAATTCCCGTGTCTTCGACGGTGACATGCAGGCGGAAGGCACCACTTTCCCCTTCCGGCACGCCGACCAGCCGGATTAACACGTGCCCTTGGGTTGTGAACTTGACGGCATTGCCAACCAGATTGGTTAACACTTGCCTGATACGGCCGGGATCGCCAATAAACTGGGTTGGCAGAAACATGTCATAGTCCACTATAAGCTCTAGGTTCTTTTCAAGAACCGTCGGCTGAAGCAGCATCACAACATCGTGGACGCAACGCTCTAGATCAAATTCTTCGCTGTGCAGGACAAGTTTTTCGGCCTCTATTTTGGAGAAATCCAAAACATCGTTGATTAAGCCAAGCAGAGCTTCGCCAGATGACTTTATCGTCTCAACAAACAGGGTCTGTTCTTCGGATAATTCGGTGTCGGTCAGCAGGTCTGCCATTCCGACAACACCATTCATTGGGGTCCTTAGCTCATGGCTCATTTTCGCCAGAAAGCTGGACTTTGCGCGATTGGCTGCCTCGGCCTTGCTGCGTGCTTGCGTTAGCTGTTTTTCACGACGAATCGTGTCAGTGATATTCAGGGCCAGTGATACCGTGTCGCCATTTTCAGCGCGCCGATCCACTAGTTTAATAAACAGGCCGTTCCAAAGTTTCAGCGTGCGTTGGCCCAGTTCGCCAGAGGTCCAGCGTTGCTGCATTTCCTGACACCACAACTGGGGGTCTTGTGCGCCGATATCTACGATGCCCTCCTGGGCCAGGATTTGTGAGATTTCTGAATATGTGATGCCCGGTGCGACGCATTCCATTCCGTCAAAAACCGACAAGTAGGCAGAATTCGCCGCGACAAGCACGCTGGCTGCATCAAAAACGGCAAAACCATCCTGAATGGTTTCAACGGAATCCCACAATCGGCGTTCGGCAATCTCCACTTCGTGGTTGGCGCGTGCCAGATCGGTAAGGGCCTGCGAATTTTGTCCGCGCAGTTCCTCGGCCACGTGGCGGACAACTTCGACTTCTTCGCGCTTTTCAACAACTTCATCAGACAGCGCCATCGCGTGCTCTGACAGTCNGGCGTTTGCGGCAAATAGTTCAGACTGTTTTAGTTCCAACAACCGTTCGGCCGCCAATCGCGCCCGACGCTCTTTTGAAACTGCTTGTGCAACGTCCATCCCGGGGCTCCGATCCTGCCAGCGGGAACGTCCCGACTCGCGTTGCCAAAATTAGCAGGATCAGAGTGAACAGGGTCTTAACCGGCGCGCACCATTGGCCCGGCCCGAACCGATTAGATAAGGGTTTTCAAGACGCTCCGGTCAAAAATGCGCCATGACTACCGTTCAATTGCCAGAGCGATACCTTGCCCGCCGCCAATGCACATCGTGATCAGGGCGCGTTTNCCACCAATACGTTCAAGCTCATAAAGTGCTTTGACCGTTATGATTGCACCCGTGGCGCCAACCGGATGGCCAAGCGCAATTGCGCCGCCATTCGGGTTCACCTTGGCTGGGTCCAGCCCAAGTTCCTGCGTCACAGCCAATGCTTGCGCCGCAAATGCTTCGTTGGATTCGATCACATCAAAATCATCCGGACCCAAGCCAGTTTTTTCAAATAGTTTGCGCACGGCCGGAACGGGACCGATGCCCATAACTTCGGGGCGCACACCGGCATGGGCATAGCCAATGATACGGGCCAGCGGCTTTAGCCCGGCATTGGCCGCAGCATCTGCACGGGCCAGCACAATTGCACCGGCACCGTCATTGATGCCGCTGGCATTGCCAGCAGTAACAGTGCCGTCTTTCTGAAATGCGCTCCGCAAGCCGGCAAGGGCCTCGGCGGTGGTATTTTTGGGATGCTCGTCGACTTCAAAAGATACAGTTTCGCGACGCACCTTTATATCGACCGGCACGATCTGATCTGCAAATCGCCCCTCGCTGATGGCCGTCGCGGCGCGTTGCTGACTTTGCAATGCAAAGTCGTCCTGTGCCTGACGGGTAATGCCATGTTCTGATGCAACGTTTTCTGCCGTTATGCCCATATGGCCGGTGCCAAACGGGCAGTTTAAAGCGCCAAGCATCATGTCCATGCCTGATACATCGCCCATCTTTTGCCCCCAACGAGCAGCAGGAAGGATATAGGGCGAGCGGCTCATGTTTTCAGCGCCACCGGCCAGCGCAAAATCGCAATCCCCCAACAACAGAGACTGATATGCCGACACAATCGCCTGCACACCGGACCCACATAACCGGTTCACATTCATTGCCGGAACACTGTCGGGCACGCCCGCATCCATCGCGGCGACCCGGCTAAGATACATGTCGCGCGGTTCGGTGTTGATGACATGGCCAAACGCCACATGCCCGATCTGATCCGGTGCAACACCGGCGCGTTCCATAGCACTGCGCGCAGCCGTTGCACCCAGTGTCGTTGGTGGTATTGCCGCCAATGCGCCGCCAAATGTGCCGATGGCCGTGCGGGCACCGCCGAGTATTACTATTTCAGTCATGAAAAATCTCCTGTTGTTGCCAGCACAATAACCTGCCGGTGTTGTTTGCGCCAGATGGCCTCAGGCCGTGGGCCGAACTATTTCAATTAGGGTTATTTCCGGTGGTTGCCCGATCCGCATCGGCAGCCCGGAAAAACCGATCCCGCCCGAAACGATCAAATGGCGGCCTTCGTCTTGTTTGTGTCCATATGCGTAGCGTCCCCCAAACCGTGACGGCGTCATTGGGCGCCAGCCAAATAGGTTCAATTGACCGCCATGTGTGTGGCCACTGATCTGCAGTTTTGCGCGCCTATCGCCATTGGCGAAATAATCTGGTTCATGCGCCAAAAGGATCGCATCGGCACCTTCAGGCACCTGTGCAAACGCTTCGTCCGGGCGATGCAATCCATTTTTCCAGTCTTTGCGTGTCGGCTGTTGGCTATCAAAACCAACCAGCCAGAAGGTTTGGGTTGAATGTTTCAGGCGAACGGCGCTGTTTCGCAGCAAGCTGATGTCAGTGTCGGAAAACGCCTCGATGACGGAGTTACGTTCAAATTTTGTGCGATGTGCAAGGGTGCAATCTTGCCAGTCATGGTTCCCTAGGATCGCGAAGATCCCTAGCTTGGCGCGAAGCTCCGTCAGGGATTGCACAATTCGGTGCGCCGGTTCCGCCCGCCCCGGCATGCTCTGCCCGGCAAGAAAATCACCGGCCAGCACGACCAGATCAGCATCCAGCCCGTTCACAAGCTCGACAATTTTGTTAAGCCTGCCAAGGGATGTCCATGGCGCGGACACATGAAGGTCCGCAATAACTGCAATAGACAAATCCGGGCCTTGCCAGGATTGCAATTGTGGCCGGTGTGTCATGACGCGTGGTCGGCTACTAAAGGTTATCAGCCGGTTGGATCGACGCTGCTGGGCCATCAGGTTTGCGGACTCTCTGGAGCGTGAAAATAGACTCTATTCATAGGATTGCTGATGAGTTTCCGGGAAGAAATCATTTTTGGTTTCACATGCTCCGTTCATCGGACCGCTACTACACTCGAGCGAGTGCAGGTTATCTTTTGGGGGGATCAAGACTTGAGCGCCCGTTTTCGTCAAGTTGCCAAACTTTAGTGCCTTCCACAATCACCACCGACAGGGCATGCCCATAGGCGGCCCCGGTGTCGATATTTACCCGATTTCCATAATGGGTCACGACGTCCACAGGTGTGTGCCCATGCACGATCAGGGCACCATGATCGCGGGTATCTTCGTGAAATTCCCGCCTGATCCACACCAGGTCATCTTCGATCTGCGCGTTAAGGGGAATTCCTGGTCGCACACCCGCATGGACGAATGCGGCGGATCTACTTTGATAAATAGTGTCTAATCCGGCCAGAAATGACTTATGCGCGTCTGGAACAGCAGAAACCGCCGCCTCATGCAAAGCGGTTTCTTCAAGTCCATCGGCATCCAACCCGTAGGAAGCCAGTGTCGTACGCCCGCCGAGCCCTTTGCTTAGCCATTCATGTTTGCTGGATAACAGATGATCACGCCGACTTGGGCGCTCAAGGTAATAGGACATCATACGATCGTGATTGCCCTTCAGAACGACCCACGGCTCACCGCGGGCCAATCCTGTGATCAAATAGTCGAGAACGCCAGCACTATCGGGGCCCCTGTCGACCAGATCGCCGACATGCACCGTGACCGCGTCGCCAGTATTGCGGGCACGGTCATCGGTTATCCAACCGTGAACTTCGTGCAGTTTATCAAGCTGCCCGTGAATATCACCTATGGCATAGACCCGCGGCATGGCGCACTCCTTGCTAATTCACGCCAAATTCCAGCGGACGCACCTGTTCGAACAATCCGGTATTCTTCAATTCCGCCAAAGTAGACACTGGTATTGGCGCATCCAGACTAAGCAAGGCAATTGCATTTTCGCCCTGATCTGACCGCCCCAATGTGAAATTTGCGATATTCACGCCGTGTTCACCCAAAGTCTGCCCAAGCGACCCGATGATGCCGGGAACATCGTTATTGGTCGTATAAAGCATGTGTTCGCCAACCTCGGCGTCAAGAGTGATGCCTTTGATTTGAATGAACCGTGGTTTGCCGTCGCTGAACACTGTCCCGGCAATCGAACGCTCGCGCGATTCAGTCACAACGGTTAACTTGATGTACCCATCAAACACCCCGGATTTTTCCTGCGTCGTGGTAGAGATGTTTACGCCACGCTCTTTGGCAATGACGGGCGCAGAAACCATATTCACATCCGGATTTGCCACCTTCATCAGGCCCGCAACTGCAGCCGCGTTCAGTGCTGCCGTGTTCATAGTCGCGGCATTGCCGTTGTATAGAATGTTGATTGCTTTGACCGGCTCGTCCGTTAACTGGCCAACAAATGTGCCCAAATGCTCGGCCAATTTGATCCACGGGCCCATAACAGTTGCTTCCTCGGCCGTAACAGAGGGCATGTTCAGTGCGTTGGTGACCGCACCTGTTAGCAGATAATCCGACATTTGCTCGGCGACCTGCAAAGCGACGTTTTCCTGCGCTTCTGTGGTCGAGGCACCCAGATGCGGTGTGCAAACAACGTTTGGAAGGTTGAACAAGGGCGAGTCTTTTGCTGGCTCGACCTCAAACACATCAAAGGCTGCGCCTGCGACTTTGCCTGTTTTCAGAGCATCCGCCAAAGCTGCCTCATCAACCAATCCGCCGCGCGCGCAGTTGATGATCCGCACGCCGTCTTTCATTTTGGTGATGGCGTCTGCGTCAATGATCTTACGTGTTTTGTCTGTCAGGGGCACATGCAGCGTAATGAAATCAGCCCGCGCAAACAGTTCGTCCAACTCGACTTTGGTTACGCCAAGTACGGCTGCGCGTTCGTCCGACAAGAAGGGATCGTAGGCGATGACCTTCATTTTTAGCCCGACGGCCCGTTCGCAAACGATGCCGCCAATGTTGCCGGCGCCGATGACGCCCAGTGTCTTGTTGGTCAGCTCAACGCCCATGAATTTCGATTTTTCCCACTTGCCGGCTTGGGTAGATGCGCTGGCCTCGGGGATTTGGCGCGCGACAGAAAACATCATCGCGATGGCATGTTCGGCCGTGGTAATCATATTACCAAACGGCGTGTTCATGACGATCACACCCTTTTGGGATGCGGCTGGAATTTCAACGTTATCGACGCCGATTCCGGCGCGCGCGACAACTTTCAGATTGTCCGCGGCTTCTAGCAGTTTTGCGGTGACTTTCGTCGCCGAGCGGATTGCCAGCCCGTCATAATCTTTGATTGCTGCCAGCAGAGCGTCTTTGTCTTTGCCTAGGTTAGGCTCGAATGTCACGTCTATGCCGCGGTCGCGAAAAATCTGCACGGCGGTTTCACTGAGTTTGTCGGATACGAGAACTTTAGGGGCCATTTTATGGGACTCCGTTTGATATTTGATTGAAATTGCGCGGCCTAGGCCGGCGCGTCAGGTGTTAGGTGAATTAGCTACAGAGCCGAAATTTCGGCTTCAAAAGCCCATTCAAGCCAAGGCATCAATGCGTCCAGATCAGAGGTTTCAACCGTTGCTCCGCACCAGATACGCAAGCCTGCCGGCGCATCGCGATAGGCACCAATGTCCAAAGCAACGCCTTCGGTTTCCAGCCGCTTGGCAACTGCCTTGGCGAATGTTGCGCCGTCGGTGATCCGTCATCGGTGAATTTCAGACAGACAGAGGTATTGGATCTGGTATCAGTGTCTATTGCAAGAAAATCGAGCCAGTCATGGTTCGCGCAAAACGTCTCTAACACAGCGGAATTGGCATCTGCGCGGGCGATCATACCGGTAAGGCCGCCGATTGATTTGGCCCATTCCAGTGCTTGCAAGTAATCTTCGACGGCCAGCATCGAAGGTGTATTGATCGTTTCGCCAACAAAGATACCTTCGATTAGCTTGCCGCCCTTCGTCATGCGGAAAATCTTGGGCAAAGGCCATGCGGGCGTGTAGGTTTCCAGCCGCTCAACCGCTCTTGGTGACAGGATCAGCATTCCGTGCGCTGCCTCGCCGCCCAGTGCTTTTTGCCAGCTGAACGTTGTTACATCCAGTTTGTCCCACGGCAGGTCTGTGGCAAAAGCGGCGCTGGTTGCGTCGCAGATCGTCAGGCCCTGACGGTTTGTGGGAATGGCGTTGCCGTTTGGCAGGCGAACGCCGGATGTGGTGCCGTTCCAAGTAAAGACGACGTCACTGTCAAAATCAACCTGAGCGAAATCTACGATGTGCCCGTAGTCGGCTGTGCGAACTTTTGCATCCAGTTTTAGCTGTTTGGCGACATCTGTAACCCAGCCTGCGCCAAAGCTTTCCCAAGCCAGCATTTCCACCGGGCGTGCGCCCAAAAGCGACCACATGGCCATTTCCATCGCACCAGTGTCGGATGCGGGCACGATTCCAATGCGGTAATCTGCCGGAACGCCAAGAATTTCGCGTGTTGTTTCAATCGCTTGTTTCAGCTTAGATTTGCCAATTGCCGCGCGATGCGACCGGCCCAAAGCCGCGTCGGACAAGGATTCCAAGGTGAATGTTGGGGGTTTGGCGCATGGGCCAGAAGAAAAACGCGGGTTTGCCGGCCGCGTTGCCGGTGTCGTCGTAGCCATTGATGCTATCCTCACAGATATGTGCCCTTCGTTGGGGAAGGGTGTCCCACCGCCGGAGTTAGGACAAAGGTCGATCTTTCACAAGCCCCAAAACGCAGCTATATCGCGGATCAAACGAAACTGATCCGGATTGACTAATGTATATTGCGACGCTTCTTTGTGCCCCGACGGCCAAAAACCTGGCGCCTGAAATGGTGGATAGTTTGCGCAACGCTTGGGGTGGGGGTGATGTTCAATGGCTTGCACCTGATGAGGCGGCGGAATTTTCGTTGGCCACGAAACCGCAGAACTTTTGGACTGTTTGGGCCGATGTTCAGGCGCTTGGCGTTGACCTGATCCTTCAGCCCGCCGACGGTCGCAAAAAGCAACTGCTATTGGCCGACATGGATTCCACAATCATTCAGCAGGAATGCATCGACGAGCTGGCTGATGAAGCCGGGTTTGGTGCGCTGGTGTCGGCGATTACAGCCCGAGCGATGAACGGAGAACTGGATTTTGAAGAGGCTCTGACAGAGCGGGTTCTTTTGCTGAAAGGTTTAAAAAGTTCTGTAATAGACACTGTTCTACAGGATCGTATTACCCTGATGCCCGGTGCGGGACATCTGGTTTCAACCATGCGTGCGAACGGTGCTTACACGGCGCTTGTGTCGGGGGGGTTCACGGCATTCACGGCGCATATTGCTAAGAAACTTGGCTTTGATGAAAACCGCGCCAATACTTTGAACATTGCCGACGGCGTGCTGGATGGAACCGTTGGTCTGCCTATTCTTGG